>JAABVA010001503.1_pt1 | contig 24875 bp, 23 predicted proteins | sample 5560331 | NCBI WGS metagenome assembly JAABVA01 (sample SAMN12812661, study PRJNA571458) | rock metagenome | isolation source: Antarctica rocks | place: Antarctica: Victoria Land, Mt New Zealand sud | collected 2016-01-07
TACACCACCCCCGTAGATGCCTCGTGCGGGCTTACTGATCCGTCCACTCTCGTGGGCACGGCCGAGGTAGGTCCCGGCCGTCTTGGCATCGACACCCGGGTGCGCAGCGAGGTCGGCGGCCTTCGTTGCGGTGCGGCCGTTGACGAACTGCACGACGGCGGCGGAGCGGTCTCCGAGTCCAGCGGTGGCCCGTGTTTGCTCGGCTGCCGCTCGTGCCGCTTCGAGGTCGCCGCCGTCGAGGCGCCACATCCCTTCCGAGGAGGTGATGGCGTACTCCGCTTCGATCACGTCGCGGCCGGTGACCGATAGCGTCGCGGTTTCCTCGTGCCGCAATCGTCGCAAGGTGATTGTGGAATCAGCGGCCCCAGCGATGCCTTGGGTACCGCTCACCGCGTCGAGGAAGTCCCCGTCAGTGCGCTTGCTGGTGTGATGCACCAAGACCATGCCGCCACCGGGCACGCCGTCGATGATGGCCTTGAGACTGCCGACGAACCGGTAATCCGCGTCATAGGCGGAGTCGGCCTTGTTGGGTGGCGGGCGCAGCTTCGCGAGGGTGTCGACGATGACGAGCGGCTGCTCATCTCGGTGGTTGTCCAACCACTCCGTCAGGGCGACCCGCAACTCCAGTTGACTGCCCTTGACGATGAGGTGCAGGCCACTCGGGATCGGCTCGTCATTGAGTAGTTGCCCGGGACCGGAACTGCAAGCGGCGGTGCCCGTCCTCCAGCGCGAGGTAGAGCACCGGCCGCGGATGCCCGACGTCGATGCAACCCAGTGCGTCGGTGCCGGATGCGACGGCCAGCGCCAGGGACAAGGCCAGCCAACTCTTACCGAGCTTTGGTGCCCCGGCGAGGATGGTTAGCCCTTCGGCGATGACACCCGGCACTACCCAGCGCATCGGCGGGAAGACCTGCGCGTCGAGCCAATCGCCGGTCACAATCTTGACGTTGTCCATCACTGCACCACCACCGAACGGCGCCGGACCAGCTGGGCATGAGAGAGCCGGGTGGCTTGCTTAGTCCAGTCGACGGCCTCACAGACCGCGTGGGAGGACTCCCGCTGACAAGTGAGCCGTTCGACCTCGGCCTGACGGGGCTCATCGAGGACTTTCCAGCGCCGCAGACTGGTGATCGTCGTCCACTCGCGGGCGGCCACGAACACGGCGCCGACCTTGCGCGGGTCGCCATCGTCCAGGTGCTCCCACTCAGCCGTTCCGAGCTGCGGGATCGGACCCGCTGCCTCGCACTGGGCGATCTTCGGACCGAGATAATCGGCGATCGCGCCATCGCGGGCTATCAATGCACTGATGGCGTGCTCTGCGGTAGCCGGGATGCCAGTGCGGGCAGGCAGGAACTCGTCCTGTCCGGCAACCTCTTGATTGTCCCCGAGGGCGGGCGGAACGGGCGGGGTGGTCGTCACCCGGCACCGCCCCGCAGTAGCGCGGCGATACGGTCCCGTTGTGCAGGGCTGAGCGGTGGCGCGGCCGCCACCACCTTGGCGACGTGCTCGGCCAAGCGCTCGGCGGCGTAATCGCGGCGAAGCTCGTTGGCGTGTTCGGCGCGCTCAGGGTCGTCTGGCCGATGGCGCCTGTGCCTTTCGGCACGGGCGATCTCGGCTCGACGAGTAGCAAGTGATGTTTCGGGCATGGGGCACTTCCCCTTTGGGGGTGAGTGCGCCGCCCGAGGCGTACAACCGGCTCTTATCCCTGCCAGCGGGTAGGAGCTGGTACCCGTTTACACGCGGGTAGCCGAGGCTCCAGGGGCTATCTGGTATGTAGTTCCGTGTAAGAGCATAAGGCCTTATCCCACCGTTTGCACTTCGACACGCCCAATCGCGCACCGCGGTTCACGTTTGCCGGACACGTCCGCTGCCTGGACCGCGGCCCGCAACAGGGCGGGGTCGACGTAGTGACCGCCGTTGTGAATGGGGCAACCGAGCTGCAGCGGGGTCGAGGAATCGGCGACGACCAACTCGGCAAAGTCTGCAGGGTCACGACCGGCGCGGAGCCACGCCAAGAGGAGATCAGCGCGTGGCGCGACAACTTCGACACCTTGCAGCCTCAAAGTGGGGACGCCAGCGAAAGTGCCCAGCAATGTAAACGGGTCGTCGCCATAGACGCCGATCAGTTGATGAGCACGACAGCGGACACTTAGCCTCAGGTCGTCCGAGGCGGGCGGCGAAGGATTCCTGCGGCTCGAGTTTTTCGATGGCCGCGTAGGCGACACGTGAATCTCGACGCCGACGACCGTGCCGTCCGGGGCGCGGTGCACGATCTTCTCGCTCATCACTGCCTCCACTCGATGCGCACGGACTCGGGTTTGAACGCTGCCCGCCCGCGGGCACCGGGCAACACGGTGACCTCGGCGAGGGTGTCCACCACCGCGGCCCGCTGCACCACGTCCAGGGCTGCCCAGGCGGCGCCGGGGTCGCTGGCACCGGCCAGGGCTGCGAGGGCTGAGCGTTGACCGTGCGCGGCTAGTTTGGCTTCGACGTCGGCGAGCCTGGCGGTGATCCGCTTCGAGGCCACGTGCACCTGGCGGGCGGTGAGCAGCCCGTCGGCCAGCTCGGCGGCCAGTGAGTCACTGCGAGCCCGCAGACCGTTCGCCTCACCGCGCAGTGCACGGACGGCGGCAACGTCGTGGTCATCGGCCATCATCGCGAGCACGTCCGCGCCGCGCAGCCGCTCAGCGATCACCGCAGCGACCACTGCGTCGATGGGTTCGGCTTTGCGGTGCAGGTGTTTGGAGGTCGCGCACAGGTAGGCGCGGAACTTGCGCACCCCGCCATCGGCGAGGGTGTAACGGCTCTGTGCTGACTTCATCAGGGTGCCGTCGCCGCAGATACCGCACCGGTACAGCCCGCCACCCAGGTGCTTGCGGGCGGAGCCTTCGTGCCCGCGCAGCCGGATCGGATCACGCAACCGTGCCCCCGCCGCGGCGAACGTGTCCGCGGCCACTAACGGCTCCCAGGAGCCGGGACCAACGTAGTCACCGTTACGCCAGCACTCGCCGATGTAGCGCGGGTTCAGCAGGATGCCCCGCACCCCCGTCGGTCCCCACGGGCGGCGCCGACTGTTCAGGACACCCTCGCGGTTGAGCGCCGTTCTGATTGACATAAGGGTTGCGCCGGCGCTGAACTTCTCGAACATGGTCCGCACCACCTCGGCTTCCTCGGGGATCACCGTGCCGTCGGGGGTGTATCCGTAGGCGCGCGTCGATGGCGGCTTGCCTTGGTCGGCGCGCTGCGCGTTGGCGGCTTTCTGACGTGCGCCCTTGCGCTCAACCTCCCCGCGGGCAACGCTGGCGAGGATTCGACCTACCAGGCGCCCGGAGTCGGTGGTCAGGTCGAGGTCGCCGCTCACGGTTGCCACCTTGACCCCGGTTCGCTCGGAAAGGGTGATGAGGTGTTCCAGCTCGGTCAACTTACGGGTCAGACGATCCACGTGCCAGGCCACTATCACGTCAACGTCACCCGCCTCGGCGGCGGCGATCATCTTCGCGTACACCGGCCGCTTGCCCTTGGTCGCCGACGTGTCGTTTTCCATAAAGATGTGTTGCGGCGCAACGGCCCAGCCTCGGTCAGCGACAAGTTTCAGGCAGGCATCACGCTGCCGGTCGACCCCCGCGTTACCGCCGGTGAGATCGCGGGATATCCGGCAGTAGACCGCCGCTTTTGTGCTCATGCCATCAATACTAGTAGCTTACGTCTGTCTGTGTGGCATCACCGGCTCAAGACCCGCGGCGACTGGCGGGTTCAGGCCCTGGATGGGGCGGTCATGCGCTGGACCAGCCCGACCGGCTCCGTGCATGAGACCAGCCCTGCCGGCGGCGAATCGCACAGCCACGTCAGCGAACACACAGAACTCCCCGTCCCCTCCGCGGTAACCCGGCTGTCTTTGACTACCCGCCCGGCGTCGAGGCGTTCCCCGACCCCTGGGAAGGCTCCGACTGGCGTGATATTCCCGACCCGATGACCAACGAAGAATTCGAACACCTCGTCGAGATGACCCGCCGCACCCGCCCTCCCCCCGATCTCGACGCCCGGCCCGAAATGCAGACCATCTACGCCTGCACCTGCCCAGCCCCCTTCTGACTAGAGTCGCTGCGCATGACCCTGGACGTGGATCGGGCCCGTCGAGACACGCCGGGCTGCCGCACGGTGGCGCACCTGAACAACGCGGGTGCCGCGCTGCCGCCGAGTGCAGTCACGGAGGCGGTGATCGCGCATCTGCAGCTGGAAGCCAGCATCGGCGGCTACGAGGCAGCCGTGCAGGCACAGGAACACGCCGACAACACCTACGCCGCCATAGCTCGGATGCTCGGCTGCCGCCCCGGCGAGGTCGCGCTGGTGGAGAACGCCAGCCGGGCTTGGGACATGGCGTTCTACGCACTGCCGTTCGCGCCCGGCGACCGAATCCTCACCTCCAGCGCGGAGTACGCCAGCAACGCCATCGCCTTGCTGCAGGTGGCCCAGCGCTCGGGGGCAATGGTGGAGGTCATCGCTGACGACGAGCACGGCCAGCTCGACGTGGCTGATCTCGCGCGCCGCCTGGATGGCTCGGTGAAGCTCGTGGCCATCACCCATGTGCCCACCCACGGCGGGCTGGTGAACCCCGCGGCGGAGGTCGGCCGGCTCACCCAGGCAGCCGGGGTGCCGTTTCTGCTGGACGCCTGCCAGTCGATCGGGCAGCTGCCGATCGACGTGGCGGCCATCGGCTGCGACCTGCTGTCTGCGACCGGACGGAAATTTCTCCGCGGCCCCCGCGGCACCGGCTTCCTCTACGTCGCTGCGGGCCTGGCCGAGAAGTTGCAGCCGCCGTTCCTCGATCTGCACTCCGCCACCTGGACCGCGCCCGATTGTTTCACCATCGCCCCAGGTGCGCGCCGCTTCGAGACGTGGGAGGGCAACGTCGCGGGCCGGATCGGCCTCGGCGTGGCCGTCGACTACGCGCTGAGCTGGGGACTGAATGCCATCGAGCACCGGGTGGTCGAACTCGCCCAGCTGCTGCGGATGCGGCTGGCCGAACACGACGGAATCACTGTGCACGACCACGGCGCCCGGCTCTGCGGCATCGTCACCTTCAGCCTCGACGGACACCGCCCAGCCGATGTTTCCGCGGGGTTGCGCCAGGCCGGAGTGAACACCAGCATCACCACGGCGGCCAACTCACAGTTCGACCCCCGCGCAAACCAGGACCTGATACGGGCATCAGTGCACTACTACAACACGCCGGAGGAGATCGATCGCCTCTGCACGGCGCTGCCCCGTCCAAAATAGGCTGCCCCGTCCAAAATAGGTTTGTGTTGTCGCCTCCATGCGCGACAAGATCGATGGCATGCCTGCAGCCCTGTCCCCCACCCCGCGCAGCACCATCCGCAAGTCGGCGCGTGCCCGTAGCGAGCGGGCGGCGCTGTACGAGGTGCTGGACACCGCGTTGATCGCGCACCTCGGCGTCATCGTCGACGGGGCGCCCCTGGTGCTGCCCACCACCTTCGGCCGCATCGGGGACACCGTGTACGTGCACGGCTCCACTGGGGCGCTCAGCCTGCGTGCCGGAACCAGGGAGCCCGTCTGTCTCACCGTCACGCTGCTCGACGGGCTGGTCTACGCCCGCTCGGTGTTCCACCATTCGGCGAACTACCGCAGCGCCGTCCTGCACGCCCAGGCGCGGCTGGTGACCGACCCCCAGGAAAAGCTCGACTCCCTACAGGCAGTGGTGGAGCACCTGACCCCCGGCTCCTGGGCCCACGCCCGTCAGCCCACGGCGAAAGAACTGGCGGCCACCACGGTGCTCGCCATCGACACCGCCGAGGCCAGCGTCAAGGTCCGCAGCGGACCGCCGGTCGACGAGCAGTCCGATCTGGACGCCGCGACCGCATGGGCCGGAGTTTTGCCGCTGCACCAGCGATGGGGCCCGCCACAGCCCTGTGCGCTGCTGCCCGAGGGCAGCGTCGTTCCTGCGCATGTCACCGAACGCCCCTCCCCCGGCTAACGCAGGGTGTCCAGCGCCCGGGCAAGGTCGCTGATCAGGTCCTCGGTGTCTTCGATGCCGCAGGAGAGCCGGAAGAACCCGGCAGGGACGTCGTCGCCCCAGCGGGCCCGCCGGTCGATCGTGGTGTGCATCCCGCCGAAGCTGGTGGCCGCGGTAAGGAGCTCGCTCGCGGCCACCACGGCGTGCACGGCCTGTGCCGAGCCGAGCACCCCGCAGACCAGTCCGCCGAAGCGGCTCATCTGGGCCGCCGCCACCGCGTGGGCGGGGTCGGCCGGCAGTCCCGGCCACCGAACGTCGGCCACCGCGGGATGGCGCAGCAGTAGCTCGGCGAGCGCGGACGCGTTAGCGCACTGACGGTCCAGGCGCAGCGCGGCGCTGCCCAGGCTGCGGTGCGCGAGCCAGGTCTCGAACGGACCCAGCACAGCGCCGGACAGCGTCCGTTCTCGCTGCACCGCGGCCAGCAGCTCCGCATCGGCGGTGGCCAGATAGCCCATCAGCAGATCGCTGTGCCCGCTGAGCGCCTTGGTCCCGCTGGCGACGACCACGTCCGCTCCCAGGCGCAGCGGTTGCTGGCCCAGGGGTGTCGCCGTGGTGTTGTCCACCGCGAGCAGCGCGCCGGCACGGCGGCAGGCGGCCGCGAGCGCGCGCAGGTCCACCACGTCCAGCCCGGGGTTGGACGGCGTCTCGGCGAGCACGAGCCGCGCCCCGGCCACCGCGTCCACCATCTCCGGCGTCGCGCACTCCCACACCATTATCCCTTGCGGCACAAGCCGTTCTGCCGCGTAAGCACGTACGAGGTAGTAGCCGTCCGCGGGCAGGACCAGCACATCACCCGGCCGCAGCACGGTGCGGAGCAGGGCGGTGATGGCCGACATCCCGGTGCCGAAGACGGCGCAGCCCACGCTCGCGTCCCCGGCATCTTCGAGCTCGGACAGCGCCGCTTCCAGCCCGCGCCACCCGGGATTGGAGACCCGGCCGTAGTAGTCGCTCTCGCTGCCCTCCTCGGAGCTGAGGTGATACGGCGCGGCAAGCACCGGCCCGGGCAGCATCGCCTGGCCGGGCCTCGCCGGACCGAGGCCGGCACGAACGCAGCGCGTGGAATCGCCGCGCGCGGAGTCAGCCGTGCTCACTCCGGTTTTGTGCTGCGACCCAGCAGCTCCGCGGCCAGGACCTCGGCCGGCAGCCCGTCATGGCACACCCGGTGCACCCCGTCGGCCAACGGAACGTCCACCTGGCGGCTGGCCGCGAGCTCGGTGATGGCCGAGCACGACTTGACGCCCTCGGCGACTTGCCCCTTGGTCGCCAGCTGCGCCTGCTCCAGGGTCTCCCCCTTGCCCAGCCGGGCTCCGAACGTCCGGTTGCGCGAGAGCGGGGAGCAGCAGGTGGCCACCAGATCTCCCATGCCGGCCAGGCCCGCGAAGGTCGTCGGTTCGGCACCCAGCGTCACCCCCAGCCGCGCCGTCTCGGCCAGCCCGCGGGTAATGATGCTGGCGATGGAGTTGTCCCCCATTCCCATGCCCACCGCCATCCCGCAGGCCAAGGCGATGACATTCTTGTAGGCCCCAGCCAGCTCGCACCCCACCACGTCGGTGTTGGTGTAGGGCCGGAAGTATCCGGTGACGCAGGCGTGCTGCACGGCGACGGCGCGGTCGTGGTCCAGGCAGGCGATCACCGTGGCCGTCGGTTGCTCGACGGCGATCTCCCTGGCGAGGTTGGGTCCGGACAGCACCGCGACCCGCTCGGGATCGGCGCCGGTGACCTCGCGGACCACCTCGCTCATCCGCTGCAGGGTGCCCAGCTCCACGCCCTTGGCCAGGGACAGCAGCGTCGCCTGCTCGGGCAGGTCCGTGGCCCACCCGGTGAGGTTGGCTCGCAAGGACTGGGCGGGTACGGCCAGCGCGACGATGTCCGCGCCACAGAAGGCATCTCGGGCATTGGCCGTTGCTCGCAACGTCTCCGGGAGCACCACACCAGGGAGGTAGTCGGGATTGCAGCGGGTGGTCTGCACCGCATCGGCGATCTCGGCCCGCCGTGCCCACAACGTCACCTCACTGCCGGCGTCGGCAAGCACCTTGGCAAAGGCGGTACCCCACGATCCGGCGCCCATCACTGCCACTCGGACCACGCGCACCCCTCTCGTCGCTGTCGGGACACCGCGCCGCCCCGACTCAGCCGCCATCATGTCCTAGTCGGTTCGGGTCCGTCCGGCTGGCAGGATCATTCTGGTGTCCCCACCATCGCAAGCGCCCACCCATGGCGCGCACGTGGTGCTGGCCGTCAAAGATCCGCTGCAGGCCAAGAGCCGGCTGGCTGGCGTGTTCGCCGCCGAGCACCGCGCCCAGCTCACGCTGGCGATGCTGACCGACACCATCGCCGCAGCCCGGCGCAGCGCCGAGGTCGCCGCGGTGCACGTGGTGACCCGCGACAGCGCCGTGGCCGAGGAAGCGGCTCGCCGCGGCGCAGGGGTGATCGCCGATCCCCCGACGGAGGGGCTCAATGCGGCATTGGAGCACGCCGCGAATACCGTGGGCGCACGGTGGGTGGTTGCCCTCCAACCCGACCTGGCTGCGCTGCGCCCGGGTGAGCTCACCGCCGCACTGGTGGCCGCGCGGGAAGGTGGGCACCGGTGCTTCACCGCCGACCGGCACGGCAGCGGGACCACGCTGCTCAGCAGCCGCGAGGGCGCGCTACAGCCACTGTTCGGCACCGACTCCGCAGCGCGCCATGCACATTCCGGGGGGCTCGCGCTGAGAGGAACCTGGCCGGGGCTGCGCTGCGACGTGGACACGCTGGCTGACCTTGCCGAGGCCCTGCTATTGGGCGTCGGCCCCGCGACGGGAGCCGTGCTGGGCGCCGTCGGTACACCGGCCACCGTGGTCGAACAGACGGGCGGGGTCGTGCTGCTGCGCACCGACGACGGTTCGGTGCTGCGCAGCCTCGATGCGGCGGCACTGCTGGGTGGTTGGCGCCAGCTCAGTCCCGGCCAGCGGCTGCGGGCCTATCGGGACAGCGCGGACCAGGTGGTGCTGCTGACCTCAGCGGCGGTCACCGCGCCGGGCTGACGTCGTCGAGCCCCGCCGATGAGGGATGATGGCCGGGTGAGTACCGCAGACGTGAGGACAGCCACTGATCCGGGAACTTCCGAAGCGGCGGAGGCCGAGCTGGACAGCGCGGCCGATGCCAAGGGCGGCGCGCACCGTGGGATGCCCGCCGCGCCACCCGCGGCCACCCCCCGTCCGGTCAGCGCGGCCGATCTGCCTGCCCACCGTTACGCCAACCGGGAACTCAGCTGGCTGGACTTCAACTCACGCGTGCTGGCCCTGGCTGAGGACCCCTCGATCCCCTTGCTGGAGCGCGCCAAATTCCTGGCCATCTTCGCCTCCAACCTTGACGAGTTCTACATGGTCCGCGTCGCCGGCCTCAAGCGTCGCGACGAGACCGGTCTCTCGGTGCGCTCCGCGGACGGACTTTCTCCCCGCGAGCAGCTGGGCCTGGTCGCCGAGCGCACCCAGGAACTCGCCGAGAAGCACGCCCGGGTGTTCATCGACGAGGTCCAGCCCGGACTCGCCGCCGAAGGAGTCGGGATCGTCGGCTGGGTCGATCTCGACGAAGGCTCCCGTGCCCGGCTGTCGGACTTCTTCCGCGACCAGCTGTTCCCCGTCATCACGCCGCTGGCCGTCGACCCGGCACACCCCTTCCCCTACATCAGCGGGCTGTCGCTCAACCTGGCCGTCACCGTGCGCGACACCGAGTCCGGTGGCGAGCGCTTCGCCAGGGTCAAGGTGCCGGACAACGTGGAGCGCTTCGTGCGGGTCCAGGAAGGCACCGACGTGTTCCTTCCGCTCGAGGAATTGATCGCCGCGCACCTGGACACGCTGTTTCCCGGCATGCACGTGGTGGAGAACCACGCGTTCCGGATCACCCGCAACGCCGACTTCGAGGTGGAGGAGGACCGCGACGAGGACCTGCTGCAGGCCCTCGAGCGCGAGCTGGCTCGGCGGCGCTTCGGTTCTCCGGTCCGCCTCGAGGTCGCCGACGACATGACCGAGCACATGCTGGAACTGCTGCTGCGGGAGCTGGACGTCAACCCGCGCGATGTGGTGCAGGTTCCCGGACTGCTCGACCTCACCAGCCTCACGCAGATCTACCGCGTTGACCGTCCGCACCTCAAGGACAGCCCCTTCGTGCCGGCCACCCACCGGGCCTTCGGTGAGCGAGAGACGCCCAAGAGCGTGTTCGCGACGCTGCGGGAGGGTGACGTGCTCGTCCACCATCCCTACGACTCGTTCTCCACCAGCGTCCAGCGGTTCGTCGAACAGGCAGCCGCCGACCCGCAGGTCCTGGCCATCAAGCAGACGCTGTACCGCACCTCCGGCGACTCCCCCATCGTCGATGCGCTGGTGGACGCGGCCGAGGCCGGCAAACAGGTGGTGGCCCTGGTCGAGATCAAGGCCCGCTTCGACGAGCAGGCCAACATCAGGTGGGCACGCAAGCTGGAGCAGGCCGGCGTGCACGTCGTCTACGGCCTGGTCGGACTGAAGACCCACTGCAAGATCTGCTTGGTCGTGCGGCGCGAGGGCACGACCATCCGGCGGTACTCACACCTGGGCACGGGAAACTACAACCCGAAGACGGCCCGGATCTACGAGGACGTCGGACTGCTGACGGCGTCCCCGGACGTCGGTCGCGACCTCACCGAGTTGTTCAACTCGCTCACCGGTTACTCACGTCAACGCAGCTACCGCAACTTGCTCGTAGCGCCCTACGGTGTCCGGCGCGGCATCATCGAGCGCATCGCCGCCGAGGTGGAGCGCGTGCACCGCGGAGAACCCGCCGGAATCCGGCTCAAGGCGAACGCCCTGGTGGACGAGCAGGTGGTCGACGCCTTGTACCGGGCATCGCAGGCCGGTGTGCCGGTGGACGTCGTGGTCCGCGGCATCTGCACCCTCAAACCCGGCGTGCCCGGGCTCAGCGAGAACATCACCGTGCGCAGCATTCTCGGCCGCTTCCTCGAGCATTCCCGGGTGATGCAGTTCGTCGGAGCCGACGAGTACTGGATCGGCAGCGCCGACATGATGCACCGCAACCTCGACCGGCGCGTGGAGGTGATGGTGCAGGTGACGGATCCTCGGCTCACCGCAGAGCTGGGAGAGATGTTCGACCTGGCCCTGGATCCGGCGACCCGGTGCTGGGTGATGGAACCCGACGGCGAGTGGGTGGCAGCCCCGGCCTCCGGGGAACAGGTCCGCGAGTACCAGGTGGAGCTGATGCGCCGGCACGGTGCCGACGGATGACCTCAGCGGAACCCGTGCTCGCCTCCGGCGCTGTGCTGTGGCGGCGCGACGCCGAGCGCGGCGTGCTGGTCGCCGTCGTCCATCGACCGCGCTACGACGACTGGTCGCTGCCAAAGGGAAAGCTCGATCCGGAGGAGCCCCGAGCCCTGGCCGCGGTCAGAGAGGTCGCCGAGGAGACCGGGTTCCAGGCGGTGCTCGGCCGTCATCTGGCCGTCAGTTCCTACCGGACCAATGGTCGACCGAAGCTGGTGAACTACTGGTCCGCCCGCATCCTCGGCGGTGGATTCGCCCCGAACGGCGAGGTCGACGAGCTGTGTTGGACAACGGTCGCCGAGGCCAAGCAGCGGTTGAGCTATCCGCGCGACGTGCGGGTGCTCGAGCGCTTTGCCGCGCTACCGGCAGACACCTCCACCCTGCTGGTGGTCCGCCACGCGAAGGCGGGCTCCCGCAGGCGGTTCGCCGGAGACGATCGGCTGCGGCCCTTGGAGGAGGAGGGGCGCAGGCAGGCGACGGCCATGGTCCCGTTGCTGCGGGCCTTCGGGGCTACCGAGGTCCATGCCGCCGACCGGGTGCGCTGCGTGCAGACCGTCGAGCCCCTTGCCCGTGCGCTGGGCGTGCAGGTTCAGTGCGAGCCCGCCTTGTCCGACGATGCCTATGCGGACGATCCCGAGGCCGCGCGCCGGCGCATCAAGGAGATCGCAGGCTCCGGCGGTACGCCTGTGCTGTGCAGCCAAGGCCATGCCATCCCGCACCTGATCGATTGGTGGGCCGAACGCGACGACGTTCGGCTGCCGCCCTCACGCAACCGCAAGGCGAGCACCTGGGTGCTGTCGATGCACGGGGGCCACGTCGTCGCCATCGATCACCTGGACGCGCCCTTCAGGTGACCGCTCCGGCGTGCTGCTACTTCTTACTCTTCGACGCCTTCTTTGCGGTGGTCTTCTTGCCCTTACCCGGGACGTTCGCCGTTGCGGAAGCCTTGTCCGCGGACGCGTTTGCCGAACTCGTTTTCCTGGCTGCGGTCTTCTTCGCCGCAGTCTTCGTGCCAGAAGATTTCGTGCCGGCATTCTTTGTGGCGGAGGTCTTCGCCGGAGATGTCTTCTTGCCGGCAGTCTTCTTGCCCGGTGCCGAGCCCGCCGTGGCCTTCGCCGCCGAGGCGCGCTTGACTGCCGGCGCCCCGGCGGTCAGCTTCTGCTCGCCGGACACCACCGCCTTGAACTGCGCACCCGGCCGGAAGGCCGGGACCGAGGTAGGGGCCACGCGCACCGTGTCACCCGTCCGGGGGTTGCGCGCCACCCGTGCGGCCCGCGAACGCTTCTCGAACACTCCGAAGCCGGTAATCGTCACGTGGTCCCCGCCTTCCACCGCCCGCACGACGATGTCCACCACGCCCTGCACCGCGTCGGCGGCCACTCGCTTGTCACCATTGAGACGTTGGGCTAGCGCATCGATGAGCTGTGCTTTGTTCATCTTGATTCCTCCGCCAACGGGTGGCCCAGGTGATGGACCGACTGGCCGTCACGGTAAACCCAGAATCAGCAAGAGTCTATGTGCCGCGCCATTTCTGGCGCCCCGGGGCGCTGCGTTCAGCCTGCGGACGACGACGTCGTCACCGGCAGCCACCCCGGCCTGGTCAGCTCGAAGCTGTCGATCGCCGACTCCTGCCGAAGCGTGAGGCCGATGTCGTCGAGACCCTCCAGCAGACGCCACCGCGTGTAGTCGTCGATTTCGAACGGCACGACGAGACTGCCTGCGGTCACGGTCCGCTCGGTGAGGTCGACCGTCACCTGGGTGCCGGGCCGCTCCTCGAGCAGCTTCCAGAGCAGCTCGACGTCGGACTGGCTGCACTGCGCGGCGAGCAGTCCCTGCTTGCCGGCGTTGCCGCGGAAGATGTCGGCGAAGCGGGAGGCGATGACGACGCGGAACCCGTAGTCGCCCAAGGCCCACACCGCGTGCTCCCGCGAGGAGCCGGTACCGAAGTCCGGCCCGGCGACCAGCACTGAACCCGCGTCGTAGGGCTTCTTGTTCAGGATGAACTCTGGGTCAGCGCGCCAGGCAGCGAACAACCCGTCCTCGAAGCCGGTGCGGGATACCCGCTTCAAGTACACGGCGGGGATGATCTGGTCGGTGTCCACATTGGATCTACGCAGGGGAACGCCGATGCCGGTGTGGGTGGTGAAGGAATCCATGGTTGTTCCTCTCAGCTCAGGTCGGCGGGGGCGGACAGCGTTCCGCGAACGGCGGTGGCGGCGGCAACCTGGGGAGAGACCAGGTGCGTGCGGCCACCCTTGCCCTGGCGGCCCTCGAAGTTCCGGTTGGAGGTAGACGCCGCGCGCTCGCCCGGCGAGAGCTGGTCCGGGTTCATTCCCAGGCACATCGAGCAGCCGGCCTGACGCCATTCCGCACCTGCCGCCGTGAACACCGCGTCGAGGCCTTCCTGCTCGGCCTGCGCCTTCACCCGCATCGAGCCGGGAACGACGAGCATCCGCATGCCATCGGCAACCTTTCGGCCCTTGAGCACCTCGGCGGCCGCGCGCAGGTCCTCGATGCGTCCGTTGGTGCAAGATCCGAGGAACACGGTGTCCACAGTGACCTGGCGCAGCGGCATGCCGGGCTGCAGGCCCATGTATTCGATGGCCTTCTCGGCTGCGACGCGCTCGCCCTCGTCGGCGATCTGCTCCGGGTTGGGCACCGACGCGGCCAGGGGCAGTCCTTGACCCGGGTTGGTGCCCCAGGTGACGAACGGGGTGAGCGCGGCGGCGTCGATGTGCACCTCGCGGTCGAACACGGCGTCGTCGTCGGTGCGCAGCTGCTCCCAGCTGGCCACGGCGGCGTCCCAGTCGGCTCCCTGCGGGGCGTGTGGGCGGCCCTCGAGGTAGTCGTAGGTCGTCTGGTCGGGGGCGATCATTCCGGCCCGCGCGCCTGCCTCGATGGACATGTTGCACACCGTCATCCGCGCTTCCATCGACAGTGCGCGAATCGCCTCTCCGCGGTACTCCAGTACGTAGCCCTGCCCGCCGCCGGTGCCGATCTGGGCGATGACGGCCAGGATGAGGTCCTTACTGGTCACCCCCGGCCCCAGCCGGCCGTCCACGGTGATGGCCATCGTCTTGAACGGACGCAGCGACAGCGTCTGGGTGGCCATCACGTGCTCCACCTCGCTGGTGCCGATGCCAAAAGCCAGCGCCCCGAAGGCGCCGTGGGTGGAGGTGTGACTGTCGCCGCAGACGATGGTGACCCCGGGCTGGGTGAGTCCGAGTTGCGGCCCGATGATGTGCACGATGCCCTGCTCGGCATCGCCCATCGAGTGCAGCCGGATGCCGAACTCCTTGCAGTTGGCGCGCAGGGTGTCCACCTGGGTCCGCGACACCAGGTCGGCGATCGGCTTATCGATGTCGGTGGTCGGGACGTTGTGGTCCTCGGTGGCGATGGTCAGATCCGGCCGGCGCACCGGGCGCCCGGCCAGCCGCAGGCCTTCGAACGCCTGCGGGCTGGTCACCTCGTGCACCAGGTGCAGGTCGATGTAGATGAGGTCGGGCTCGCGCTGCTCGCCCGCACCGTCCCCCTGGTGCACGACGTGGGCGTCCCACACCTTCTCGGCAAGTGTCCTGGCCATCTCTGCTCCACCTCTACTGGCTTCACCCGCGTACTAGCTTCTCAATATATGAGACACTAGTATCGGCTTGTGAGACAGCATAGCGGAATCGGCGTGCTCGCCAAGGCAGTGCTCGTCCTGCATACCGTCGCGGAACACCCGTGCGGGCTCGGCGAGCTGTGCACCCGCACCGGGCTGCCCCGCGCAACCGCGCACCGCCTCGCCGTCGGGCTGGAGCTGCACCGCCTGCTCAGCCGAGACGGAGACGGGCGGTGGCGGCCCGGACCGGCGCTGAACGAACTCGCCACTGCCGTCACCGACCCGCTGCTCGACGCGGCCTCCTCGGTGCTGCCCCGGCTGCGCGACATCACCGGAGAGAGCGTTCAGCTTTACGTCAGGGAGGGCTCCGCCCGCGTCTGCATCGCCGCCGCCGAGCCGCCGACCGGACTGCGGGACACCGTCCTCGTCGGCGCGCACCTGCCGCTGGGTGCCGGCTCCGGCGCCAAGGTGCTGCTGGCCTGGGCGGACCCGCAGCTGCAGCGGGCGGTGCTCGACGAGGCGTCCTTCAGTGAACGCACCCTCGCCGAAGTGCGCAGGCGAGGCTGGGCGCAGAGCAGCGCCGAGCGAGAGCCCGGCGTGGCGAGCGTGTCGGCGCCGGTGCGAGATACCGCCGGTGCCGTCGTCGCCGCGGTCTCGGTGTCCGGACCGGTGGATCGGATCGGCCGCCGACCAGGCAGTCGCTGGGCCGCGGACCTGCTGGCCGCGGCCGACGCCCTGCACCACCGGCTCTGACCGTGCGGCCCTGGCGACTTAGCCGGACCCGGTGCGGACCACGCACCACTCGTTGCCCTCGGGATCGAGCAAGACCTGGAACGAGCCAACCGAATTGTGGTGGACATCGCCGACGCGCTGGGCGCCGAACGACTCCGCCTGCACGGTCGCCGCGGGGATGTCCTCCACCGCGATGTCCAGGTGCAGCCGGTTCTTTGCCTGCTTGCCCTCGGGCACCTGCTGAAATGCCAACCGCGTCCAACCCGGCGAGTCGATATAGCACCAGGATGCGTCTCGTTGCTCAGGCTGGCCGCCGAGCACCTGCGCCCAGAACCGGGCCAGCTCCATGGGCTGGGCACAGTCGATGACGAGTTCGTCGATGCGTCCGATCATTCGCTGACCCTAGCGAGCGTCCCTGCGCATGACCCCGGATACGCACGAGAACCTCCCCCGCGCTGTGCGGTGGAGGGTCTCGTGACCGGCGTAGCCCCGACGGGATTCGAACCCGCGCTACCGCCTTGAGAGGGCGGCGTCCTAGGCCGCTAGACGACGGGGCCAGGAAAACCAACACGTGCATGCTGATTTCTCAGCTGGGGTACCAGGACTCGAACCTAGAACAACTGAACCAGAATCAGCCGTGTTGCCAATTACACCATACCCCAATGACTTGCCTGACCCAACTTCGGCTCGCGCTTCCGCCGGGTCGAACAAAGCCGTGCGACAGACTAACTCACCGGCCGCGACCACCACCAATCCCCAGGTCAGGGCACCGCGGTCCGCAATCGCCGTAACGAGCGCTCCCGGCCGAGCAGCTCCATGGATTCGAACAGCGGCGGGCTGATCGTCGACCCGGTGACCGCCACACGGACCGGCGTAAAGGCCTTGCGCGGCTTGAGGCCCAGCCCGTCGACGAGTGCGCCCTTCAGGGCCGCTTCGATGTCTGCGGTCCGCCACTGGGTCAGCTGCTCCAGCGCGGCCACCGCAGCGGCCAGCGGCTCGGCCGCGTCCGGTCCCAGGGCCTTCGCCGCAGCTGCCTCATCGACGGTGAACCGCGTCTCATCGGCGAAGAGGAACCCCAGCAGCGGCACCGCGTCGGACAGCACCACGATGCGGGTCTGTACCAGCTTCGCCGCGGCGGCGAACACGTCCTGGTCCACGTCCTCGAGCAGCTGCCCGTGCGTCCGCAGGTGCTGCTGCAGCCGACCGGCGAAGTCCGCCGGTTCCAGCATCCGGATGTGCTCGGCGTTGATCGCATCGGCCTTCTTCAGATCGAAGCGGGCCGGGTTGCTGTTCACCGCACCGATGTCGAACGCCGCTACCATCTCGTCGAGGGTAAACAGGTCATGGTCGTCGGCGATGGCCCAGCCGAGCAGGGCCAGGTAGTTCAGCAGCCCTTCGGGGATGAACCCGCGCTCCCGGTGCACGAAGAGGTTCGACTCGGGGTCGCGCTTGGACAACTTCTTGTTGCCCGCGCCCATCACGAAGGGCAGGTGCCCGAAGGCGGGGGTGAACTCCGCGACGCCGATCCGCCGCAGGGCCTCGTACAGCGCGAGCTGGCGCGGCGTCGAGGAGAGCAGGTCCTCGCCGCGCAGTACGTGGGTGATTCCCATCAACGCGTCATCCACCGGATTCACCAGGGTGTAGAGCGGCGCTCCGTTGCCGCGAGTGAGCGCAAAGTCCGGGACGGTTCCGGCCCGGAAGGTGGTCTCCCCGCGCACCAGGTCCGTCCAGCTCAGGTCGTGCTCGGGCATCCGCAGACGCAGCACGGGCTGCCGACCCTCGGCGCGGAAGGCTTCGCGCTGGGCCTCGGTGAGCTCTCGGTCGAAGTTGTCGTAGCCCAGCTTCGGGTCGCGGCCGGCCGCACGGTGCCGCGCCTCCACCTCCTCGGGGCTGGAGAAGCTCTCGTAGGCCTCCCCTGCATCCACGAGCGCCCGGACGACCTCCAGGTGCTGGTCCCGCCGCAGCGACTGCCGGTAGGGCTCGTAGGGCCCACCCACCTCCGGTCCCTCGTCCCAGTCCAAGCCCAGCCACCGCAGCGCGTCGAGCAGGGCGGCATAGGACGCCTCGGAGTCCCGCGCCGCGTCGGTGTCCTCGATCCGGAACACGAAGGCGCCACCGTGGTGGCGGGCGAAGGCCCAGTTGAACAGGGCCGTCCGGATGAGGCCGACGTGGGGGGTCCCCGTCGGGGAGGGGCAGAAGCGGACGCGCACAGGTGAGGTAGTCATGTTGCGCCCAGGTTATCGGGGTGGGTTCACCGCTTCGCGGTCGCCGGGTTGGTCAGCGTGCCGATGCCTTCGATGGTGATGCTGACGCTCTGGCCGTCGGTGACGGGTCCGACCCCGGCGGGGGTGCCGGTGAGGATGACGTCACCGGGCAGCAGCGTCATCACCGCGGAGACCCACTCGATGATGGCGGGCACGTCGTGCAGCATCAGCGAGGTGCGGCTGTCCTGCACCAGCACCCCGTCGCGCTCGGTGCGCAGCGCGAGGTCGGCAGGGTCGAGCTCGGTCTCGATCCACGGGCCCAGGGGGCAGAAGGTGTCGTGGCTCTTGGCGCGGGTCCACTGCCCGTCGGCGGCCTGGTGGTCGCGCGCGGTGACGTCGTTGGCCACGGTGTAGCCCAGCACCACCTCCAGCGCCTTGGCGGCGGGTACGTCCTTGCACGGTCGTCCGATCACCACGGCGAGCTCACCCTCGTAGTGCACCTCGGTGGAGCTGGGCGGCAGCTTGATCGGCACGTTAGGGCCGATGATCGTGGTGGAGGGCTTCATGAAGATCACCGGGTCGGCCGGGGCGACACCGCCCATCTCCGCGACATGCTCGGCGTAGTTCTTGCCGACGCAGATGATCTTGGTGGCCAGGATCGGGGCGAGCAGCCGCACGTCGTCGACCGCCCAGCTGCGGCCGGTGAACGTGGGAGTGCCGAACGGGTGCTCGGCGATCTCCCGTGCCTGCTGCGCCGCCCCCTCCCCCTCGATGCTGACGAAGGCGACCCCATCCGGGCTGGCGATTCGACCGAGACGCATGGGTGGCAGCCTACGGCTGCCTGTGCGTGATTAAGGCCCGCGGGCGGCCCCTAATCACGCACAGGCGCGCAGCGCGGCATACGCCATGGCATCCATCAGCGCCAGCCAGGAGGCCTCGACGACGTTCTGGTCGACGCCAACCGTGGTCCAGCGGCGAGTGCCCTCGGCGCTCTCGATGAGCACCCGGGTGATGGCACCGGTGCCGTACTGGCCGTCCAGGATGCGCACCTTGTAGTCGGCCAGCTCGACCTCGTCCACCCACGGGAAGTGCGGCCGCAGTGCCTTGCGCAGCGCGGCGTCCAGCGCGTTCACCGGGCCGTTGCCCTCCGCGGTGGCGATCACCCGCTCACCAGCCACCTGGCCGCGCACCGTGGCCTCGGCCAGGGTGTGGCCGTCGGCCCGGTGCTCCAGGATCACCCGGTAGCTCTCCAGCGCGAACGGCGCGGAGGTGCTGCCGTGGGCCTCGCGGCGCAGCAGGAGTTCGAAGGAGGCGTCGGCCGCCTCGAAGGACCAGCCGCGTGCCTCCAGGTCCTTGACCCGGCTCACCACCCTTGTCACAGCTTCGTCGTCACAGCTTCGTCGCGTCCGCTGAGGTCCACGCCGAGTTCTTGGCCCTTGAGCTCCACGCTGGCTCGCCCGGCCATCTCGGTGACCAGCACCCGCATGTCGTTGCCGACCACGGCGGGGTCGAGGTGGTTGTACAGCTCGGGGTCGACCTTGATGGCACTGGCGTGCAGGCCCGCCTTGTGGGCGAAGGCGCTGCTGCCCACGTAGGCCTGCCGGGGCTCGGGTGCGGCGTTGGCGAGCTCGGCCAGGGCATGACTCACCCGCACCATGTCGGCCAGGCCGCCCTCGGGCAGTACAGGCATATTGAGCTTGGTGGCCAGGTTGCCGATGACGGCGAACAGGTCGGCGTTGCCGGTGCGTTCGCCGTAGCCGTTGGCGGTGCACTGCACGTGCGTGGCCCCGGCCTGCACCGCGGAGACGGAGTTGGCGACCGCGCAGGCGGTGTCGTCCTGGCAGTGGATGCCCAGGCGCGCTCCGGTGGTCGCCGCGACTGCCTCGACTACCTGGGCTATCTGCAGTGGCAGCATTCCGCCGTTCGTGTCACACAGCACGGCGACGTCGGCTCCAGCCTGCACGGCGGAGTTGACCACGCCGATGCCGTGCTCGGGATCGTGCGCGAAGCCGTCGAAGAAGTGCTCGAGGTCGACGAACACCCGCCGGCCTTCGGCCACCAGCAGCGCCACCGTGTCCGCCACCATGGCCCGGTTCTCGGCCGCATCGGTGCGCAGAGCCCGCTCGACGTGCCTGCGGTCGGACTTGGCCACCAGGGTCACGACCGGCGCACCGGAGTCCAGCAGCGCCCGCACCTGGCGGTCCGCGCCCGCTGCCACGCCCGGCTTGCGCGTGGCACCGAAGGCGACGAGCACCGCGTGCTGCAGCGACAGCTCCGTGGCAGCACGGGAGAAGAACTCGGTGTCCTTGGGCAGCGCACCGGGCCAGCCGCCCTCGATGAACCCCACGCCCAGCTCGTCGAGCAGTCGGGCCACGGCGAGCTTGTCCTGCACCGAGTAGCTGATGCCCTCGGCCTGGGCGCCGTCGCGCAGCGTGGTGTCGTAGACGTGGAAGGCGTCCCCGAGCGGGGTGCCTGCGGGGCTGGTGCGGAGCGTGCTCATGGGGGCCTACCTGGCTGCAGCGGTGGAGACCTGCTGGGCGAGCCGGTCCCCGATGACGGTGGTGCGGTCCTTGGCTCCCGGCGTGCGCACGCCCAGGTCGGCGACGACGGCGTCCTCGATGGCACGTGCGGCCGCGGTGTCGCCCAGGTGGTCGAGCAGCAGGGACACCGACAGGATCGCCGCCGTGGGGTCGGCGATGGCTTGCCCCGCGATGTCGGGTGCGCTGCCGTGCACCGGCTCGAACATGCTCGGATTCTTCCGCGTCATGTCGATGTTGCCGCTGGCGGCCAACCCGATTCCGCCACTGATCGCCGCGGCGAGGTCGGTGATGATGTCGCCGAAGAGGTTGTCCGTGACGATCACGTCGTAGCGCGAGGGGTTGGTGACCATGTGGATGGTCGCGGCGTCGACGTGCTGGTAGTCGACGGTGATGTCGGGGTGCTCCGCGGCGACCTTGTCGACGACCCGCGCCCACAACGAACCGGCATTGGTGAGCACGTTCGTCTTGTGCACCAGGGTGAGGTGCTTGCGGCGGCGCCCTGCCCTGGCGAACGCGTCCCGCACCACCCGCTCGACGCCGTACCAGGTGTTGACGCTGACCTCGGTGGCCACCTCGTGTTCGGTGCCCTTGCGCAGCACCCCGCCGTTGCCCGTGTAGGGACCCTCGGTGCCCTCCCGGACCACGACGAAGTCGATCTCGCCGGGGTTGGCCAGCGGGCAGCTCGCACCAGGGAACAGCCGCACCGGTCGCAGGTTCACATGGTGGTCCAGCTCGAAGCGCAGTTTGAGCAGCAGCCCGCGCTCGAGGATGCCGCTGGGCACGGAGGGGTCGCCGATGGCACCCAGCAGGATCGCGTCGTGCTCGCGCAGCTCGGCGATCACCGACTCGGGCAGCAACTCGCCGGTGGCATGCCACCGGGTGGCTCCCAGGTCGTAGGCGGTCAGCTCCGCGCCGGGAGCCACCACGTCGAGGACCTTCAGTGCCTCAGCGACGACCTCGGTACCGATCCCATCACCTGGGATTACCGCGAGCTTCATCCACTGCCTCCTCATGCCACTACCTGGACCCACCACCTGAGCCGTCTCGGCCGCAGAGGCCACCGACGGTGTGCCCGTCGCACACTACCGGGGCAGCGCAGAGCCGGACTCCCCCGCTCGACGTTCCCAGATAGTGAAACCTCAGCTGAGGTCGACGAGCTGGATGGTGCTCGCGCCGACCGCCGCGCCGATGGGCTCGAGGACGTTCTCGGCCACCGGACGATCCACCCGCAGCATCATCATCGCGCCCTTGCCGTCCGCGGCCTGGCTGATCTGCGCGGCCTCGATGTTCACTTCGGATTCGCCGAGCATCGTGCCGACGCGACCCATTACGCCCGGTCGGTCCTTGTAGGACAGCAGTAGGGTGGTGCCCTGGGCCCGCAGGTCGAAGTGGCGGCCGTTGATCTCCACCACCTTCTGCACCAGCTGCGGGCCGGACAGGGTGCCCGCGACCGTGGCGGCGGAGCCGTCGGCCAGCGCCGCCCGCAGGGTCACCACGCTGCGGTGGTTGGGGCTCTCCGAGGCCTTGGTCAACTCCACACCCACCCCGCGCTCCTCGGCCATGGCCGGCGCGTTGACGAAGGTGACCTGGTCCTCGACCACCGCGGAGAACACCCCGCGCAGCGCGGCCAGCTGCAGCACGGTCACCTCCTCGCTGGCGAGCTCCCCGCGCACGTCGACGGTGATGCTCGCCGGCAGCGCACCGGCCACCGCGCCGAGCAGCACGCCGAGCTTGCGGACCAGCTCCAGCCAGGGCCCGACCTCCTCGCCGACGACTCCCCCGGCCTGCACGTTCACCGCGTCGGGCACGAAGTCACCGGCCAGCGCGAGCTTGACGCTGCGGGCCACATCGGTTCCTGCGCGGTCCTGGGCCTCCACTGTGGAGGCGCCCAGGTGCGGGGTGACGACGACCTGGGGCAGCTCGAAGAGGGGGCTGTCGGTGCACGGCTCGCTTGCGTAGACGTCGATGCCGGCCGCGGCCACCTGCCCACTGCGCACCGCGTCGGCCAGCGCCTGCTCGTCGACGAGTCCACCGCGGGCCGCGTTGACGATGATGACGCCCCGCTTGGTGCTCGCCAGCTGCGCGGCCCCGATCAGGCCCTTGGTTTCCGGAGTCTTGGGCAGGTGCACCGAGAAGGCGTCCGCGCGCTGCAGCAGCTCCTCCAGGCTCACCAGCTCGATGCCCAGCTGCGCGGCACGCGCCGCGGAGACATAGGGGTCGTAGGCGATGAGGGTGGTGCCGAACGCGGCGATGCGCTGGGCGAAGAGCTGACCGATCTTGCCCAACCCGACCACGCCGATGGTCTTGCCGGAGATCTCCACGCCGTTGAAGCTGCTGCGCTTCCAAGTGTGCTGACGCAGGGTGGCGTCGGCCGCGGGAATCTGCCGGGCGGCGGAGAGCAGTAGCGCGACGGCGTGCTCGGCGGCCGAGACGATATTGGAGGTCGGCGCGTTGACAACCATCACGCCGCGGGCAGTGGCGGCGGGGACCTCGACGTTGTCCAGTCCGACGCCCGCGCGGGCCACCACCTTCAGCGTGTTGGTGGCGCCGAGCACCTCGGCGTCGACCTGGGTGGCCGAGCGCACCAGCAGGGCGTCGGCCCCGTTCACGGCGTCGAGCAGGGCCGGACGGTCGGTGCCGTCGACGTGACGTACCTCCACCCCGTCACCCAGCGCGTCGATGACCGACGGAGCGAGCTTCTCTGCGATTAGGACGACGGGACGGGTGGACTGGCTCACTGACGGTCTCCCTGACTGGCTTCGGTGGGCAGGCGGCGAGCACGAGCCTACTTTGCCGCGTAGGCGCCCAAGGTCGGCTGCCCGACAGCCACGGAGACGACGGAGCGCATGGGTCTAGCGCTGTTCGAGCACCGCGCGCAGGAAGGTCCGGGTGCGCTCGTTCCGCGGCTCGCTGAACATCTGTTCCGGCGGGCCCTCCTCCACGACCTGACCGTGATCGAACATCAGCACGCGGTGGGCGACGTCGCGGGCGAAAGCCATCTCGTGGGTGACGATGAGCATGGTGATGTCGGTGGTGTTGGCCAACTCGCGCAGCACGTTGAGCACCCCGGCCACCAGCTCGGGGTCGAGCGCCGAGGTGACTTCATCGAGCAACAGCACCGACGGCTCCATGGCCAGGGCCCGAGCGATGGCCACCCGCTGCTGCTGGCCACCCGACAGCTGGGTGGGATGGGCATGCGCACGGTCGCCCAAGCCCACCCGCTCGAGCAGCTCGTGCGCCTTCTGTTCGGCCTGCGCCCGGTCCATCCCCAGGGAGCGGATCGGCGCCTCGGTGATGTTGCGGAGCACGTCCATGTTGGGAAACAGGTTGAACTGCTGAAACACCATGCCGATCTTCTTGCGGCGCTGCCGGATGTATTTCTCGGTGGCCGGGACCAGCGCGTCTCCCTTGCGCATGTGGGAGAGCGGTTCGCCGTCGACCCAGATGTAGCCGCCGTCATTCAGTTTCTCCAGCGTCATCAGCAGCCGCAGAATCGTCGTCTTCCCGCTGCCGCTGGGGCCGATCAGCGCAACCCGCTCACCGGGCGCGACGGTGAAATCCAGTTCGCGCAGAACCACGTTCTCGACGAACCGTTTCACCACCTTGTCGAAGGTGATGATGGGCTGCACAGCAGCGGAAGAATTGTTGTCGTCAGTGGCCAAGACGTTTCTCCAGCCTTCTCAACGCCAAGGCGGTGGGGTAGCTGGCCGCGAGGAAAATCAGGCCAGCAATGGTGATCGGCTCGGTGTACCGGAAATTGATGGATCCGATGCTCTGCGCCCGCTGCACCAGCTCGGGCACGAAGATCAACGAGACGTACGGCGTTTCCTTGAACATGGAGATTGCATAGTTTCCCAGCGCGGGCAACACGTTGCGCACCGCCTGCGGGAGCACGACGTGCTGCCAGGTGTAGCGCGGCGGCAAGGACAGGGCGGTGCAGGCCTCCCACTGGCCGATAGGAACGCCGTCGATCCCCGCCCGATAGACTTCGGCGTAGTAGCACGCATAGTGCACACCGAGACCGATGACACCGGCCGTCACCGGCGGGATCGTCAGCCCGGCCTCCGGCAGCACGTAGAAGATGAAAAACAATTGCACGAGTACGGGCGTCGAGCGGATGAACTCGATGAATGCGGTGGTCAATGGCGCCAACACCGGCACCCGCACCCGCACCCGGCGAACAATGGCAAAGACGAGGCCGAGGACCGCGCCGAGTACCGATCCCAGGACGGTGATCAGCAGGGTGTACCGCACGAACGCCCACAACAGCTCGGGCAGCGTCCGCGCGGCGAACGACCAATCCCAGATCACCTGACCTCACTCTCGACGGGCGTCCGGAGGCTGAACAGCTGGCGACGGGGTGCGCCGCGTCCGAGCCTGCTGGCCGCTCTGGCCTCCAGGAGGTTCATCAGCAGCGTCAGCAGGTAGGCGAGGACGAAATAGACGACCAAGGCCACACCGAAGGCGAAACCGGTGTGG
>JAABVA010001506.1_pt1 | contig 24859 bp, 24 predicted proteins | sample 5560331 | NCBI WGS metagenome assembly JAABVA01 (sample SAMN12812661, study PRJNA571458) | rock metagenome | isolation source: Antarctica rocks | place: Antarctica: Victoria Land, Mt New Zealand sud | collected 2016-01-07
AATCATGAATCGTGAATGTGCAGCGATGCTCAAAGAAAGTCGTAAGATGATGAAGTCGACTGATGATCAAGTCAAGATCATTACGAAAGTAAGTGATGTCACAACTTGAAGTTTCACGACTATTACTGCAACTAACAGTATCATAAGTCTGCTCAAAAGATATCAATCAAACATGATGATCATGATGCTGCTGATGCTGAATCACTTATAATGATGCAAACATCATCAAATTCTGATTGAAAGTTTACTGCTTCTACTATTCAAACTTTTGAGTACATCTCAGCTATCAAAGAAAAAATTCAAGAAACAATGAAAGAAGAAATGATTATTGACGCTTCGTCAACGATCTTGTCGAATTCACAGACTTTGCAAAATCAAAGAATGATAATGAGATTCACTTATTTCACTTCTTGATGTCATTACTGATGCTTTTCAGCTGTCAATTGTGAGAATAAGTAAAAGAAGTGCTGCTGATTTTGAAACTCTAAATAGAATGATTTGTATAAAGTGTGCTTGAGTTCTACACATCAAGAATAAAGCATCGCTGTGTGATGTCATCTTTCAGAAAAAGACAATGTACAAGAAGTGTGCTCACTATGCAAGTAATGAAAGTTTCTGTATCACAGTGAGTATACTTATCTGATACATCTGCTAAACACTCATGATTTGATGTCTAGATTCTCGACATTTGCATTTTGATTATCAATGAATTCTTTCATTTGCAGAATATTCATGATAGTGCAATTGAGAATGAAGAAGAGAACATCGCTTTGAAGACATTCATTGCTCATCAGAAAATTCTTTACAAGAAGTTGACAACAGCAACTCATGTAAAGAATCATTTCAAGAAGATTCATAAACTTGAGTCTCTAAAGATTCAAAAGCTCATTCTCAAAGAAATGATAATTATCAATGACATTGTCAAAGAAATTCTGAATGTAAAGCGCTTTGTGATACATTCAATTTCAATTATATATCATTTTGTCAGCATTTTTAATTGTTCTGATATATTTTAGCATAATCTGTCGTCTTTTGAATCTCTGTCTTTGCGTCTCAATGTAAATCTGATAATAAGAAAGAAGAAGAAGTCTGCAATCTTGTCTCATGTGAAAGATGTTTAATAAAGTGATGATTTCATGATGATTTCATAATAATTACATTTTCATGTCAAGCATCTTTGAATCTTTGCACTTTTTCTTTTTCTTTTAATGTTTTATATTAATATGTGATCACTTTCATTAAAGAAATGAGAATTATCATAATATGTTGATTTTCTTCTTTTCTAATCATGAATTTATGCTTGAAAGTGAGTGATTATGCTTTTCGCTCATATTTCAATCTCATTTTAAAAACTTTTTTAAGCTTTAAAACTTCTTTCATATCTTTGCTTGATATTCATTAATTATATTTCATGAAATACTTTTTTCATTATATTTTATAATATAAGATTTTCTTTCTTTTTTACTTTTATAAAATCTTTTCTACTTTTCATTCTTACTCATCATCAATAAAATCAACAACAAGATTTATCTGTACAAGATGTTGACTATGAATCTTTTATAAGCTATGCTTGTCAGAAAAGCTGAATAATCTCATTAATAAAGCAGTAACAGCGCGATACACATATGTTATGCTCACATACACAGATCAAGCATTGCATTGCAATGCTCATAAATAACAAGATCACATGATCATTTGATCATGTGATCAAACAGCAAACGAAAGTTCACGTCAAAGTGATCAGCTTTCATAATACACAGATTAAGCATTGTATCATGATGCTCATAAAAAATTTAAAGCTCATTTAATCTGCTTAACTAAATAATTAAACAGTGAACGAAAGCTTATGTCAAAGTGATTAACTTTCACAATACATCAATCACTCATTTAGCTCGCTTAGCTAAATGATTAAACAGCAAATTTAAAAGCTTATGTTGAAGTGATTAACTTTTACAATATACAGATCAAGCATTGCATTGCAATGATCACAAACAACTCAAAACTTATTTAGTCTGCTTAATTAAATGATCAAACAGTGAACGAAAGCTTATGTTGAAGTAATTAACTTTTACAATACACAGATTACTCATTTAGTTTGACTAACTAAATGATCAAACAGTGAATGAAAGTTTATGTTGAAGTGATCAACTTTTACAATACACAGATTGCTCATTTAATCTGACTAACTAAATGATCAAACAGCAAACAAAAGTTCACGTTGAAATAATCAGCTTTTACAATACACAGATTGCTCATTTAATTTGACTAACTAAATGATCAAACAGCAAATAAAAGCTTACATCAAAGTGATCAGCTTTCACATACACAGATCAAGCATTGCATTGCAATGCTTACAAACAACTCAAAACTCATCTAGTCTGCTTAATTAGATGATCAAACAATGAATGAAAGTTCACATTAAAGTAATCAACTTTCATAATACATTGATCACTCATTTAACTCGCTCAGCTAAATAATCAAACAGCAAATTTGAAAGTTCACGTTGAAGTGATCAGCTTTTACAATACACAAATTGAGCATTGCATCATGATGCTCATAAACAATTCAAAGTTCATTTAGTCTGCTTAATTAAATGATCAAACAGCGAACGAAAGCTCACGTTGAAGTGATCAACTTTCACAACACATTGATTGCTTATTTAGCTCGCTCAACTAGATGATTAAACAGCAAATTTGAAAGCTTATGTTGAAGTAATCAGCTTTCATAATTTCGATTTATTTATATGATTACTTGATTATATAAACATGTTGTGCGCTCATATGCACACTTTAATGATCTGACTGCTAAATGAAAAGATATACAGCAGTGATTATGACTAGATTACATGTAATTTAGCATATACATCACGCTTCAATGCTACTATTTAAATAAGTAGCATCGTGTTTCATAGTTTTAAACTGCATAAGTACGTAAAACTTGAAGAGAAAAAAAAATTCATCATCAATAAGCTTGAAAGTGAAATACTTAAGTATAAAATCATTATTTAATCTACAATTATACAACTTTAAAAAAAATACATGAAAGATAGAATAAATTTTATAAATGATTGAAAGATTCAGATGATACATTTGCTTGTTTATAAATTCTTATATATGAAAGAACTTTAACATTTTATTTAATAATTTTTTGTTCAACTTTTTCTGCTTCAGATTTTTTGCTGATAGCATGATTAAATCATCAACATTAAAGAACTCAAATTTATGTTTTCAATGATCAGCGATAAAACTCATTTGTACGCGATGCTGACTTCAAATCTACTGTTTAGCTACAGTAAAGTTTAAAGATTATTAAAAGTTTGAATGACATTTATGCGCTGCTTGATTGAGAAGTGCTGTGCATTAATCATGTGCAGAGTTTTCATGATCTTGCAAACATTAATAATCTTAATACACATGCTATAAGTAATTTATATGCAGATGAGAAAGTCAAATAAAACGCAGAACTACAAGAGAAATCACTTATGAAAATCATTTAATTCAGTATCTCGTCGCTGCATTTATGATGATAAGAACTGAGATAAAACATTCTTGCATTTGATCTGTTGAGAATGATTAGCAGAAAAAACTTGAATCATGAACATTCTTTAAATCTTCATGCTAACTACATATAAATCTTGTTAAGACTGCGTGTCTGTTACTACGACATGAACAATTCACAAATCTCATTAAGTACAACATGAGTAAACTCATGAATTTTATTAATATCATTTAACAGATGTTCAGATATAAGCATTTTATATGCAAATAATATGCTGATGAAAAAACTTTATTAAAAGAAGAGAAACACAAGCAAGTTAGTAAAGAATAATCAAACTACGCTGTCTGATTAAAAATGTAGCATAGAAACATTTTTGTAAAACATAATCAATCTGCATGAGAAAAATCTCTACAGATAACATGAAACAGATGAATTGCACATCTTACAAGCGAAGTGAGCATCTGTGAAACATGATATACAATGATGATGATTGTCAATCTTGAGAATTTCACTTCTTCACTGAGCTCTGATTCTTGAATGTCTTAATGATAGAATCAATTTCTAGTTGAAAACATTATTTGTATAATTCAAGAAAACAATAGTGTATATTAATATGATTAAAGAAGAAATTGACTGCAATATACATGTGTATTGCTGATAAAATGTTTGCAACTCATGCTTAAGAAGTAAACTGTTGAAATCTAAGCAGTGAGAGATTTTGCTCATCTTGAACTGTGAATCTGCTGCAAGAAAAACTCTCTGAGTGATTTCTTGAGTCTAAGAGAAAAATCAGCATAAAGATTGTATTTTATGTATGTTGCATGCAATATATATAACATATTTTTGATAAACATTTAAAGCATCAGTCTGATATTAGCGCGACAAAGAGAAAAAACTGTCAGATAAGAAACGCAGACTAGAAACTTTGTAAAATCAGACTTTACATCACGTTGCAAAAGCATTCAAAAGAATAAGCATCAAAACGTTAGAAATCGAAATGTATACAAGTTCATTACATGTTCATCTAAACAGGCTGCAGAATAAAGTCACATTACGCAGTTAAGTTAATAACAGAACGCAAGAGACTAAATGAACATGCAAATTTATACATGCTCAACTGATGAGAATTAATCATCTCATTTTTCGCTTTTCTATCATTAAGAAAATAGTGTTTCTGAACACATTTATTCAAGAAAACGTAAGAATACAGTCTAGATGCAGATGATTTGATCTTTCTACGACAATCTCAATAAGTGATAGCATCACAATAGCATTATATCACAAAGATCAATGAAAGCAATGATGGAAAAAATACAAGAAATGCATTGCAGATGTCAATGCAATCTCAGCACAAAAATCTCATTTATTCAACAAGATGATAAAGATGCGTAATAATTTTCAGAAGATTGAAAGCATTCTTGCAATTCACATCAGAATTGAACGCATAAATTTTAATGTTTATTTGCATTTGAGAAATGTTTCAAGCATGAATAGTTCATGATGCAACTGTGAATGAAATCATCAGACAGCAAAGCATGTACTCATACACTGCTTAAACTGAACGCATTTGCGATCAAGAATGCTACGCGACATCGACTTCTTGAACTATCAAATAATCATCATGATCACGAAAGATCTTAAAGCAGCAGTGAGAATGATGATGAAAATGAAGCTTCTGAAACAATTTAAAGTAATTAGAATATTTATTTTCTAACATGTGATCAACGTGAACAAATTTGATACATAGTTTTAATCTTGTTGTTTCGACTGCGTGAAGCAGTTGTATAAATAACGAGTGATTTTCTATCTCAAAGAGTTTTGTTTACTCAACACATATAACATAAAGTTTTTCATGAGTTAATTTAATTGATGTCATAAAAGTGTATGAATTTATTATTATTATGTTTTCAATTATAGTATTTTGTCTAAGCATTAATTGCATTTTATCATCATTACATAAATTAACAATGAGATTCATTTATACATGATGTTGACTACAAATCTTTTGATTTTATTCTGTGTCTGAATAGAAGTCAAAAGAGTCAAGAGATTTCAATTCAACGCAGTTTAAATGATGTTAGAACGTTACGTGATCAGAAAAGTCATCATGCAGAGTTTTTACTTACGCGACAACATTCTCTTCTAACAGTCACAATCAATTTAGGAAGAAGATTAATGACATGTCAATGTCAGTAAGAGATGAAAAAATACTACTAGTGAAAAAGACAACTCAGATGAAGAGTCTGCAAATTGTGACTACAAGTGATTGAAGAATTTGCAACTCATTGACTGTGTTGATATTGAAACATCTTCATCACATCGACAGTGTCATCAAGTAATTGATGAAAAGATATCAAATAAAATAGTCGTATCAGATGATGAATCTGAGAGTCGTGACTACAGTGCTTGAAGAAGTAGTGACTTGTTAATCATGCTGATATATTGAGAAGACTTGAACTCATCTTCTTTACTTGACATCAAATCATACATTTATCTACGTGAAAAATCGAAAGTGCATGAGAATGATCAGAACGCATCTTTACTATCGATCAGCTAAGCATCGAATGATTGCAATTGCACGTCTATACTAACAATCTATTCAATGTTTACATGAAATAAGTCAAATCAAGAGAAGAAAAGAGTTATTTAATACAATCACACTTTATTTTCTCATCATGCACATCTTTCTTTCATCACACATTTCTCTGCTCAAGAAATAATAATCATTGAGCAAGAGAACACAGTTTCTGCGTTACAATCATGAGCATCACAAGTGCAAAGAAACGTCTTTCATCTTTGAATTGAAAATTGAATCAAAACATCATTGTATAGAATATCATTAATGAAGAGCAGAACAAAAACGATGCATCATAATTAAACAGCACAGACACTCTCATCGAGAGTTTACTTGAGCATCACACGCTGAATAGAAGTTATAGATTCATTACTAATAATATAGTATCAATCTTACTGTTTTGACAACGTAAAGTCATCATGTAGTCGACGAGCGATTTTCTTTCTCAGAGAGTTTTGTTCATTTGATACACATAGCATAAAGTCTTTCATGAGTCGAGTTTAAATCAATGTCACAAAAATGTATGAATTACAATCAACAATCATTACATCAACATGTTTTATACATCTTGCAGCATTTCAACATGTTTTTTTGCTGCTGATACTTCTTCTTTCATAGCATCTTTTTTAATATGTATGTCAAAAATTAACTTATAATCATACATGACTTTAAAGAAACTACAGTTCAACGAAGAGTGCTTTGTCTGATGATACATGAACTCAACTATGAATAAAAGCATAGTTCAATCATCTTGCTTTTCTGAATAATATATTAATAAATAATGTTTCAGTATTTAATTTTGTTGTTCTGTTTGATCATCTGTTTACAAATGAAAGATGATGCTTAGTTATCATTTTATCTTCATGTGAAAACAGATCTTTGATCAGAATACATTAAAAAATAAATTATCTTTATTGATGATTATATTATTTGAAATCTCATATTTTAAAACAATTTTCTTGAAGAACAACTCTGTTAACTTCATGACAGTCAAAGTTTTCTTCATAAACAGATAATACATCATTTTCATTATCATGATAAATTGACATATAAAAATTAAATCAAAGACTAGAATCAAAAGCTGAGTTGAAAATCAGATCTGAGTTAGCTTTGAGATTCTGTAACTTTGTTAAAACATCATTTAAATCACGTCATATCTTCAATTTAATATATCATGAGTTATGTCATGTTCAATTTGACATTACTTGACAAACTTTTTATAGTCAATTTATTCTCTTGAGTTATTGAGACCTTCTTAATAATTAACTTTATCATAATATATACTAATTCTATGTCTGATCGACAACGAGATTTATTTATATGAGATGCTGACTACGAATCTTCTGCAAGCTATGCTTGTCAGAAGAGCTGAACAATCTCATTGACAGAGCAGTAACAGCGCGATATGTGCATGTTATGCTCACATATACAGATTGAGCATTGCATTGCAATGCTCACAAACAACAAGATTACAAGATCAAATGATCATGTGATCAAACAGTGAACGAAAGTTCACGTCATAGTGATCAACTTTCACAATATACAAATCAAGCATTGCATCATGATGCTCACAAATAATTCAAAGCTCATTTAGTCTGCTTAACTAGATGATCAAACAGCAAATGAAAGCTTACGTTAAAATGATCAACTTTCACAATATATTGATTGCTCATTTAACTCGCTCAGCTAACTAATCAAACAGCAAATTTAAAAGCTTACATCAAAGTGATTAACTTTCACAATACATAAATTGAGCATTGCATCATGATGCTCACAAACAACTTAAAGCTCATTTAGTCTGCTTATGTCAGAAACTGAACTAAACTAAAGATACTATCAATATAAAAGACTGATATTATTATTACTTTGATAGAATCTAGATACAAGACAATACATCAGATAATGTATAAGATGAAAGATAAAAAAGAAAAGAAAAGAATGAAAGCTCAACTTTTATATACATAAATTGAGCAAAATCAAGACTAGACAGTAGTTTTATTGACTTAAGATTGCAAAAGTTCATGCACATGACTGAGATGATTGAAACAAAATTGTTGAAACTAAATTAAAATGATGATGATTAAATTGATGACTTGATTCATTAAACTGCAAAATAGATTCAATGAATCGAAATTATTTAAAATATCAATAATTTATGTTTTGAATTGAATTGATGATCTGACATCATGACAGTAGTTTCTCTCTTCAAAACTGAACTTCTGCAAGATAATAAAAAGAAACAAGATGAAATGAGAAAAAATTGAAGATGAAGATTGAAATGAAACAAGAATTGATGTGAATGCATTTTAATGTGATGAAGCACAAATGAGACTAGAATAAATTTGAGTCACATCTGAGTCAGATTTGAGCAAGATGTCTGAAGAGTAAAACAAGATAAAACACATTTTAACATGATGATGCATAGCGAAATTAAAATACATCTGAATCATATTTGAGTCAGATTTAAACAAGATGTCTAAATCAGATCTAGATAAAATCTGAGTCAGATTTGAGTAAGAAAAAGATAAAATGCAGTTTAATATGATGATGCACAAATGAAACTAAAATACATTTGAATCACATCTGAGTCAGATTTAAACAAAATATCTGAGTCAAATCTAAACAAGATCTGAATCAGATTAAGATTAAATCAAGATGATGAAAATTGAACTTAAAGTTCTTAACATTAACATTGAGATATCACACATGATAATATAATACATGTGATTCTTCAATGACAGAGTTGACGAAATAATATTCATTGAATGTTTGTTCACAATTATTCAGAAGATGAAAAGACTTTCAAGTAAAGAAGTGATCTTCTTAATTAATGTAATACTTAAGCAGAGATGAATTATAGCATCTATCACGCTTGAAGTTTAGTATGCTGTTTACATATCAGAATCTTTCATCATTCTTGATGATAATGAGTTCTTGAGATTTTTGATGTTGACTCAAGAGAAAGTCACTTGTAATATGATTCAGAAGAATGACATGAAAGATTGAATGAATCTTCATAAATGCTGAAAGATTTAACTCAATGATCAGAGAATTATTCTTGAAAACACATTTGATCTTGAAGAGATCAATGTTATGATCATCTAACTTGACAATGAAATGAGTGATGCTGAAATTATGAGCATTCAGTTAAACTTCATCTTCAACGAAGTATTTAAAACAAGAACGACAAGAAAGATTAACATTAAATTCATAAATGATTTGAGTTATAAGCATCTCATCACGTAGATGCTCAGTTAGTTTCTTCATCTTCTTGATGAACTCTTCAACATTGATTAACTTGTCTTAAGCTTGAAACGTAAAATTCTTAAGCAGAGACTCAAAAAACTTGAAGTTTAAATGTAAATTCTGACTTAAATTAATCAAGAAGAGTGATGCTAGAATGATTGAAGATGATGCATTATTAATGATGAATTTGACTTCAGAAAGTCACTTAACTCAGTCATTCTGCATGTAGTTGACAAAGACTCAAAGATAATGCTTCATGACAGCATTGACTTTCTTGATTTGATCATTGATCTCAAAGTGATACGTTGTTGATAACTTGATGTTTATTTTCAACATTTTACACATATGCTTTCAGACATTGAAGATGAATTGTGTATCTCGATCAGACATGAAGAACTTGAGTAAATCATGATGTTTTCAAACATGAGCATAAAAGCAGTTAATAACTTCTTCAACTTTCATAAAAGTGATAAGAATTAAATGTTTCATTTTGATAAGATGATCAATGAAGATTAAAACATATTTATATGTGATATTCATGAAGATATTGAGCAATAAAGAATTTACATAGTTCATGAAGATATCATGTCAACAATGTTTAAAGATTGAAAGAAAACACAATCATTCTTAAGTTCATTGTTTAAAGAGTTTAAAACATGTGTACATATGACAGTTTTATATGAAGTGTTGAACATACTTATAAATGTTTGATCATCAATAAACTTAATTGATCAGTTCATAGCTTTTTGCTTTTTCTGAGTGATCATTGATGATACTATCATGAGCAAGCTAAATGATATGAAGACGTAGTTTATTTGAGTTGAGCATGTACTTTCTTTCTTGAAAGTACAAATGATTCTCATGTTCTTCACACTCAATTAAAAAGATCTTGTTATGATGTTGTGCTTCATTATGAAGCACTTTAATTATCTGAATTGCAAATTTGTCATTGATTTCAACTTACTTTCATAATGTCTGAGTGAAAATGTCAGCAGAATCTTCATCAAGATTCAAAGTGTCTTGATTTAGCTGAGACTTGATGTTTTCAACGTTGAATTCTTCGATTTTTAAATTCATGAGAACTAAAATTTGCAAAAATGCTGAGATAACTGAGAATAAATGTAACTGAACTGAATCTAAAACAATGATTTATAACTGAAGCTTCGTGACTTTGATGTTGAAGATATCAAGAGTAAGATTCTCAACAATATTGAAATTTAAAACATGAGTTTTCAGAATTGTTTGATGTTGATATTGATATCAAGAATTGAATGTATTTCTCTTCTTAAAGAGATTTTCTGAGCAACGTGTCAAAGCATTCAACTTATCATCAATCTTGTCGAAATGATAAGCGATGTGATAGTTGAATCTAGACAGAAACTCACTTCAACGAGCTTGATGATAACTCAACTGTTTAATTGACATGAAATACTCAAGATTTTTGTGATTCGTGATCATCTCAATAGAATAGATAAAGTCTTTGAGCTCTGATCATCATTTCTTGAAAGCACAAACAATGATCATAAGTTCTTTATCATAGATCTCGTAGTTACACTCGACTGAATTATGCTTTTTCGAAAAGTAAGCGATTGAATGAAAAATCTCATTCTCATCGTACTGAAAAAGAATGTCTTTGAACACATAGTTTAAAACATTGATTTCTATTACAATCTTGTGATCTGAATTATAATGACAAAGAATAATCTTGAAAGTGAAGACTTTCTTAAAAATGTTAAATGCAATCTGACATTTCTGAGATCAGATAAAGAGTACATCTTTTCTGATGAAATGAATGAGCGAGATAACTATTCTACTATAGTCATAAATGAATCTTCTATAGAAGTTCGTGAAATTTAGAAAACTTTGAACGTTTTTAACGTTGATCAAGATGAATCAGTTGACAATGATGTTTATTTTAGAAAAGTTCATCTTGATCTTTTCAATGATGATTATCAATTCTAAATACAAAACTTAAGTGACGTGAAACTTGCATTTAATTATATTCATCTGAAAATTTGCTTCTTGCAACTTTCACAAAATGAGCTTGACATAAATCTTGTGCTTGAGTTCATTGTTGAAATAGATCAAGATGTCATTCAGATAAGCTGTACAGAACTTATCTAAATGTTTGTAAAAAGTATTGTTGATGTACTTCTGAAATGAGACAGATTCATTATATAGATCGAAGAACATGACTAGATACTCAAATAATTCAAATTGAGTGCAAAAAATGATGAAAGCTTCATCTTCTTCTTTGATTTGAAGTCAATTGAATGCAGAGATGATATTCAGCTTGATAAAGATTTTAACTCAACTTAAATGATTCAATGTTTCTGAGATCAGATCAATTCTTGACTGTGATAGTGTTCAGATCTTGATAGTTCATGCAGAAGCAAAGTTCTTCTTCAAGTTTCTTGATGAAGAGAACAGAAATAATCGTTTGAAAATGACTGACTTGAATGAAATTTTTGCTCAAATTCTCATTCAGATAACAATGAAGTTCTAGAATTTCGTCACGACTCATGTTATACAAAGTGAAGACTGAGAATTGAGCATTTTCTTTAAAATGTATGACATGATCATGAGTTTAATGCAAAGACAAGATATTAATGTTCTTCTTGAAAAAGATGTTTAAAAACTTAAAATATTTGAATGATAGAATTATGATTGAATTGACATTCTTACTTTGTCAATAGACTTCAAAATCTTCTTGTGTCATGAATGCAGTCAAATGAAATTTCTTTTTCATTTGATGAAGATTCAAATGATGATTCTTATCATACATACTATTTTGACAATGAGATGAAAACTGAGCAAAAGTTAAGCTGTTCTTTGAACAAACAGTTAAAGTTGCATGACGCGATTTTGACTCGTCAAAATTTAGACTAGAAGACAAGATTGATTCAAGATTCAAGAAGACATTGATTTTCTTTAGAATGATGCTAAACATTTCAATGTTTTTGACATGAGCAGCATGATCAAAGCTTCAAGCTCTCAACTCAACTATGTCAAGTTGTATAAAAGATCGATTGAATTAATCTGCTTGAAAGACAACAAAAGTTCTAAAGAAAAAAGAATTTTGACACTTGATTTTTGATGAGTATTGTTTTTGAATGACTTGAAAAATACAACTAGAAGCTTCTTGTTTCAAATGAGAGACAAGATTGAATGAAATTTGTTTCTTGTGAATGAGCTGAATATTAGTTGACTTCTCATGAGTGAACGAAGAGTTATATTACTTCTTATGAGCAGATGAGAAACTGAGTTACTTTTTACAAGCGAATTGAGAATTAAATTACTTCTTGTGAGCAAACTGAAAACTGAATTACTTCTTTTGAGCAAATGAAAGACTAAATTGCTTCTTGCAAGTGAACTGAAAACTGAGTTACTTCTTTCAAATGAATGAAAAACTAAATTACTTCTTACAAGCAAATTGAGTGCTGAATTGCTTCTTATGAGTAATCTGTAAACTGAATTGCTTCTTGTGAATAATCTGTAAACTGAATTGCTTTTTGTGAGTGATTCATGAACTGAGTTGCTTCTTGTGAGTGAATTGAGAGTGAGACTGAGAGAAAGCTACTTTGTTAACTTTAAATGAGAAATTTTCTTCTTGTTGATTAAGATCATAAATCTTAATGAAAAATGAGTAACAATAATTAAGACAAAAGAAGAAAGATAAAATGAGAATATTGTGCTCAAAATTAACATTAATGACGTAATGATGAAGTCATGACAGACTCATGATGATGAAGTATTGACTTAATTCAATGATATAAAAGAATAGTTTTTTGATGTGTTCATCAAGAATCATTGTGATTTCAATGACATGAATAATGTCATTGATTAAAGCGACTTAATCATCAAATTCTTAAAGTCTGCAAAAGTGAATTAATTGATGCAAGAAAAAATGATGTTGTTACGCGAAGAATTTATTCATAAAGACATAAGCAGAGACTTCACTATCAATCAGAGCAAGAGCAAGAACTTTAGATTAAGCTTGACGTAAAATATAAAATACTATCATGTGATTATCTTTGAATGTTGAATTGAATTTAAAGAGTTTCAAGACAGATTTAGCAGAAAACTTTTTATATAATTAAAGTGAGAGTGAAAAGATTGAGATTAATAGACAAGATAATATGTATACAGATTTCTGAGCGTGACTTAGCTCAAAGACTAAACTTTTCTTATGAACAGCAAGACTTCTTCATTTATACTGATGATGTCATTGTCATAAATGTTCATGATATGCAGAATGAAAAACTTCTTATTTGAGTATTCTTTAATAATTTTGCTTGAATGTTGCAACTTGCAATAGTAGTACAACTTTTATTTATTACAGATTTTCTTAATCTTAAAAATAATCAAAGTTTTATCTTGAATGATGATAATGACAAAGCTTAGATTCATTGATTCATTGAGAAATGAGAAAGAAAGAGACGAAGATACTGTCAAAATGACAGTTACAAAGATGATGATCTTTGAACTCAAAAAATTACTAGTCAATGCAGAGATGCTCTTAACTTTGATGAATGAAATGATGATGAAGATGAAGTGAGATTGATGATGCTTAAGCTGCTGAAACTCTTCATCAATGTCAAAGAATGCTTGAATTTATTGATGAAAGATGAAAGATGAAAGATTGAGTTTCATTGAGATTTCATCAGAAGAAAATGATGATTTAAGTGAAATAATTGACATTACACTTCAGACAGTCAATTAACAAGAAATCTTTCATCAAAGAACATTTTTTATTTTGATAAAAAAGATTGTAATAGTTAACAAAGTTATTCATGTCTTGCTTCAGAATTTCACGAAGATATAAATGAGCATCTTCTGTCTTAAAAGAATTATCACAGTAATAATGTAACTTGTGTTATCAATTTGCAAAGATGAAAATGATACAGAAATCATTGATTCGATATTGACTCATTAGATTGTGAATCTTCTTATTTATGATGAGTCGTGACTCAACATAAATGATCTTGACTTGATGAAAGAAATAATAATTATCGTTCACATTCATGCGCTGTATCAGACTCTGCTTTCATGCATTCAATCAATCTTTGTTTTTCTCATATTCAAATATATCGAAAAGCTTCTTGAATCTAAAAGCAATGAAGACAGTGACAGAATTTGCAGAGAGATGAACAACAAAAGAAGATTAATTATTCAAGATTTGTGCAATGATCTGAGTTATCATCACAAGAGACTGAGAATTCAATTTTATATAAATTGAAGAATTGAGAATGATGAATGAAAATGAGATGATGATATCATGTTGTTGAACTTAATTTTGAAGCTCTTGCATTACACGAAAGATCTCAACTGAATTTTTGATCATACTTTGAGCAAACTGTTTGACAGCATGCTCATCATTAATTAAGAGATTGTAAGATGACTTCATTTGAGTGAAAGAATAACTAAATAAGATTTCAATGTATGAAAATATTGCAGAAAGTGTAAATCTTTTGTAATGTCAGAAACTGAGCTAGACTAAAGATACTATTAATATAAAAGACTGATATTATTATTACTTTGATAAAATTTAAATACAAGACAATACATTAAATAATGTACAAGATGAAATACAAAGAGTAGACTGATCACGTCAAGTTGAATCATCGAGATCGAGTCGAGTTCTTGACTCGTCAGAACTCGATTCAAGTCAGAATTCTTGACTTGAGTATTCAAGTTGAATTAAGATGTTCGACTTAAGTATTCAAGTTGAGTCAGAGAGTTGAAATCGAGTATCGACTCGAAATACTCAATTCGACTCGTCAAGACATGAAGATAAATAGATAAATATTCTATTATGACTCTCTATTATGACTTTCTATCATGACTCTCTATCAAATAATCTTCATGTTTCTCTATCATAGCTTTTCTTCATGACTTCTCTTCATGACTTTCTATCAAACAGCCTTCATAGTTTCTCGTCATGACTCTCTATCATAGCTCTCTATCATAGTTCTTTATCAAAGCTCTCTATCAAACGATCTTCATGTTTCTCTTCATGTTTCTCTTCATGTTTTTCTTCATGTTTTTCTTCATGTTTCTCTTTATGAGTTTCTATCAAAAAGATAATGCAAAAAGATAATGCAAAGGCGAAAAATCGGAAAAATTTCTATATTTAGCTCTCTTGATGTCATATTCGATTGCTTGATGAATCAAGTCGAGTCAGCAAGTTCTGACTCAACTCGAGATTGATATCGAGTCAAGTCATGAGATTCAACTCAAGTATTCGAGTCGAGTCAGAAGATTCGACTTGAGTACTCGAGTCGAGTCAGAATGTAGGTATGAAAACTCGACTTGATGATCAGTTTAACAAAGAGTGAAAGAAAAAAATGAAAACTCAACTTTTATATACATGAATTAAACAGAATCAAGACTAGACAGTAATTTTATTGACTTAAGATTGCAGAAGTTTATGCACATGACTGAAATGATTGAAACAGAATTGCTGAGATTAAATTAAGATGACGATGACTAGATTAATGACTTGATTCATTGAATTGCAAAACAGATTCAATGAATCAAGATTATTTAAGATATTGATGATTTATGTTCTAAATTGAGTTGATTATCTGACATCATGACAGCTTAACTAGATGATCAATCAGCGAATGAAAGCTTACATTGAAGTGATCAGCTTTTACAATACACAGATTGCTCATTTAGTCTGACTAACTAAATAATCAAACAGCAAATGAAAGCTCACGTCAAAATGATCAACTTTTACAATACATAAATCATATATTTAATCTAACTAACTAGATGATCAAACAGCAAACGAAAGCTTATGTCAAAGTGATCAGCTTTTACATACACAGATCAAGCATTGCATCATGATGCTTATAAACAACTCAAAGCTCATCTAGTCTGCTCAACTAAATGATCAAACAGTAAACGAAAGCTCATGTTGAAGTGATCAACTTTCACAACACATCAATTGCTCATTTAGCTCGCTCAGCTAAATGATCAAACAGCAAATTCAAAAGCTTATGTTAAAGTGATCAACTTTCATAATTTCAATTTGTTTATATGATTACTTAATTATATAAACATGTTACATGCTCATATGTGCACTCTAACGATCTGACTGCTCAATGAAAAGATATACAGCAGCAATTATGACTAGATTACATATAATTTAGCATATACACAGCGCTTCAATACTACTATTTAAATAAATAGCATCGTGTTTCATAGTCTTAGACTGCATAAGCACGTAAAACTTGAAAGAAAGAAAAAATTCATTCTGTGTCTGTTTAGAATATTACATTGTCATATTACTTTTATAAATCTCATCTATTCATTTAGTAAACTTGATCATCACATTCATGTAATAATCAACTATCACAAGAATCAAGTTATACATGACTTTTTTTCATTTACTAAATAATAAATCTATTATGAAATTCATAGTTATTTTTTTCAGAAATCTGTAAATTGAAGTAATGATTTCAACTTATCATATAATAAATGATGTTTTATTTTTATTCTTTGACAAATATCATAAGTATTTATATACTTTTTGACATTCTTGATCATACTTTTTCAGTAATACTTGCAATTTAATAGCTCGCTGATCTTGTCAGCATCAAAATGTCTCACTAATAAATTATCATGATGATGTTTCAATAACTCTTTTCTGATAGAAAGATCTTCTGAAACATATAATAATTCATTATATTCTATTATTTCTTAACTATTTAATGTTCAAGCTTCAACATCATTCTTTCATATATTCATCATTTCATTTGCTTTTAGCTTTACAGTAAATTCATTTTCTTGCTGTAAAATCTTGATGAGTTCAACTATGAATTTATTATTAAAGTCATATATCATTTCATGAATTATTAATACTTTGACAATTGTACATGAAATGAGTTGTTTGCAATCAACAGTTTCAGCAACAAAATTAAGCTGTTTCTTAACTATGTTATGATCTTTATGAATTGACATTTTAACATCTGTTCTTCTTAAAGTTGTTGATTCAAATTGAGAGATTTTATCTCTTAAGAAATGTACTTCATTTAAATGCATTTCTTACACTGTTAAAATCATAATTCTCAGCAACATACTTTTGATATACATTACTGAATATGTATTTATGTTTTCACTGACATTGTGAATAAACATCTTCTTGACTTCATTAATCACTCATGTACAGTAGATTTTATCTTGCGATTTGCTTTTAACATGTTTCGCTGAATATTTTCTTTCACTAACATTGTGAATGAACATCTTCTTGACATTATTTATCATTCATGTTCATCAATGAATTTCATCTTGCAGTCTGCTTTCAACATGTTCTGCTGAATATCTGTTTATATTTATACTGTGAATGAACATCTTCTCAACATCATTAATCACTTGTATACAATATAATTCTCTGATTGCTATGAATATAAAGCTATTTAAGCTTTCTATTCTAGTCAGCTTTTGTTGCAAAATGAGTAACAAATGATTTGCAGAAATGTTTTTATTCTTATAATTAAATTATTTCAATGATGCATTAATTGAGTTTGTCTTTTCTAATTTATGTGCTATTTCAAAGTTGCAGATTGATAATTTCATGATTCATTTAACTTGTTTTTCATTTAGTTCTTGAACATTCATAAAACTCTTCAAATTATTATGATCAGTCAAAACTTCAACAGTATGATAACTGTTTTTTACATAGTGTCATTAATGTTTAAACATTGCTACTACGATTAAAAGCTTCTGATCATATATTTCATAATTTCTTTCAACATTTATCATCATTCTGACTCAGAATGCAATCAGATGTCACTGATTTTCATCATCTGACTGAGATAAAGTACTTGCAACTGCATAATTAAATGCATCAATCTTGATATATATATATCACTTTAAGTCAAAGTGTCTTAATATAAACATTCTCATAAAGGCATCATGAATCTGATTAAATGCTTGTTTCGCTTTGTTCAATCATATAAATGAATTCATTTTCACATCTTTTACATTATTTCTCAGTAACTTTGTTAAAGACTCTGCTATCTGAAAGTAGTGATGTATAAAATGTTGATAGAAATTAATGAATCTCAGAAAAACTTATATTTCTCGATACATTTTTGATCTGAGTCACGTTTTGATGATGTTTATTCTACTTAAATTCATCAAAATACTTTCTGTGAATATGATAAATTTTAGAAAATTCACTTTAGTGATAAAGAATGCATACTTCTTTAAGCTAACATATAGCTTGAACTTTCTTAGTTTTTTCAGAATTTGCTTCACGTGATTTATGTGATCAATCTTCTCTACAAAGAAGATTAGAATGTCATTCAAATAAACAACATAAAAATCATTTAAAAGCTTTGTTAAGATTTTATTAATATGAGTCTGAAAGTTAATAAATACATTAATCAAATTAAATGACATGATCATATATTTGAAGTAATTATAATGAATATAAAACATCATTTTTCACTCATCTTCATGTTGAATTCTGAAATGATGATACACATTCTTCAGATTCAATTTAATGAACTGCTTAATTCAACTGAGTCTGTTTAAAGTTTCATTAACTAAAGACAGTAAATGATGATTTTTAATAATGATCTTATTCAGATTTTAATAGTTCATATATAAATGAAAATTATCATTCTTTTTGAAAATAAATAGAATAAATGTGTCAATTGAGCTAATGAAGTGCTTAATTCATTCTTTTGCTAAAATATCATTTAAATACTGTCTCAGAGTTGTTAACTCTGTGTTTGACAAATTATACAATGATTCATATAATGATTTTGCAATGATTTCGATTGCATGATTATGATTTTCATGCAAAGTCAATTTGTCTGCACTTTCTATCAAGAATAAATCTTTGTATTCTTTTAATTCAATGAGTAAAGTCTGTGTTTTAAGCATGATTGTGATATAATTCATCACATTATTCATTGCTTTCATTTGATGTTCAATGATTAATTCTTTAATGATGTTGATCATGACAAAAGCATACATAGTAAACTCATTTTATAGAGCTTTCACAAAATCTTCTGCAATGAATAACTTAAATGCATGCTCATTCATATCAAAACATCATGTTTTTGCAATCATGTTTATTTAAATATGCTTGAATTGCATACTTGACATGCTCAAGATCAAGAAAGATTCTTTCTTGTCAATAGCATAAAAGATACTTATATCTTTTCTTTTTAGCTCATGAGAACAATCAGAATACATTCTCTACTATTGATCAAAGTCATGCATTGAACGATTATGATTGCACATTTATACTAACAATCTATTTAATGTTTACATGACACAAGTCAAATCAAGAGCAGAATAGAATTATTTAATACAATCATACTTTATCTTCTCATTGTACACGTCTTTTTTTCATCACATATTTCTCTGCTCAATGAATAACAATCATTAAGCAAGAGAACACAGTTTTTGACATTACAATCATAAGCATCACGAGTGCAAAGAAAACATCTTTTATCTTCAAATCAAGAATTGAATTGAAACATCATTTGTATAGAATATTGTTAATGAAGAGCAGAGCAAAGACGAGATGTCATAATTAAACAGCACAAACACTCTCATCAGAAGTTTACTTGAGCATCACATGCTGAATAAAAGCTATAAATTCATTACTGATAATATAATGTCAATTTTATTGTTTCGATGATGTGAAATCATCATGTAGTCAATGAGAAATTTTCTTTCTCAGAGAGTTTTGTTCATTTGATACATATAACATAGTTTCTTTCATGAGTCGAATTTAAATTGATGTCACAAGAATGTATGAATTCAAATCAAATCATTTCTTTTTATGTTTTAACTATTTATAAATCAATAATGCATTTCATAAATGTCATAGCAATAAACATTCTGATCATTCATTCAGATAGATTTTGAAAATTCAACGTTCAGTAATGACATACTCTGCTTGATGATGAAACATTGATTAATCATGTTCATCTTGATGTTAATATTCATGTAAATTTTTATTTCTGTCTTCTGATCTCTCTGAATTATATGCTCTTTATATATAAGAATCTTTATAAAGAGAACTTCTTGTTTTTTTCTTAATGATTTGAAGTGTTCATTGAAAGCTTGTCTTTTTTTGAAATCTTGAAATGATTCATATGTGATATCAAATCAATAAATATTCAATTTTAGACTGATTGTTGAATCAAGTTTTCATATTTACATTCTGACTCGACTCGAGTACTCAAGTCGAATCTCATGACTCGACTTGATATCAATCTCGAGTCGAGTCAGAACTCGCTGACTCGACTCGACTCATCAAGCAATTGAATATAACGTCAAGAGAGCTAAATATAGAAATTTTTCCGATTTTTCGCCTTTGCATTATCTTTTTGCATTATCTTTTTGATAGAAAGTTATAAAGAGAAACATGAAGAGAAACATGAAGAGAAACATGAAGAGAAACATGAAGAAAAACATGAAGAGAAACATGAAGATCGTTTGATAGAAAGCTTTGATAGAAAACTATGATAGATAGCTATGATAGAAAGTCATGACGAGAAACTATGAAGACTGTTTGATAGAGAGTCATGAAGAAAAGTCATGAAGAAAAGTCATAATAGAATATTTATCTATTTATCTTCATGTCTTGACGAGTCGAATCGAAAATTTCGAGTCAATACTCGATTTCAATTCTCTGACTCAACTTGAATATTCAAGTTGAACATCTCGACTTGACTCAAATACTTGAGTTAAGAATTCTGACTTGAATCGAGTCTTGATGAGTTGAAAACTCAACTCAATCTCGATGACTTGACTTGACGCGATCAGTCTACTCAATTTACATCAGATTTCTTTGATTTATTCTTAATCTTTTCATCTTTACAATCAATAAAGTAATAATTCTTTCAATTGCATATATAACACTTTATGTTGAACAAATTCTTACTATAACATGATGAAGCATGTAAGCTTGTTTTTGATGAAGAATCAAGTTTAGTTGATCAATAAAATTTCTTTCACTTTAAATGAGTTTTCTTATTGACTTTGTCTTGATTATGCAAGTTCTCGTCTCAAGATCATTTCAACGACAAGACATGTTCTTTTTGCAAATTTGTTTTCAATCAAGCAACAAGATTGATCAATGCATCTCATATGATAGAGATCAACTGAACATTAGTAATAATCATGTGCAGCTCAGATCTTAACTTAATGAATAAATGAGTTTACTTATGCTTATCACTATACAATAAAAGTTAATGTTTCAAAGTGTTTAAATAAACTGCAAATGTTCATATTATTTGATTTGAACGTTGCAATGCATTTACATATTGTTGAATCACATTTATGTCTTGATTCATCAAGTTTTCAATTATATTTAAAAGAAAGTTAATAAAATTGAATTACATTTGCTGAGCTGCAGACATAGTTTCTTCATGATTAAATCAAAGTTTCTTTGATTTATTCTTAAGATAAATCATGCAGTACAAAATCTTTTTCTCATTTCTTTCAAAATGTTAAAAGATATTTTGAAACAAGATTTCAACATCATGAATTCACTTTCTATGTTTTTTGATGATTTTGTCATGATACTTCTTCAAAGACATGAATCTTCGCTTTTGAAAAATGATTTCATGAAGACTTTGTTTCATCTTCATTGATACTATGAAGATGATGTGTAAATCATTTAAATTCTTCATGAGAACTTAAGTGAAAGCTTAATAACTTCTTTTTGTTGTTTGAATGACTTTCAGAATTTCAATCTTTGATTGAATAATTGTTAACTTTTGTTTTTTTTGCAATTCATCACATTGAAGCATTACTTGAATCAGCTGTTCATTAATGTTAAGAGAGAGTTCATCTTCTGCTTCTTTACTTTCTGATTTTATTATGTAACATTCATTTTCTGATATGATGTTTTGCAAGATTGAGACATCATCATTGTGATTCTGTTGCAATCACATTGCTGTTATTATGCTTGAATATCAAATCATCATCTTTAAGAAGAATTTGAAATAATTAAAACTGTAATAATTAAGTTTACTAAATGAATAAATGAAATCTATGAGAATAATATGACAATGTGATATTTTAAGCAGATACAGAATGAATATATATTATGATAGAGTTAATTATTGAGAAGTTCTCAATAACTTAAGAAAATCGATTAACTATAGAAAGTTTGTCAAGCATTGTCAAGTCAAACATGACATAACTTATGATATATTTTTTTATTTTTTTATTTCTTCATTAAGTGCATGCAGTCTATGACTATGACACTGTCTAGGCGCTGTGTGTGTGCTACGTTACATGTAATCTGGTCAAAGTCGCTGCTTTATATCTTTTCATTGATCAATCACATCGATAGTTTGCACATACAAGCGCTCTCGCTCAAACTCTCGCAATCGTACTTTCGTTTTTCTTCGTTCTCTCGCTCTCTTCGCGTTCTACTCTTTCGTTTCTAATAGTTATTTTCTCGTCGCAATTCGAGTATTTTTCAAATACTTTAGTGTTGCGATTCTTCTAATCTTGATGATGAACAGTGTCAATATGATGTCTGTGTTTTTGAGCTGAGCTTTTTCCTTAAGCTTTCTCTGCTCTGCTCTATAATGTCTGCAGTTCAGCAGTAAATGCTTCAACGTTTGTCTTGCATTGCATATTTCATAGCATTTGTTCGAATTATTCTCTGATAATCGATGCAAATAACTCTTGAAATAGTCATGTTTCATTTTCAGCTGAATAAAGGTTGAAAACGTTAGTTTATCGATTTTTCTCAGCTCTTTTCATGATTTATGACTTAGATTCACATTTGATATGATCTTTCAATACTGATTTCCCTTTTTGATACTGCTTTTCAGATCTCTAACCATTGTAATTTCGTTTCTTTGCAAATTTGCTTTTTGACGAAGCTTATGATGATTGCTTTCATGTTGTCGATAACTGATACTTCTTGAGCAGCAATTTTGGTCAATTGATCTGCTTTTTCGTTCCCAATAATGCTCTTGCGACTCGATATTCACTGTATGCGAATTTGACACTGATTCTGACGTAAATTGGTCAAATTTTGTCGTATGTCATTGAATAATCTCGCATTGACGTTGCTCTTTGCGTTTAGTCTTTGCAAAGTCATTTGACTGTTTATGTACACTCAAATTTCGCTGTTTTTGAGTGCTTTTTCGCTGCACATTGCGATTGCATCGCTAATAGCTTGCAGTTTCGCTTTCGTTATGATGATTTTGCCTGAAACGCTTGTCGCTTTGCTGCATCTAACGAGTTCATGCGTAAATATCACTGTCGTTTCGATTTCTGTTTCGACTTCTGCTGTCTTTTTCCGAATTTGCGATGCGTCTGTGTACATCACTATGTTTTTCGAGCAATTGCGTCAAGCATTTTCTATCAAAAAGAGTAATCTAGACCCTTGGAGACTAGATTTATATCATTTTCGTCTGACACAAGCCGGTAATAGAAGACGATCTATTGCAGGTTTCGGAATAGAAATTGGGAAACCTTTATACTAGAGTTACTGTCTACGTGAAACGCTCTGAGTAAGAGGTTAAAGAAATATTTAAGTGATGCTAAGTGAATTTTCTAGAAGCCCGAAGCTCGAAACTCGGAAAAACCCTCTATGAAAAGAAATATAAAGAGTCGCTTTATGCGCTCTTTCTCGCCTCGTTTCGCGAATGGTAACGCGAAACTCAGCAGAAGCAATAGCTCAGCATCAGAACTCAAAACATCGACGATAGAAATCAAAAAGTCAACGTTAGAGGTTGAAACAGATCTATGAGACGAACTTAGCATGAGTTCGTCAACAAGCAAACAACTGCAAAACGACATTGTTGATTTATTTTGCAGTCAACAAAAATCGCTCACATCAGCAAATAGAAAAATGCAGTACATGTTTAGTTCACTCGATGCATTGATGCTAAATTCACATGCAAATGCGCACAATAACAAGAATACAATCAATCTGCGAAATGCAAATTCGCAGCAAAAAGAGCAAACATGAGCGATTGTGAAATTCAAAGAAATGAAAAAGCGAAAAGCGATGAAAAGTTCGCAAAAAGAAGCTAGCATCGAAGTTAGTACTAACAAGTGCTACGATGTCATCTCTAAAGAGATGCAGATAAAGAGACTGCGCGAAAGAATTGAATTCGCAGTCAATCAGCTAAGACAAGCAATATCAGAACAGAAAGAGACTATAAGTCATAGCTTAATCTACATTCGAAGAGCATGCGACGAAAGCATAGAAAACTCGATTCAGAAGCAAATTGATCGACTTCAAAGTTAAACAAACAACAAACTGAAGATCATTCTACAATTGATGCAACAGAATGCTGAAAACATCAAAAAGAGAATCAACGCAAAGCAAATGACAGAGAGTTCGCAAACCTTGCAGAAGGCGCAGGTTTCGCAAACGTCGCAAGTCATGCAAAATTCGCAAAAACCAACGCAGAAGCTCACATATGTGCAAAAAGCAGCTCAAGTCACAAGCGTAAATGCAAATGCAAACATAAATGCAAATGCAAATGCAAATGCAGACGAATGAAACCTGATCATCAAGAAATTCTCGTC
>JAABVA010001507.1_pt1 | contig 24850 bp, 24 predicted proteins | sample 5560331 | NCBI WGS metagenome assembly JAABVA01 (sample SAMN12812661, study PRJNA571458) | rock metagenome | isolation source: Antarctica rocks | place: Antarctica: Victoria Land, Mt New Zealand sud | collected 2016-01-07
AACCCGCGCGTGTCGGCGAGCGGGGGAAACGGCCGCCCCGCGGCCCAGCTGCTGCCTCGCGACCCCCGGGCCACCGCGACGCTCACGGGGCGGTGCCGCTACGCCCGTTGTTACGTCGGCCGGTCTCCCCGGGTGCGTATGCCCGTGTGCCGTGCTGGTGTTCCGCCCGGCGGTGGATCGAGCACGTCGAGCGGGTCTACCGCAGGCATTACCTGCTGGTGCGCCACCAGCTCGTCGCCACGACGGGTGGCGGTATCTCGTTGCCTGCTGTCTTGGCGGTGGCCGCTGCGCACGCGGCCGCGGCCGACTTCGCCACTGGCCGCAACAGCGGGCCCCTGCTCGGGCAGAGCGGCGCCAATCGGGGCATGACCGCGGCCACCGGGCGCGGTGAGCGCACCATCAGCCGGGCCCGTACCTTCCTCCGCCTTGTCGGCCTCGCCACCGAAGTCCAAGCAGGGCGCCAACGCACCCTCCTGGAGCGGTTGGACTCCGCCGAACGCGGCGACAAGAACCGCGGCTGGACCGCCGTGTACGCCCTGCACCACACCCGCACCCACCCTGTGGATAACCCGGTGCGCATCGGCGCAGGTCAACCACCAGATGGCACCCCTCCACGCAGTGGTCTTGTCCCTAGCCCCTCTCTCGGAGAGAGGGTGGTTTCTACCGGTGCAAAACACCCTTCGGGATCAGCGGACGGCGCTCCGCGCCGCGCATCGACACGGGCAGGGGTTCGGAAGGGGACGTGCGACCCGGGTGGGGTCGGGTTGGTCCTGAGCAAGGCGTTGCGGGCACATCCGGAGTGTCCCGGGTGGATTCGGCGGTACTCCCCGCACGCCTACACGGCGGCACTGTCGCGCTGGGCTCAGGCCGGGTGGACGGCCCGCGACGTCATCCAGCACCTCGACGACGTCGCCACCACCGGGTTACGGGTCTATGACACCCCCCGCAATCCCGTGAAATACCTCCTCGCCCTGCTGCACCGCGGCGACATCGGCGAACGCCCCACCCTTTGGCGCGACGCCCACGCCGCCGCCGACACCGCCGCCGCCGCCGAACGCAACGCCGCAGCCCCCGCACAGCTCGCCGCCGCCACCGAAGCCCGCACCATCGGTCGGGCGGCGCTCAACGGGGCAGGGCGGGCCCAGGTCCGGGCGATCCTCACCGACCGACGCGGGCGCCGGCGATGATCCCGCGATCCGCCGCGGCTACCGGGGCTGTGCCGCCTGGAACACCGCGGCGCAGCCCACCACCTGGACGTGGACGTCCGCGAAAGAGTGGCTCAACGCCGCCCGCAGGCCCTCGACCGTGTCGGCATTGTTGTGGAATATGCCCAGGCGCTGATACAGCCGCATGACACCTCGGGCGCCTACAGTCGGCTGCACACCGGAGCCGAGTAGCGAGGCCCCAAAGAATGTCCCTCCCGGCGCCAGCACCTTCGCGACCTCTCCGAACGCTTTCCCTTTGACCGACCAGTCGCCCGGCACGCAGTGAAACAGGAAGTTCGCACCCACCGAATCCAGATCCCTCACGGTGGGTGGTAACGGGTCCAGGACATTGCCCCGCACCTGCACTGGCGCATACCTGGCCAGGGTCGACGCCGCGGCACGGAGACTGTTCGGGTTCAGATCGAGCAGGGTCAGTGAGTCCAGGGTGGGATCGGCGTGGTCGATGTACCAGCCTGTGCCAGGGCCGATATCGAGGTGCCGCTTACCAAGGTTCGCCTGGTAGTTGGCCAGCAGGACGTGCCGAGAGCATCGCCACAGCAGGCTGTTCGACGCGTACACCACCGCGGCGTCATACAGCCTCAAAAGCCTCGGCGAATACGCCGCCGCTCCCGCCTCTGCCGCGCTCTGCTCCTTGGTCACCTTTGCTCCTTCGCTACGGTGAAAATCGCTATCGCCGCTGCCGCGTCTTTCGTCGGTTTCGCCAGCGGTATAGCAACAACATCTGTGCGCACCCAACCACCGTCATTGCCCCGCAGCCGGATCTGCACGGACGCGGACTGCTCAACCGGCAGCTGCGCCAAGGCATCGACCGCGAACTCCGGTGGCTGCTGATCATCGGGGTGGATGATCGTCTGTAGCCACCCATCCTCGGGCCACGCGATCATCGGTAAGCCCTCATGCAACCAGCGCACGACATAGGGGTCGATGAGATCCACGATGGCCGCCTGCTGATCCTGACCTGCCCAAAGCTGCCCGAACAACGCCCGCACCGGGACGTGCGCATCATCGACGTCCGTCAGATCGATGCTGTGCCCGCGCCACAGGCGATCGCCGCGGTCATCGATGAGGTAACGGCCGTAGGACTGCAAGGGTGTCCACCCGTCCACACCCCGGCGCACCGACCAACGCATGCCCAGCAACATCCCAGGGTCCGCGCCCACAAACCGGTTCGCCAACCGCGTCATCGTCAGCACATCATCGGGATGCGCCGCCTTCAAGAATTGCTGGAACGGGTAATCCTGGTTCGTCTCGCGCCCGTCAGCCCACGTCGCCGCAAGATCACCGGTGGCGTTGCTTGTGCGGGTCTCGAAGTTCACGTCCCAGCAGTTGATGGACGGCCGCGGTGGTGGTGTGCCTTCGCCGCACCACACCGCAACCGCATGAACCGCACCAGTCGGGCCCTTCACCGCTTCGCCCACCACGGTGCGCCCGTCAGCCAGCGTCTGTCGGACATTTTCTCCAGTACGGGCCACCCCTTGCGCCACCCGCAGATGCAGAACTCCCGACTGCTTGCCCAACACCCGCAGCGGCGACCGCGCCTCGTAGGCCACCCCGCCGGCGAACGTCAACATCTCCGACCCCGGCTCCACCGACTCAAAAACCGTCCACCCCGTCATGGTCGACGACAACCCCGCAACCATTCCCAGCCACCCCCCTCGCACAAACGTCCCACGGGTGCACAAATACCTGAGGACACCCCCGCCGGGTGCACAGCGTACTTCTTTACAACTCAGGCTCATTCGCACCGACCGGGCCGCACGCTGCACAGCGCAGCTCGTGCACCGCACCGTGAACCCGCTGCGTATCACCGTGGGTGGTCTGCGACTGACCGGCTACTGCGCTGGTCGGCTGCGCGTGTGGGTGCGGTTGAACACCGGCACCTGGATGGGGGAGTGCACGTTCACCGTGCACAGCGGCAACCACCGGGCGGCGCTGAAACTGTGGCAGTGGTGGCCCGCGGCGGCGGGCAGCTGGTGGGGTCCAAGCGCACCGGGAAAGGTGCTGGAAACCTTCACCGTTCGATCGTGGCCATCTGCGTCTGTTCGTGGTGATCACCTGCGGGTGGGGCAAGATCGGTGAGGCGCTGCACCTGCTCGGAGGTGAGTTCGACCGTGTCGGCCGCGACGTTCTCCTCGAGCCGGGAGACCTTCTTGGTGCCCGGGATCGGCACAATGTCGTCGCCCTGCGCGAGCAGCCACGCCAGGGCGACCTGGGCGGACGTCGCTCCGATCTCGCCGGCAAGCACGCCGACCTCGTCGGCCAGCGCGAGGTTGCGGTCGAAGTTCTCCCGGCTGAACCGAGGATTTGTCTTGCGGAAGTCGTCGTCAGCGAGGTCGTCGTAGGAGCGGATCGCACCGGTCAGGAAGCCCCGGCCGAGCGGGGAGTAGGCCACCAGGCCGATCCCGCGCTCTCGCAGCAGTGGCAGCATCTCGCCCTCCTGGTCGCGCGTCCACAGCGAGTACTCCGATTGCAGCGCGGCGATCGGGTGCACCGCGTGGGCGCGGCGAACGGTGTCCAGCCACGCTTCCGACAACCCGAGGTAGCGGACCTTGCCCTGCTCGATGAGCTCGGCCGCGGCACCGACGGTGTCCTCGATCGGGGTCCGCGGGTCGACGCGGTGCTGGTAGAGCAGATCGATGTGATCGGTACCGAGTCGGCGTAGCGACCCCTCGACCGCGGTGCGGACGTTGTCCGGGCTGCTGTCCACATGGCCCGGTCCGCTGCCGGCGTGTGAAACCAAGCCGTACTTGGTCGCCAGTACCACCTTGTCGCGTCGGTCGGCGATCGCGCGGCCGACCAGCTCCTCGTTGACGTAGGGCCCGTAGATCTCGGCGGTGTCGAGCAGAGTGACGCCGAGGTCGAGAGCCCGGTGGATCGTGCTGATCGACTCCTCGTCGTCGCGCTCGGATGCCGAGTAGGCCGTGGACATGCCCATCGCGCCGAGGCCGATCCTGCCGACCTCGATCGGGCCCAGATGGTGCTTGATCATGTTGATCGTCTCCTTTGCGTCGGTGGATGCGGAAATATGGGGCACCCGCAGCACGATCTTGCCTGCCCGTCGTCCAGCGAGCAGGGGGCGGGCGTCGTCGGCGTGTGCAAGGTTGAGCACCCGCTCGAGGACGGCGTGGATGCAACCGTCCGCGACGGGGGGCAGCACCTCGGCCGTGAGATCGGGACTCCAGTTGGGCGGTCGCAGGAAGAATCGGGGGGGGCCTCGGAGTAGGGCCCAACTTTGGCGGCCTCTCTTTCGTGGATTGCCTCCACGACCATGTCTCGGTCGGCCAGCTCGTTCAGGTCCTGCAGCACACGGATCCGGTCCGTTACCTCCTTCGCGGACATGATTCCGCCCGTCGGCGATACCCGAGCCCATCAGGGTGGGCGGTGACCACACCGATGCATGGTCTTTGTCGATACCCGGTCAGATGGCTCCGGCGTCCTCGGCGCCGGTTGTCCTGACTGGCAGTGTCGCGAAGATTGGTGGCGGTTGCCGCCATGGGTCAGTAAGTGTGCCGGCGCGGGCATCGCGGATTGTTTGCCACACTCGGTGCGGGGTGCAGGGTAGGTCGATGTGTCGTACGCCTAGCGGGCGCAGGGCGTCGATCACCGCGTTCTGCACCGCGGGGGTGGATCCGATTGTCGCCGACTCGCCGATCCCTTTCGCGCCCAATGAGTTCATCGGGGTCGGGGTCTCGGTGTTCGCGGTCTGGAAGGTGAACAGGTCCGCGGCGCTGGGCATCGCGTACTCCCCGAGCGTCCCGGTCATCGGCTGCCCGTCCGGGTCGAAGCGGATCTCTTCGTACAGTGCCTGCGCGATGCCTTGCGCCAGTCCGCCGTGTTGCTGGCCCTGCACGAGCAGCGGGTTGAGGATCCGCCCGCAGTCGTCCACCGCGATGTGGCGTATCGGGTGAACCCAGCCTGTCTCGGTGTCGACCTCCACCACCGACACGTGCGCACCGAAGGGGAAGGTGGCGCCGTCCTGGTGGGAGTCGAGTCCGGCGTACAGCTCCTCGCCCGCCGCCGTAGCGGAGCCTGCGACCTGCTGCCAGCTCAACGCCGAGGAGGGCACCCCCCGTACCCCGAACTCCCCGGTGTCGGTGAACTCAATGTCGGACACATCTGCTTCGAGCATCGTCGCCGCGTGGCGACGGGCCTGCTCGAGCACCTGCTCCGACGCCGCGGCGAGGGCCGGGCCGGCCATTTGCAGCGACCGTGAGCCGCCGGTGCCGCGACCGCGGGGCACCACCGCAGTGTCGGATTGCACGAATGTGATCGTGTTCATCGGGATGTGCAGCGCGTCGCTGACCAGCATCCCGAATGACGTGGCGTGGCCCTGCCCGTGCGCGGACGTGCCGGCGGGGATGGTGGTGGTGCCGTCTTCATGGACTCGCACCGATCCGAACTCCGACCCACCGCCGCCCGCGGTGACCTCCACGTAGACTGACACGCCGATACCGAGCTGGACCGGGTCGCCTGTCGAGCGGCGGCGTTGCTGCTCGGTGCGCAGGCCCTCATAGTCCGCCAGGCGCAGCGCCTCGCGCAGCGCCACGTCGTAGTCGCCCACGTCGTAGCGTGCACCGACCACGGTGGTCAGCGGAAACTCCGCTGGGTCGAGGAGGTTGCGGCGGCGCAGCTGTACCGGGTCGATGTCGAGCTCGGCGGCGGCCATGTCCATGATTCGCTCCAGATGTGCGGTGGCCTCCGGGCGCCCCGCACCCCGGAACGCACCCACCGCAGCGGTGTTGGTCAGCGCGGCGGCTGCGTCGAAGGAAATTCTTGGGATCCGGTAGGGGCCCTGCGCCATCAGGTAGGTCTGATTCATCACCAGCGCACCGTTGAGTCCGGCGTAGGCGCCGGCGTCAGCGAGCACTCGGGCGCGGAGCCCGGTGATGATGCCTGTTCTGGTCAGCCCGAGCTCGTAGTAGGCGATCTGACCGCGCCCGTGCATCGAGACCAGGTTCTCCGACCGGCTCTCCACCCAGACCAGTGGCCGCCCCAACGCACGGGCGGCGCCGATGACCGCGGTGTGCTCGGCGATGACCCCCGCCTTACCGCCGAACGCCCCGCCCACATGCGGTGCGATCACCCGCACCCGGTCCTGCGGCAACCCGAGCAGGGTGACCAACTGGGTTTTGAAACCATGTGGCATCTGGGTGGACACCCACACCACAAGATCGTGCTCACTGTCCCCGGCCGGGTCCACCGCAATGGCGTTGCCCTCCATCGGCAGCACCGCGATCCGCTGATTGACCATCCGGGCCCGCACCACCACCTCGGCATGACCCAGCGGATCCGGGTCCTGCGGGGAGCGTGCACCCGCCGCCAGGTTGGAACCCAGCTCAGGGAACTGCAGGGCAGCCCCCTCAGCCAGTGCGTCCTCCATGTCGACGACGCCCGGCAGCTCCTCGTAGTCGACGTCCACCAGCTCGACGGCGTCGACCGCGGCCGCCTCGCTCACGGCCACGACCATGGCCACCGCCTCACCCACGAACCGGACCCGGTCGAGGGCCAGCGGTGGGCGTGGTGTGGCGGCATTGACCGTCAACAGCCCGTGGTGAGCCGGTAGGTCCAGATCAGTCGCGGTGTACACGGCCACCACCCCGGGCGAGGTTCGGGCCTGCTCGACATCGATCCCCGCAATGCGCGCATGCGCGAACGGGGACCGCACGAACACCACCCGCAAAGCCTCCGGCAACCCCAGGTTCCCCACGAAGCTACTGCGCCCACGCACCAACTCCGGGTCCTCGACCCTGCGCACGCTCGTACCAAGAATTGATCCAGCCATCAGCCGAGGCTATCCCCGGCACCACCGGTGACGGCCGCGGCGGCACCGGTGACGGCTCCGGCCGCGTCCTTTTCCGGCCCGGCGAGTGATGCTGAGTAGTCCCGTGTCGTTCTCCATAATGTGAGGGAGCGGTGACACGGACACCGGACCCTGTGATCACTGTTGGTATCACCGACTCAGCGGTCGCCGAACCGCTGAACGTTCACACCGATCATCACGGCCAGTTCGTGTCTGACCCGTCACCTACTCGGTGGGGTTGGTGGACCACCCCTGGGGGGATCGCACCGGCTGGGCCGAGATCAAGGACCGTCGCATGGCCGAGGCGGGCGCACAGGAGGCCTACGGGGCTGCGCGGCTGGCCTACGAGCTCGGCCGCACCGTGCGCCAGCTGCGGGAGCAGCGGGACTGGAGCCAAACCGCACTCGCCGACAGCGCCGGCATGACCCAGTCCGCGGTGGCCCGGTTCGAGGCGGGCGGCACGGTACCCAGTCTGCCGGGGCCCGCGCTTTGGACGCCGACCTCGTCGTGCACCACACCCCGCGCGCCCAAGTCGCCTGACCATCAGTCAATGCTGCCGTGTGGCCGCGGATCCGCGGCCACACCAGTGCATCAGCCATGCTTGCACGTCTCAGCTATGTCAGTGGCAGATGAAAGCCGCTCCCCCGCAACGTAATTAAAGCGCCGATAAGTTACCTTATGACATATAGTACGCCCGAATGCTCGAGTCGTTTCCCCGGTTAGTGTCCCCCGGGCCCGCGGCGGCGGGTCAGCTCGGCCGGGTCCAGGCGCACCGGAAAGGGGTCCGGCAGCTCACCGAGCTGGCCGGCCGCAAGCGTGCTCGCGGCCGCGTAGTGTTTGCCCTCGAGGGTGTAGGTGATCAGCTGCGGCGCCGGTTGGAGCTCCAGTCGCCAGTACGCCGGGACTGAGCAGCTCGTAGCGGGCGTGATCGCCCACGTCGGGCAACGCCTCGACGCCGGCCACCATCCAGGGCCCCGGGTGGCCGAGGACACCATGCGTGGCAACGCTCACCGCTCCCCTCCTCTGTGTAGCGGACCCTCCCAGTCTCGCACGAAAACCGGTTCAATCCAGCGGACGGGGGAAGGGGCCCAGCTGTGATGCCAGTACTGCTGGCGAGGGTGTCGCTGAGCAGACCGTCGATGATGTGGCGCCAATGGGTGGTGCTCGTCCTGCAGCCAGTTGCAGAATTCAGAGCTGGCCGCGGTCGGTGAATGCCGCTCCGACGTCCAGGTAGATCCGGTCGCCAGTGACACCCGCAGCCGTGAGAGCCTCTCGCTCGCGTCCAAAGCCTCCGGCCCGCTGCTGCGCCGGGCGTAACCTATCCTCAGCTGACCCGACTTGATCAATGTGCCGGTAACGCCCTTTCATCGAAATAGGGGCAGAACAGGTCATCTGGAACAGCCCTTGTGAGACGCTTGCGGCACCGCTGCGTACCGTTAAGAAGCCGGTCAACGGGTCATCAAAAGGGGGAAGCGGATGCTACTTGAGCAGACGCGCGCCGAGATCGCCGCAGCATGTCAGAACCTCCGTCGTGACGGGCTCGTGGTGGGTACCGCTGGGAACGTGTCCGTGCGGGTGGATGCCCTGGTGGCTATCTCTCCCAGCGGGTTGGACTACGCCGACCTCACCGCGGAGCTCGTCGGCGTCCACGACATGGAAGGCGCCGTGGTGGAGGCGACGCTGAAACCATCCAGCGAGCTGCCGTTGCATCTGGCTGTTTATGGCGGCACCAACGCCGCTGCGGTCATTCACACCCATGCGGCCGCTTCCTCGGCACTGTCCACCGTGGTGGATGAGGTGCCCAGCTCGCATTACTACACAGCGATGTTCGGCGGTCCGGTACGAGTCGCCCCCTACGCCACCTTTGGTACACCGCAGTTAGCCGAGGGAGTGGTCGCAGCCCTGCGGGGACGCACCGCCGCCTTGATGGGCAACCACGGTGCGCTCGCCGTCGGCGCGACACTGGCTGCGGCTTACCAGCGCGTGACCTATCTGGAATACCTCTGCGAGGTGCACCTGCGTGCGCTGTCTACTGGGTTGCCGGTCCGGACCTTGCCGGCGGAGGAGATTGCCCTGGTCGCCGAGCAGCTGTCTTCCTACGGCCAGCGAGCACCGGAAGGCTGACTACCCGGCAGCACGAGGCGGCGCGACGTTGTAGTCGAGTAGCGCTGCCCCACGGTCGTCGAGTCGAATCGTGGTGAGTGCGATGTTGTGCACCGTCGGGAAGACGCGGCGATAGTCGTCCATCGGGATGCCGAGCAACCGGCAGAGGACGAGGCGGAGGAGCGTCGAGTGGGCAACGACCAGCACCAGCTCCCCCTCCCGGTCAGCGTGCAGGGTGTGCAAGGCCGTGACCGCGCGCTCCGCCGCCTCGATACCCGACTCGGCTCCCGGAAGTGGGCTGCTCGCGGGTGCGGCGCGGAAGCGGGCCAGCGCGTCCGGGAACGCGGCCGCCATCTCAGTTTGGGTCAGGCCCTCCCCGCGGCCGAAATGCACCTCCCGTAAATCTGGCACCACCCGCAGCGGCACCCCGGCGGCGGCGGCGGCGGGTTCGGCCGTGCGCACGGCACGGCGCAGGTCGGAGCTGACCACGAGCGTGGGCCGGGCGTGGGCGGCCCACTGCGCGAGCTGCCCGGCCTGCTCGAGACCGAGCGGGGTCAGGGCGATGTCGCTGCTGCCCGCGTACCGGTTCTCGGCGTGCCACTGGGTCTCGCCGTGCCGGACGAGGACAAAGTCGGTGCCGCTCACGATGTCGCGCCGGCCCGTTGCTGCGCGTGGGCGGCCAGTGTGGGTCCGACCCAGCCGCGGCTCGCGAGCCCGTCGATCAGCCGCAGGTACGGGCCGACCTGGTCCTCGGCCGGCTGGGGCTCGAGGGTGGCGGAAACCCGCACGAGGGCCGCGGCCGCCTCGCGGACACCGAGCTCACTGCCCGCCGCCAGCACTGCGGCTCCCAACGCGGGTTCGGCGGACGTCGGCAACACGGCGGGAACACCCAGGACACTGCAGCGGAGCTGGTTCCACCACGGGTTGCGCGCCCCGCCTCCGGTGAGCGCGACGCTGCCGGTGACGTCCGCACCCGCCAGGTCCAGCAGGTCGTAGCAGAGCCGCTCGATGAAGGCGACACCGTGGGCCACCGCCGCGAACGTCTCCGCAGGATCTCCGACGGACAACGGGCCGTCGCCGAGGAATCCGCGGGCCTCGGGTGCGACGAAGGGGAAGCGCTCCCCGGCCCCGGCGAGGGGGTAACACGGGGGGCCCGGGTCAAGATCGGCGGCCTGGCCCGACAGCGCGTCCAGGTCGGCACCGGGTAACAACTGGTTCAGGACACCGGCTCCGGTGCTCGACGCACCACCGGGCAGCCACAGCTGCTCGTGCGGCGCGCGGTGGCTGTACACGGCGCCGGTCTCATCGTGTAGCAGCTCGCTGCTCACTCCTTTGATCACCAGGGTGGTGCCCAGCACCGAGTTCCACTGTCCCGGCGTCAGCACCCCCGCCCCGAGCTGGGCGGCGCAGCCGTCGGTGGTGCCGGCCAGCACCGAGGTACCCACCGGGAGACCGGTGCGCTCGGCCGCCGCAACACAGACGTTCCCGAGGAGGGTGCCCGGCAACACCACGTCAGGCAGCACTGCGGTGTCGATATCCAGGCGGTCGAATACCTCTTGGGGCCAGCTCAGCGTGGTCAGGTCGACGCCGGTCTTCAGGGCCTGACTGGAGTCGGTGGCCACCTCGTGACCGACCAGAGCCCGGTTCACCACGTCACCCTGATGCACGACCGTGCGCCCGTCCGACAGCTGACCGGTGCGCGCGAGTTGGACCAGGGTCGGCAGCGCCCAGGACGGCTGGATGCGGTAGGCAAGCCGCTCCCACAGCTCGCTCCCGGCCTGCTGGGCTGCCTGGACGTACTCGGCGCCGCGGGCGTCGTCGTACATGATTCCCGGCCCGGCAAACCGGCCGTCGCGCTCCAGTACGGCGACGGTGCCCGACGTCGCGTCCACCGCCACCCCACCCACCTCGGTGTGCGCGGGCAACCCGGCGGTGAGCTCGGCGAGCGCGTCGGCGGCGGCGGCCCACCAGGAGGCGGGGTCCTGCTCGTGGCGAGTCCCCTCGCGGGTGCTGCGTAAGGGGCGGCTGGTCACGCCCAGCGGTGCACCGTCCTGCGCCACGGCCAGGGCCCGCACACTTTGGGTACCCAGGTCGATGCCGACCCAGGCCTGCTGCGTTCTCCCTGGCATGGCTCAGCGCTCGAGGACCGCGGGGTTGGCCAGATTCTTCAGTGCCTCGCCCCTGCCCCACCGGCCCACCTCGGCGGCCACGATGCGGGCCGCTTTTTGGGCGACCTGCTGGCTGGCGCCGGCCAGGTGCGGCGTCAGCACCAGGTTCGGTGCCCGGTACAACCGCGAGTCCTGCGGGGGCGGTTCGACGTCGTAGACGTCGAGGGCGGCCGCGAACAGGTGCTCGGAATGCAGCGCGTCGCAGAGTGCGTCGTCGTTCAGCAGCGAACCGCGGGCGCAGTTCACCAGCACCGAGCCGCGGGGCATCATCGCTATCTGTTCGGCGCCGATCATGTCGACATTGTCCGCGGTGGCGCGGGCGTGCAGGCTCACCAGGCGCGACCGCTGGAGCAGTTCGTCGAGCTCGACGAGCGTCGCGGCCGGGGCGGTGGCGGCGTCGAGGTAGGGGTCGTGCACGAGCACCTCGGCGCCAAAGGCGTCCAGCACCCGTGCCACCCGAGACCCGATAGCGCCGTAACCCACCAGCCCGACGGTGGTGCCCTCGAGCTCCAGTCCGCAGTGGTCGAGCCGAAAGTAGTCGCCGCGCCAGCTGCCCACACTCAGCTCGGTGTGGGCCTGCGGGATGCGGCGCAGCGCCGCCAGTATCATCCCGACCGTGTACTCCGCGGCCGCGGTGGCGTTGCGTCCCGGCGCGAAGCACACCGCTATCCCGCAGTCGGTTGCCGCCGCGAGGTTGACGTTCACCGGGCCGCCGCGGCTGACCGCGACCAGCTTGAGGTCGGTGGCCGAGCGCAACACCTGCTCGGTGAGCGCGGCCAACTGCGTGACGCACACCTGCGCGCCCTGCAGCGACTCGATCAGCTGCTCCTCAGTGCCGGATGCCTCGTGCACCTCGGCGACGTCGCCGAAGGGATGCACCGGCCAGGGCAGCTCCAGCTGCCAGACCTGCGCCTCGGCGAGCTCGGCGGTGACCGCGGCGGTGAGCAGATTTGGGGTGACGAACGCGTCGCCGGCGGCCAGGACGGTGATGGGCACGGTGCTCTCCTCGTCTCAGCAGGATGCTTCGTAGTCGGTGATGACCGCGACCTTTGCCGCCGAGGCCGAAGTGTCGTCGAAGGTGTAACCGAGCCAGTCCCCGGCGAGCTTGACCGCGAGCTGCGGGGCGATGACCCGGGCACCAAAACAGAGCACCTGGCAGTTGTTGGACAACACCGAGCGCTCCACCGAGTACGGGTCGTGCGCGACGGTGGCCCGGATGCCGGACACCTTGTTGGCGCTGATCGCCACCCCGATGCCCGTGCCGCAGCACAGCAGCGCCCGATCGACCTCGCCGCGGGAGATGGCGTGCCCCGCAGCCACCCCGACGTGCGGGTAGGCCGTCTCGTCCGTTCCCTCATGGACCCCGAGGTCACGGACCTCTGTGACCCGCTCGTCGGCCTCCAGCATCGCCTTGACCGCGTCTTTCAACGGCAATCCTGCCGAGTCGGCCCCCACTGCGATCACCCAAGCACCTGCGCTCATGATCGTGCTCCTCTCCACCTTCTGCCGGCGTTCAATTCTGGTCGGGTCACTGCGGCAGCCGCTGCGCGGCCAGCAACCGGGTGAGCTCGGCGCGCACCTCGCTCACCGTGTGTTGGACGCTGACGGCGAGCTCTGTCGCGTCCGGCGCCAGCGGATACTGGTCGGCGGGCATGGCCACTACGGTGAGGCCGGCGCCGGACGCGGCACGGATGCCGTTGCTGGAGTCCTCCACCGCGAAGCTGCGGCTGGGGTCGACGCCGAGTCGGCGCACCGCCTCGGTGTAGACGTCCGGGCTGGGTTTGCCACGCGGCACTTCCGCGCTGGACACCGTCGCCGAGAAGTAGGGGCCGAGTCCCATGCTGTCCATCACCGTTTCGATGATCCGCCGGGGCGCCGAGGACGCCAGGGCGAGCGGCACCTGCTCCGCGATGTCGGCCACCATGTCGTGGGCGCCGGGCAGCAACGTCACCTCACCGGACTCATACCGCCCGGCCACGAGGTCGACGACGCCGTCCGAGGCCTGTTGTTGCTTCACTCCGGTGCGCGCCGCGACGTAGCCGCCCCACTCCGGGACGCTCATGCCCTGACACGTGCGGGTGTCCTCCTGCGTCCAGGTGTAGTCGTGGTCGGCGGCGTAGGCGATCCACGACTCCTCCCACAGGTGCTCGGACTCGACGAGGACCCCATCCAGGTCGAAGACCACACCGGGACCATCGTCAGCCTTGGCGTGCCGATCAGCGTTCACGTGGGTTTCGCCTCCGGTTCGGTGGTGGTCGCCGTCTCCAGTGTGGCCGTCTCCAGTGTGGCTGCGGACTGTCCGGCGACGAGCCGGGGATCGCGGATCGCCCTGCGGGCCTCGTCGGCGGAGGCGTCGTCGGGCAGCTGCTGGGAGGCGTGTTCGGCTTCGACGCGGCGGCGGTAGAACTCCACTTCGGCCGCGACGCGTTCGGCGTCCCAGCCCAGCGCCTCGCCGACGACGGGTGCGACGCTGGCCGCCGCCTGCAGACCGCGGTCCCAGGTCTCGAAGGAGGCATGCATCCGCCGGGTCAGGACGTCGTCGAGGCGTAGTGCACCTTCGTGCGTCGCCGCGTAGAAGGCTTCAGCCAGCAGGTAGTCCTCGGCGCCTGCGACGGGCCGGCCCAGCTCGGGGCGCCGACGGATCAGGGCGAGGATGTCCTCGATGAGGGATCCGTAGCGGTAGAGCAGGTGCTCGATCCGGTCGACACTCAGACCGCTCTGCTCGGCGAGGCGCCCCCGAGAGTTCAGCAGAGCGGGGTAGCCCTGCGCTCCGAGCAGCGGAATGTCCTCGGTGCACGAAGGGGGCACCTGCTGGCCCAGCCCACGGGCGGCGGAATCGACGGCGTCGCGTGCCATGATCCGGTAGGTGGTGTACTTGCCGCCGGCGATCACGGTGAGCCCAGCCACCGGCGACTCCACCGCGTGCTCGCGGCTGAGCTTGCTGGTGGCATCGGACTCGCCGGTCAGCAGCGGGCGCAATCCGGCGAACACCCCCTCCACGTCCTGCCGGGTCAGTGGCGGGTCGATCACCCGGTTGACGTTGCGCAGCAGGTAGTCGATGTCGTCGCCGGTGGCCGCCGGGTGGGAGAGGTCGAAGTTCCACGCGGTGTCGGTGGTGCCGATCATCCAGTGCCGTCCCCACGGGCGGATGAACAACACGCTGTCCTCGGCGCGGACCAGGATCGCCGCGTCGGAGTGGATGCGATCGCGCGGCACGATGATATGCACGCCCTTGGATGCCTTGACCTGAAACTTCCCCCGGCCGCCGACCATCTCCTGGATCTCATCGGTCCACACACCGGCGGCGTTGATGACCTGTCGTGCGCGGACGGTCATCTCTCCTACCGGTTCCGAGCCCGACTCGGCGGCACCGGGTGCCTCGACGTCGCGCACTCGCACACCGGTGACCCGCTCGCCCTCGCGGAGAAAGCCGACCACCTTCGCGGCCGAGGCGAGGACGGCGCCGTAAGCGGCGGCGGTGCGGGCCACGGTCATGGTGTGCCGGGCGTCGTCGACCTGCGCGTCGTAGAAGGTGATGGCCCCACTCAGGCTGTCCGAGCGCAGGGCAGGGGCGAGGCGCCGGGCCCCCGAGCGGGTGAGGTGCCGGTGACGCGGTACGGCACCGGCGCCTCCCATCCGGTCGTAGAGCACCACGCCGGCACCGACGTAGAGCCGCTCCCATCCCCGATGCTCCAGCGGGTAGATGAACTTCACCGGGCGCACCAGGTGCGGGCACAGCCGGCGCAACATCAGTGAGCGCTCCTTGAGTGCCTCCCGGACCAGAGCGAAGTTGAACTGCTCCAGGTAGCGCAGGCCGCCGTGGATCAACTTGCCCGAGCGGCTGGAGGTTCCCGAGGCATAGTCGCGCATCTCGAGCAGGGCGACGGACAGTCCCCGGGTCGCGGCGTCCAGCGCGATGCCGCAGCCGGTGACCCCGCCGCCCACGACAACGATGTCGAACACCTCCTCGCCCAGGCGGCGCAACGCCTCGGCCCGCTGGGCCGGACCGAGCTGGGAGGCGCCGCCGCCGGGCGTGGTGGTGGGCGGTTCCAAGTTCACGGTGTTGTCCTCCACAGTTGCCGGGCCGCGCTCCGGTGCGCTCGGTAGCGGTCGAAGAGCTCGTCGTACTGTCCGGCCAGCTCCGTGCGGGGCTCGACGACGGACTCGGCTGCCGTCCACACCGCGAGATCCGGTGACTGCGCTGACCCGGCCAGCGCGGACAGCACCGCACCCCGGGCGCCGACCCCGAGCGTCTGGGCAACGTGCAGGGGGCGCCCGAGCACGTCGGCGAAGATTTGCAACCAGGGCCGGGAACGCGCGCCGCCACCACAGACGTACAGCGTTCCGGTGAGCTCCGTGACCTCGAAGCAGTCCCGGGCAGCGAAGGCGATGCCCTCGCACACCGCACGGACCACGTCGTCGTTGCTGGTCGTCAGGCTCAAACCGGTCAGTTGGCCTCGTGCTGTGGGGTCCACGAAAGGAGCCCGCTCGCCCGAGGGAGCCAGATAAGGCAGCACTTCCACTCCCCCGGCACCGGGTGAGCTGGCCTCGATGGCCCCACCTACCCGGTCGTGGCGCAACCCGAGCAGATCGAGCACCCAGTCGAGCGAGGCGGTGCCCACCATCGCCGGCAGGGCACGCAGCCACTGCCCGGAGGTCGCGGTGGCCAGGTGCATGCCCGCGGGGTTTGCCGCCAGGTCGAGATGATCCACCCGAACCTGGCAGGCCAGCGTCGTGCCGACGATGAGCAGCCCGTCACCCACCTGATCGACGCCCGCGCCGGCGGCGCAGGCCGGCAGGTCGAAGGGGCCCGCGCTGACCGGCATGCCTTCCCTCAGCCCAGTGAGCGCGGCTCCGGCCGCCGTCATCACCGCCGAGGGCAGCGGGTGCTGCGCCGGGGGTAACAGGTCCGCGCGGTGCTCAAGATCCAGCACCTGCAGCACCTGCGACGAGTAGCCCTGGCCATCGGGAGTGCCGAAGGGCAACGATGCATCGGAGGGGTCGGTCGCCCGGAGCCCGGTCAGTCGCCCCAGAATGACGTCCTTGCAGTAGTGCGCGGTGGCGGCTCGGTCCAGTGTTGTCGGCTCGTGCTCGTCCAGCCAAGCCAGGATGGGCGCCATCGCCCCGGGAAACAGGGCGTTGCCGTTAATCCTGTAGACCTTCTCCACCGCACCGTTGGAATCCCAGTGCGTCAGCTGCGGGGTGCTGCGCCCGTCCATCCAGGACACCGCGGGCCGCACGCCGCGGCCGTGCTCGTCGACCAGCCAGCAGCCGTCGCCCTGCCCGGTGATGGCAATCCGCTCCGGTTCCCGTCCGCCGCAACCGGCCAAGACGTCGGTGATGACGGTGGCCACGCTGTGCAGCACGTCTTCCACGGACTGCTCCACCCGGCCCTCACCGCCGAAGGCCAAGCGGGTGGGGCGGTCGGCGGAAGCCACCAGGTCACCACCTTCGTCAAAGACAGCCGCCTTGGTCATCGAGGTGCCCACGTCCACACCGAGGTAGCACGGGCCGCCGCCGCTGGGAGCGGCCGTGGCACTCATCAGGACTCCTGGCCGGTGGCGTGGGGGTCGGCCGCCTCGGTGAGCACCTCGCCTGCCGCTTCCGCGCACAGCGCAAAGGAGATGGCGCCAGCATCGGGCGTTCCCACGCTGCGCTCGGCGAGTGGACGGGCCCGGCCGACGCGCGGACGTAGCTGCGCGGTGTCGCCGGCGGCCCGAGTCGCTGTGTCGGCGGCCTGGGCCCACGCCTGGGGCAGTGCTTGTCCCCCGCCGACCGCGTCGCGCAGCGTGTCGATGAACGGTGTCAGCGCGTCGAGCATCGTCTTGTCGCCGACCTCGGCCTTGCCGATGCGGCGCATCGCGTCCAGGCCCTGTTGTAGGGCATCAACCACCCCTGGCGCAGTTGGGGTGGCCTCGTCGCCCAGGCCGTCGCCGATCGACTCCAGGAACAGTCCCCACAGCACACCGCTGGTCCCGCCGGCCTTGTCCGCCCAGGCCCGGCCCGCGGCGCGGAGCACCGAACCGGCCCCACCCTTGGCCTCCGCGCCGTCGGTGGCGGCGCGCAGACCCCTGGTCATTCCCGTGCCGTGGTCGCCGTCGCCGGCCACGGCGTCGATCCGCCCCAACTCGCCCTCGTGCTCGATCACCACCGCCAGCATTTTCGCGAGCACGGCGCGCACGGTGCCCGCCGCCCGTCCGGATTCAGCGCTGAACTCGCCCGCAGGCGCGTCAACCGCCAGTGCGGCCTCGGGAAGCCCGCACGCCTCGTATTGGGGCAAGGACGAGACCTCACCACGCCGGAACGCGGGGGTGTCGACGGGCGCGCACCACAGTTCCTCGAGCTCCTCGTCGAGCCAGGTCACGGTGAGCGAGCAGCCGGCCATGTCCAGGCTGGTCACGAACTCGCCCACCTCGGGCAGCACCACCTCGAGGCCGGCGCGCTCCAGCAGGGGAAGGATGTCCTTCCACAGCACGAACAGCTCTTCGTACTTGGTGGCCCCGAGGCCGTTGAGCAGCACCGCCACCCGGCCGGAGGCATCGGCTGGGCGCTCGGCCAGCAACGGCTCCACCAGCGTGGCGGCCAGGTCGTGGGCGGAACCCTTCTCGACGGTGCGGATACCCGGTTCGCCGTGGATGCCCAGGCCGACCTCCATCGACCCGGCGGGGACCTCGAACAACGGCTCCGACTGCCCGGGGAACGTGCAGCCGGCAAACGCGACGCCCAGCGTCCGGGTGCGGGCGTTGGCCTTGCGGGCCGTTCGCTCCACCTCGGCGAGCTCGTCCCCGCGGGCGGCCGCTGCACCGGCAACCTTGAACACGACCAGAGTCCCCGCGATGCCTCGCCGGTCGGTGATCGCGTCGGCCGCGGCCGAGGCGAGGTCGTCGGTGACGAGCACGGTGGCGCAAGCGATGCCATCGGCACGCAGCCGCTCCTGGGCGACACCGAAGTTCATCACGTCCCCGGCGTAGTTGCCGAAGCTGAACAGCACGCCGGCACCGCCGTCGAGCGCGCGGGCTACCCGATAGGCCTGCTCGGTGGACGGCGAGGTGAAAATGTCCCCCACCACCGACCCGTCGGCGAGGCCAGGCCCCACCAACCCGCTGAACGCCGGGTAGTGCCCGCACCCACCGCCGATGATGACGCTGACCTTGCCGCGGCGCGCCCCGCCCGTGCGCATCACCCCGGACGCCTTCGGCACCTTCTGAACGTAGCGGGCGTACGCGGAGGTGAAGCCGGTGAGCATGTCGTCCTTGAACTGCTCCGGGTCGTTGTGCACACGGGTCATCGCGCCGCTACCACCCGCGCCGTGATCACGTACTGACCGCCATCACCACGGGTCATGTCGCACCACCTCTGTCACTCAACCGTGTGATTCACACCATCGTTCATAACACTTTGTCACACTTGGGACGTGAAGTCACCAGGATGAAAGATAATGCCCCCATGACACACCCGCCGCGTGGCCACGTCGTCCGTTCAGCAGGCGCGCGGCAGGACCTCATCGTCCGCCACGTCGTGGCCAACGGCAGCGAGACTCCCGCCGAGCTGGCCATCATGACTGGGGTCAGCTTGATGACCGTGCACCGTGACCTCGACGAGTTGGTGCGCAAGGGCTTGTTACGCAAGTACCGCGGTGGTGTGTCGGCGCTACCGTCCTCGGTGTTCGAGAGCAACGTCGAGTACCGGTTGCGCGCCTATCCGCGCGAGAAGGAGGCCATCGCGCGGATGGCCGTGACCCTCATCGAGCCCGGGATGTCGGTCCTGCTCGACGATTCGACCACGGCCCTCGCCGTCGCGCGGCTGCTTGTCGGCGCCGGCCCGCTTACGGTGATCACCAACTTTGTCCGCGCCGTCGACCTGCTGAAGAGTGCACCCGAGATTCGGCTGATCGGGCTCGGTGGTGACTATTCACGCACCCATGACTCTTACAACGGGGTGGCGTGTGGTGAAGCCGTCGCAGCGTTACGGGTGGACATGGCGTTCGTCAGCACGTCGGCCATGACCGCCACCGCCACCTACCACCAGGAACAGGAGATCGTGCTCGTCAAACGCGCGATGCTCGATGCTGCCGGCACAAAGGTTCTCTTGATGGACAGCAGCAAACTGGCCCGTACGGCGCTCTACCGACTGGCGCCGGTCAGTGCCTTCGATCAGCTGGTCGTCGACGTCGGGGCGCCCGCGGAGGTGATCGCCGCGCTGCGGGAGCAACTGCCGGTGGAAGCGGTTTCCTTGACACCGAATCACTAAACATCACAGCATTTCTGCGAGTTACTACCACATCTCCTGGTATGTGGTGCATGCTGTTCGCATCGCTTCGATGTGTCGCCGGACACAGCGCCAGACCGAGCGCCCCGGAGCCGACCGCAGCATGGAGGTCCTCCCGATGGCCCAGGACAACGCGGCAACATCCGGTACAGCCTTTGCCGGCAGCAACGGACCCGGCGGTCACAGTTCCCGGCTCGATCGCATCGGAATACCCAAACCGCTGTTCTTCGGGTTCGTCGCCGTGTTGCTGTTCATGGTCGGCGACGGCGTCGAGTCCGGGTTCATCGCGCCCTACATGTCCGCCAACGGAGCGGGCAGCGAAGTCCGGGCGTCCTACGTCATCACCACCTACGGCGTCGCCGTCATGCTGGCCTCCTGGCTGTCCGGAGCGCTGTCCGAACTATGGGGACCACGCCGGGTCATGATGCTCGGATTCGTCATCTGGGTCGTCTTCGACGTGCTGTTCCTCGCCTTCGCCCTCGGACCCCACAACTACGCCCTGATGTTCGTGTTCTACGGCTTACGCGGCTTCGGCTACCCACTGTTCGCCTTCGGCTTCCTCGTCTGGATCACCGCAACCGGATCGGCGAAGCGGCTCGGGGCGGCAGTCGGCTGGTTCTACTTCGCGTTCACCGGCGGTCTCCCAACGTTGGGATCGCTATTCTCCAGCGCGGTCGACCCCATCTTCGGGCAGTACGGAACACTCTGGGCCGCCCTCGTGATCATCGGACTCGGCGGCGCCTTCGCCTTCTTCGGAGTGCGCGAACGCACCGGCTTCTCCCGGCTGGCGCCCGAAGGAGTTCGACCGGTCCAGAGCCTGCTGTCCAGCATGTCCATCGCCTACAAGAACCCCAAAGTCGGCGCCGGCTGCATCGTGCGGATCATCAACACCGCCCCCGAATTCGGCTTCCTCGTCTTCTTACCCACCTTCTTCGCCGACGAAGTCGGCTTCGGCACCGCGGGGTGGTTGCGCCTCCTGTTCGTCCTCGGCGCGACCAACATCTTCTTCAACCTCATTTTCGGTGTGCTCAGCGACCGCATCGGCTGGCAACGCACCATCTCCCTGTTCGGCGGGTTCGGTTGTGCGATCAGCACCCTGATCATCTACTTCGTACCCCGCACGCTCGGCGGCAACTACTACTGGGTCGCCGTACTCTGCGCCGCCCTCTACGGTGCCACCCTCGCCGGGTTCGTCCCGATCTCCGCGCTGATGCCGTCCCTCGCACCGGAGAACAAGGGCGGCGCGATGGCACTACTGAACTTCGGCGCCGGAGCCGCCGCCTTCGTCGGACCCGGCATCGTCAGCCTCTTCCTCGGACCGTTCGGCCGAGAAGGCGTCATCTTCATCTTCGCCGGGCTCTACGTCGTCGCCGCCATCCTCACCTTCTTCCTGCGCCTGCCCGAAGAATCAAGGCTAGCTATTCAAAAGGACGAATCACTGACCGAAGTCACCAGACACGCAGCACCCCAAGGAGCGACATGATCAGACCCCAAAGTCCCGACGAAGGGTTCGTGTTCGTTGGCTTTCTTATGCACATGTGATCTGCGGAACCGTTGCTGCTCGTGGTGCGTCATTCAGGGAATTGCTGGTGGCGCTTGGTCAGCGCAGCAGAAGTGGCTGGTCTCGACTCAGTCGCGTGCCGGTCAAGCAGCACAGTCGCGGCAGATTGGCAGATCTGCGCGTTCGCCGGCGTAGCGGTGTCGGTGGTGGACGAGGAAGCAGGCCCAGCAGGTGAACTCGTCGGCCTGCTTCGGCACGACCCTCACCGAGAGCTCCTCCCAGACAGATCCGCCCCGGGCAGCTCGAAGACTTCCGCGGTGTGTGTCTCCTCGACGTCGACCACCGGAGACTCCGCGTCGCCGTGTCGCTCCTTCAGCACATCCAGGGAGTCCTCGGACTCGGTGTGTCGTGGAGCGTCGTAGTCAATTGTCATCGCTGCATTCCCTGCCCCCCTACGAGCGGTCGCCGGTGGGCGGACCATCATGCTGGAGAACTCGTGGTGGGCCACGTCGGTTCCGGGAGAACCAGCCTCTGCTCGAAGCTGGGGCGAGGGACGCGTGTGCTGATAGAGGTACGAAATCAACTTGGATAGCGCACACTATCGGCGTCGGGCCGCTCTCCTGGGCCGGTGGCCTCGGCCTGCGCCACGATCAGCAACTCAAGCTACGGTGCCACCGAGGGTCGGGAAAGACCTATAGCATTGACGCTATGAGTTGGGGTATCGTCGAGTTGGAGCCGGAGGTGCGGGAGTGGCTGGAGCAGTTGCGTACGGCGCAGTTCGCGACGGCGGCGTTCTACATCGACCTGGTGGCCGAGCAGGGACCGCTGCTGAGCGAGCCGTACACGCGGCAGCTGGACGGCAAGCTCCGCGAGCTGCGGTTCCACCTGGACCGGGCCGCGGTGCGCCTCACGTACTGGATCGCCCCGGGACGACGGATTGTGCTGCTCACGGTGTTCGTCAAGACCCGCATGCGGGAGGACCGGGAGGTGGCCCGGGCGCGGCGAGCACTGGCCCGCTGCATCGAGGCCGAACACGAGGTGGAAGAGGAGGAGACACATGACTGATCGCACCGGCTGGGCCCAGATCAAAGACCGTCGCATGGCCGAGGGGGGCGCACAGGAGGCCTACGGGGCTGCGCGGCTGGCCTACGAGCTCGGCCGCACCGTGCGCCAGCTGCGGGAGCAGCGGGACTGGAGCCAAACCGCACTCGCCACCAGCGCCGGCATGACCCAGTCCGCGGTAGCCCGGTTCGAGGCGGGCAGCACCGTACCCAGCCTGCCAGTGCTCGACCGTTTGGCCCGAGCTCTGGACGCCGACCTCGTCGTGCACCTCACCCCCAGGGTCCACGTCGCCTGACCATCCGCCGAAATACTGCCCCGTGACTGCGGATTCGCCAGTGCAGCAGTTATGTTTGTGGTGATGTATACGGTCCGTACTATGTCATGGACGGTTGAAACGCGCTCCCCCGCAACACAATTCAAGCGTCGATAAGTTATCGTATGACATATCGTATTCTGCGTATTGCATCTGATGCGGTATTCGCAGCCTTCTGCGCACTGCGTGGCTGGCACCATTAGAAGCGCCGGCTATCTGCGGGGCCTACCTCGCCCCCGCTTGATTCGAGGGTCTTCGCTGAGCAGCTCTACGATGCCGTCGTAGCCGTGCCGCTCGACGAACTCTGCTACGGAACGACGCACTACAGCGCTGTTGGTCACGTCCCCGCCTCCGACTAGCGCGGCGGCTCTGATACGCCGCAGGTGGTCGTCCGTTGTTGCGTCGAGGTACACCTGAGCCGCCCGCAGCGGGCTGTCGTCAGACCGCTGATCCAGTGAGCCGTCATCGTCGGCACTCCGCGCTCGTTGAGCCTTGTGCGGCTCGTCCTGGGTGACCGCATGAGACGTCTCAGCGGACTCCTGCTCGTGAGCAACGTCGACGGAGCCGGCCGAGGGGTTCTCCACGGGTTCCTGCGTGATTGTCAAGCGGCCCTTCGCGCTGGGCGGAAGAGGACGTGCGCGCTGCTGTCGCTTCTGCGCCTGGTCGTTGTCGAGGGCGGCGAGTCCGTTTGTGGTCACTTCGCTAGCTCCTTGACCGCATCAGCGACGTTCTGCATCTGGTCCACGTAGTGACGATGACGTACTGCAGTGTCGCCTGCGCAGATCGCCATAAGGCGCGTGCGTTGGCCGATGTGGCGGTTTTCATTCACGAAGGGCCCCACCGCAACTCCACTCTCCGCGACGATCTCACCTAGGAGCTTTCGGCCCGTTCGAGGAACGATGCGTGGAACCCGGTTCGGTATGACCAGCAGCGGGTAGTCGGCCAACTCGCGCACCATGCCCGCCAGAGCTCGCAACTCAGCAACGTCGAGCACGGTGGGCACGACGATCAGGCTCGAGGCAGCCATTGCCCCGACCGTGATGGGGTGCCAGCCTGGGTGAGTGTCGATCACGACGTACTCACTCCCCCACTCGCTGGCCCACTTCTCGACGCGGCCCTGTACCTCTTCGGGTGCCATCTGAATGAGCTCAGAGCCCACGTTGGGGTGTGTAGGTACAAGGTCCGGCTTCGTCCCACCGCCGGAGAGTGGCCGAGGAATGCGGTCGGTTAGGAAGGCGTCGAGCAGCGGTGCCCTCGTGTAGCGCCCGTGGTCGTAACCCCACAGGCCGGACGCTCCCCCGCCGTCATAGTCGAAGTCGACCAGCGGAGCGCCAAGCAAGTACGCCAGCTCGTAGGCGGTGCGGGTCTTGCCCACCCCGCCCTTATAGGCGGCGACGGTGATGATCTTGGAGGTCACGTCTCGCAGTCTGTCGCAACATGACTGGCAAGCGTTGGACCCTGCGGTGGTGTGTCCGGCTATGCCATCAGGGCGCGCGTGGGGAGCGCGACACGGTGGCTATGGTGGCGCGGCGTGCGTGGTGGGTGCGACACGGTGGCTATGGTGGCGCGGCGTGCGTGGTGGGTGCGACCGGGTGGCTATGGTGCCAATGCACGCAGTGCAGACCATTACCCATTAGGTAATTACCGACAGCGAAGAGACTGAGATGCCTCGGCATGGCCTCGGCGACGTCTGTTGAGCAAGCGTTGGACCCTGTGGCGGGCGCGTCTGGCTATGCCATCAGGGCGCGCGTGGGGAGCGCGACACGGTGGCTATGGTGGCGCGGCGTGCGTGGTGGGTGCGACACGGTGGCTATGGTGGCGCGGCGTGCGTGTGGGTGCGACCGGGTGGCTATGGTGCCAGTGCGGGCAGTGCAGACCATTACCCATTGCGTAATCGCAGTAATTGGCCTCGGTGAACGCTGCATCAGCGAAGAGGCCGCGCACGTACTTCACTAGATCGGCGACGAAGGAGTTTGACACCCACCCGCGCTGGGACGGGTAGCTCGGGACCAGTAGGAGGTGCACGGTGCGGACTCCGTTCGGTGGTCGGGACACAACAGGTCGGGGACGAGCTGCCAGCCGTCGGCGGACAACCACTGCTGCACTGCCCTGATCTAGGTCAGCGTGCGGCGCAGCGGGGCGGGCGGGTGTCGAAGCGCGGTGATGATGCCCTCCCGCATCGCCGCGGCGGTCGGCCTGCCGGTCGGGACGGGGGCGAGGACCAGGTAGCGGGTGCGCCACTCGACCAGAGTGCCGATCATGGGAGCGGTTCCCGGCTCCCATGATGTAGGGGTCGGACCGGGGCGCGGTGCCAGGATCACTCCCGGCCCGTTTCCCCGGCCCGCCCTCCGCACCGGACGTGCGACTCTCATCGCATCCGGCGCTCCACGGACTGCCACTGTCAGGTAG
>JAABVA010001508.1_pt1 | contig 24839 bp, 26 predicted proteins | sample 5560331 | NCBI WGS metagenome assembly JAABVA01 (sample SAMN12812661, study PRJNA571458) | rock metagenome | isolation source: Antarctica rocks | place: Antarctica: Victoria Land, Mt New Zealand sud | collected 2016-01-07
GACCGCCTCTCCGGCGCCTACCGCATGCCCTCCCTGGCTGATCTCATCACCCAACGCGCGACTGAGGCCCACGCCCCCGTAGCGCTCGCGGCGGCCTAGCCCCCCGACTTTTCGATAAGATACGTTATAGCCCGATGTGCGTGTGATGCGCAGTGCCAGCTTGTATGCGTGCTCCTCGGTCAGGTATCCTACTCCTCCCCCCTTCCAGCCGTGTGCTATGCTAGTGGCAACCGGGATCGGGCACAACGATTGCGATATGTGACCACAACGACGCGTCTAGGCCCAAAGGCGAAAAGAAATGTTCCCATCGGATAATTTTCGTTTGGAACATTCCTTTTCGCCTTCATGCATACAATAGCAGCCCAGTCCCGGACTGTCAAGGGATTTAAAGAAAATGAGTAGTGAGTCGCCGTCAGGCGCGGGCACGACGTTCGCGGAGCGTCTGCGGAACATCAGGGAGTCGTCGCGCAACCCGGCGACGCAAGAGCCCTACACGGTGCGCGAGATTGCGGAGGGTACGGGATTATCGCAGACCTATATCCGTGTGCTCCTGCGCGGCGAGGTGGAGATGCCGTCGGCGGCTAGGGTGCAGCGCCTCGCACGGTTCTTTGGGGCCACGATCGAGGAACTGACGGGGGAGGCGCCGCTCGACGATATCCCCACGCGCGCGGGCGACGCGGATGTCGCGATCCGGCAGGCCCTCCGTGATTCCCGGATCAAGGACTTCGCTTTGCGCGCAGGTAAGTTAGGGCCGCGAGAGAAGTCCTTGATCCTGCGCATGGTGAACGACGCGCTCGATTTCGTGTCCGGCGCGGCCGCGGGGGGCAAGGGGCAAAACCGTCGTACGACGGACCGACTCGCCGACGAGGAAGCCCGACCCGACGACCTTCCGGAGTAACCGGAGTAAGAGGTTATGTATGTCCGCCCTATCTAACCCATCACGGCATGCCGCATCGTCGGGGCGTAACCGGCGGCGAAAGCTGCGCAGCAAGCCGCGCAACGGTCTATCGCGCGGATTACCGACCTTGCCCATAGACGAGCTATGGCCGGCGTTGATTGCGGAGCTACGCCTTCCTGTCCCCTTGGACGCGGAGTTGTTCATCCACGCCTACGGGCGCTACAAGTGGTTGCGCATCGTGTTTCGTCGTTACGATATGGGCGATGCCAAAGTCTACGCCTGGTGCGCGCACCTGTCGCGCTGGCAGGCAGGATACGACTATCTGGTGTATACACGGACGGTGACGGAGGCTAGCCGGCGTCACGTCGAATGGGGCAAATGGCACGAAGCCGGCCACATTGTCTACCTCGACCTTGCCGTTGGGGAGAGCTCGAAACGCGGTGAGGATCTCAAGAGTGCGCATGAGCGCAGGGCAGAAGACGTCGCCGCGTTTATGAGCCTCTACGCGCGCGGTGAGGCCCAACCCGGCCAGCACCTCGACGATGACTTCCGAACGCTGTACGACGACATGGGGTGGTAGCATGACCGTACTTGTTCTCGTCGTTGCCATCGCCTTCGCCCTGGCCCTCCTCCCCTTCCGACGTAAGATTACGCCGATCGCGACCCATAACGCCGTGGCTTGGGCGCTCATCGTCGTGTTCGCCAAGCTCGCGATCCCCGACACCGCCCGCGCGGTCGATCAGTGGATCGGGGTGACCGGCATCAGCCGCGTCGTCTATCAAACGCTCCTCATCGCGGCATTACTCGTGTGGCTCAAAACCGCGACGTTTTATACGCACGACACGGAGTGGTGGCGCCGCCACGCACGCGGACCCGTCGCGCTCCTGGCCCTCTCCAACCTGGCGTGGCTGCTTATCCGTTTCAGCGGCGGGGACGATGGCGCGTATTACGGCGGGTTCGCCGCTCGGCCGTGGCCGGCCTTCCTCATGAACATGAGCATCGCCGCCTCGTACGCCTGGGTCGCGATCGAACTCATCGCCTACCACGTCCATGTGCTACGCACACGAGGAGCTGGCGCGGATCGCTCCTATCTCATCTCCGCCATCGTCCTATGGGCCAGCGTGTTGCCGCAGCCGGCGATCATCGCGACCGGGACGATCAGGACCGCGCTGGGGGGCAACCCTGCGGACCTTATCCAATGGGCAAATATGGCCGGGGCGTTCGCGGCTCTGGCCGGTATTATCTTCGTGACGAGCCGGATAATTCTGTCCCGCAAGGGTAGACGTTTCGCGCTACGGCTGATCGAGCCGGATCACGAGCGCATGGCTCGTGACTTGTGCCGCGCCACCACGACCTTGCGCGCGGTACGGCGCTCCGTCGTCCCTGACGAACCATCGCCGGGGCTCTCCATCATGCCGTTCCCCCTCATCCGCAGAAAAGGAAGGCGCAATGGGCTGGCTTGACTCGGCGCGTCAGGAGGTCGCACAGCAGCGTGAAGCGTCGCATACGGCCCTCCTCGACGAGCGCGTGATCGTGGTCCGGCACGCGGATCTTGACGCCGTGCGCGCCGTGGACGCGGCCTGCGCGGCCTGGGGCGTCCCCACGGATCATCGGTACGCAGCCATGGAGGCGACACGGTGGCTGACGGCCCACGCATCCAGCGTATCGCTCCCCGTGAGCCGCGAGTTGGCGTTGCAACCCACACAGATCACCGATGAGGACCAACGCCCCGACTGCGAAGATGCCCTCTACATCGATGCCTGGCGCCTGTTCACCCTCGTCCATCGCTCGACGCGTCGGTGGTATCGCCGCGGATGGGCGCGGGCGCACGAGCCCTGGCATCGTGAGGTGGCCGCGATCATCGCCGGGGTCCTGGATCAGCAAGGGATCACGGTCACGGTCACTGCAGGCCCGCAAGATAGAGAACGGGTATCCTAGAAGTATGAAAGCATTAGTACTAGTACTCGGCGGCGTGGGCATCCTCGGCATAGGCACATCGTCGCTGGTCCGTACACACACCGTCGCACGCCAGCCTCAGCACGTTTACGCGGTGGCGGACGTCGCGAACGATCTGACGGGGGATCCGGACGCGTGGTCTGGGCGCGTCGTCGCGGTGCGCGGCGATCTACACTTCGTCGGCGGGGGCATCCCCAACGCGATGCCCCTGGTGGTCATGACCGATCCGTCGAAGCCCCCTATCACCATCGGCCAGTTCGACCTCACGCGACTGCTGGGGCTGGGACGTGCGCACACAGAAACGGACGGCCTCCTGATGACACAGCGACCAACCTCGCATCAGCGCTTGAGGTTCGATCACACGGGAATCTATCTCGTGCGCCTGACGTTCGTGCGTCTACAGGGCTACGCGCATGTGCCCAGTGGCGAGATTCAGTAGCGATGTTCTCACGCTCGCTCAAGGGCTGCGTCGGCGTCACGCTCGTCGGCGCGTTGGTCCTCGGCTCCTCCCGCGCATCGGGTCAACGTTCGTCGCCGACCCCCGCGCACTTGGCGCGCGTCGTTTCCACGCAGCCGCATGTAGGGGCTCCCCAGCCCCCCGGCTTGCCGCGCGGCTTGCGCCGTTCTATCGTGTTGCCGGCCGACGCGGCCGCGCATACGCGGGAAAACCGCGAGTGGTGGTACGTCGTTGGACATCTGTCCGATGGCGCGGGACATACGTATGGCTTCGAGACCACCATCGCCAAAGTCGGCGGCATCCAGCAAATCATCCCCGGATCGCCGTATGATACAGACTATCACACGGATGTTTCCGTGACCGACGATCATGCGGGGCGCTTCTATCAACAGATGTCTTTCATGGGACCGAACGATGCCGGCCTCTCGACGCGCACACTCGACGCCCACGCCGGCGGGGCACGCATCACCACGATAGGGGACCCGCGCAAGCTGATGTATCGTGTCCAAGGGTCCGTGTCTGGCGCATCCAGCGATCTCGTCGTCAGCTCAACACGGCCTGCTCTCCTCGTCGGCGGTGGCTTGATCCCCTGGGGCGACGGGTACACGTATTACTACACGCTCACGTCCCTGCGCACGCAGGGCACCCTCACTATTGGTGGCCGCCGCATCCCTGTCCATGGTATCTCCTGGATGGATCACCAGTGGGGTAAGTGGGCGTCGGTCGATGTGCGTCCAGCCGGTGTGACGGATTGGGAATGGATGGGGATGCAGCTCTCTGATGGGACCGGCATCAATATGGCCGTGCAGAACACCATACACGGCGCGTTCGGCGGGGCATCGGCGCTGCTGGCCAACAATAGACAAGCTCCGGTTATCAGGGACGTGACGATGACGCCGCTCGGCCAGTGGCGTAGCCCGACGACGCACACCGTCTACCCATCGGGGTGGCATGTGCGTGTACCGAGCCTGAAGCTCGACGTGATCGTGCGCCCGACGGTGAAGGATCAAGAGCTAGTTGATAGCTGGTCGGTGATGGGCTATCGCACGGCGTACTACGAGGGCAACTGCACTGTGAGCGGCACACACGCTGGTCATCACGTCAGCGGGGCGACGTACACCGAGTTGATTGGGTACGGCGTGCCATCGCAGCAACCGGGCTAGGGCGGCTGGTACGGCTGAGAGCGGACAGGGATATCCGTGCGGAAAGTTCACTGCGGCCTGCCCATTGTACTGTTCCTGGTGTGGTCGGCCCTAATCGGCGTCGGTCTGCTCTCCGCGACGTTACGGCGGGGGGTCACGCCCGTAGATTACCAGGCGTATCAGCGCGCGGCGGCGGCCCTGGCGCGCGGGGCGAGCCCCTACCAGACACCGGCGCAAAGTCTGGCTATCTGGCGTTCGTACCATCACCTCGATGTGCGCCTCCGCACAGTCTACGCGCGTGTCGCCTCGGGGCGGGTGCGCGGGGGCGATCCGCTCGCGCGCACGCAGCCCGGCCCCTATCTCTACCTGCCCACGCTGGCGCTGCTGGTGCGGCAACTCCACCTCACGGCCGCGCCGTGGGAGGTGCTGGACCTAGCCTGCGTCGTCGCCTTCCCCCTGCTGCTGCTGCGCTGGGCGCGGGCCTCCTGGTGGTGGCTCCTGCTCGTCGCCGGGTCGTGGGATGTGTGGTCCACCTACACCGGAGGTAACGTCGAGGGCCTGCTGCTTGTCGCGACGCTGATCGTCGCCCGACTGCTCTGGCCGCCGCGCCCGCTCAGGCGTGCCGCGGTCCCGCTCGCCGCCGTGCTCGTCGCGTTCGTCGTGCTGGCCAAGCCGTTCTACGCCCTCTTTTTCGCCGCCTTCAGCCTTTTTCTCCTGCTTGGCACTAACGAGCCGCGCCGTACGACGCTGCGTACCCTCGCCGCCGTCGCGGGCCTGACCGCGTTGCTGCTCGTGGGAGAGGTCATCAGATGGGGGCCGGCGCTGCGCGGGGACGCCTTACGCTACCTCGCGCACACCCTCGACGCGCAATGGTTCGTGCTACCCGTCACGAGCCAGACACCGATGAGCGCGTGGAACCGTACGCCTCTCCAGGCGTTTATCGCGCTCGGGCTGCCGGCGGCCCCGGCGCAGCTCGTCGCCGGCCTGGTGTGGTTGGCCGCGCTCGTCGCGTCGGTCTGGTTGGTGCGCGGCCGTCGGCTGTCGTTTGTGCCGGCCTTCGCGCTCGCGTTCATGTTGCTTTACCTGGGCCGGCCGGTGGGTTGGACACTCGTGTACCTCGACCTGGTGGTGTGCGTCGTGGTGTGGCCGTCCCTGGCCCTCGCCGGCCGCGCCCTCCTGCTCGTCGGGGTTGTGGCGCTGCTCGCCTCGCACTGGGTGGCGCTCGTGCTGACGGGCCTGGGTGACGGGCTGCCGCTGCTGACGCTGCAACCGGCCGATCGGCCCTGGGAAACGTGGCTCGTCTTACCCGTCGCCTGGGCGCTCGTCATGTGGGCGGCGCGGCAGTTCATCAGCCAGGACCCGGCGGCGGTTCCCTCCCAGGACCCAATGAGTGGGGCGGCGACGACGGGCGGCCGCGCCACCGTCACCGTCCGCGATCGCCCCTGAGCGCGCTCCCCTCCCCCGTACCCTGTGCCCCGTCGCTGCGCGCGGGGTCAGCGCTACGCTAGCGCGACGATGGTACTAGCGCGGCGATGGTACTAGCGCCATGGGGCGGCACTCACCCAGGATAAAGAGTAGCGCCACGGTCGCGCCAAAGCCCCGTTTTCCCGTGTGAAACGTGGCTCCATCGTAGCTCCGTGCCGGTGGAGCTAGAGCTACGGATGGTACCACGATCCGCGAGAGTGCGTACTTGACGTTGGTGTCCGAGCGGATAGGCACGGAACGCGGTGCAGGGACAATTGCTCGACCTCGTGCGGAGCACGATACACGCCACAAATGCAGTTCATCAGGACGCGGCAGCGCGGCGCACTTCCACTCTTTAGCACGCTACCAACGTCAAGTACGCACTCTCCGATCCGCGGCCCGATGGTACCACGCTGTGAGGCTTGTTGGAGCCGCCCTAGCGCCAACATAGCGCCACGATCCGAGGCCCCTGGACGGGCCAGTAGCACCACGCCCGAGGGCTGCGGCGGCGTTCCCACGAGGGCTAGCGATGGCCGGGCGAGCAGGGCCGCACGACGCCGCTTTTAGGGTGCAGGGTCGTCCGCAGCTGTGCTGCCCGTGCCCTCCTGGTTGTCACCACAGACCATGAGGGTACACAGCGCGTCGGCAATGCCCTCGGCCTCGCGCTCTTGGTCGGACGTGTAGATGCCGGCGGCGAGCGGTGCATGCTTGGCGATGAGGTGCGCCAAGCCATGCGCCGTGGCGTGCTCGCGCTCCACAACGGCGGCATACGCGGGGACGGGGATCACGTAGCGCTGGCCCGCCTCGTCCTTGCGGGTGCAGTCGTAGGGCGGCAGGGTACCGGGGGCCAGGCCGCGCCGCCCACGCAGGCGGTCGAGCGCCGCGCGGAACGCGGCCGTGGTGAAGGGCGGGACGAGGCCCAACTCCTCACGGACGGCGCGCAGGAGCGTGGCGTGGTCGGTGTGTTGGGGCGTGGGGCCGCGCAGGGCGTGGGCTCCCGGCCGCGCGCCGGAGTCGATGTACACCTCGGCGGGCGTGGGGAGACTCTCCGCGCGCCCGGCCAGGTAGGCGGGGGGCTCCTCGACCAGGTGGACGACGTGGCCGTGCAACGCCTGCTTGGGGTGGCTCTCGGGGGTCATGGCTCCGTACTGGCCGCCGCCAGGGAGCAGGGCGGCGAGCACGGCGAGCATCTCGTCGGGCGTCGGTGTCGCGTCGGGGTAGCTGGCGGAGAGATGATAGTGCTCACCGCGCTCGTCGGGGTCATCGTCGACCGTGACGACGACGCGCAACACACCGTTGGGGCCGCGCTTGGTGGTGTGGACGGAGGTGGCTTTGCCCCTCTCCGCGAGGCGGCGGCTCTCCTCCGCGTGGTAGTACAGGCGCCGCCCATCGGCGAGCGTCACATCGCGCGTGGGCAAAGTGCGCGTGGGCATCGGTCCTCTCCTCATCTCCTCTCCGATCATGGGGTATGCAAGGCGCACCACCCCCCTTCCCCCCATAGCATACGACGCCGACGGGTGATCGTGCAGCTATTTCCTCTCGCCCTCGTGTCGCGCGTGCGAGAGGCGCGTGTGCGGGGTGGCACGCCGACGTGTCTCGTTGTTTGCTATCATAGGCCATTGCATGCCCCTACTATCCACGGTATGGCCCTATCCACAGTGAGGAGAGTTGCCGGTGTCTCAGCCCACGCGCGCGTCTATGCCCCTGGTGATCGTCGCCCTCATCGCCCTGCCGCTGCTGCTCGCCGGCTGCGGCGGTAACAGCAGCGCCGCGCCGGCGGCCGCCACGGCGACGGCTATTCCCCCGCCGACCCCGCCCCCGCCGACAAGCCCGCCCGTGCCGAGCGCGACGGCCGGGCCGCCGGCGACGGCGACGCCCCCGCCGACGCCCACGCCGCTCCCGCTGGATGCCCACGCGCGGGCTATCGCCATCCCCGGTCTCGGGGAGGGCACCCTCCCCACGTTATATGCGAGCGCGCGGACGCGGACTGTCGCCGACCTGACGGACGGCGTGCTGCGGATGGTCTCGCTCGATCGGGGCACGGCGTCGTCGCCCATCACGATTACGCAGGACAGCCAAGGCGCGCGGGTCGCCCTCGACCTGGCGCGCGGCCGGGGTGTCGCCGTGAGTGCGGCGATAGAGATCAGTCCGACCCTCTGGCTAGTCGACCTCGCGGGGACGCGCGCCCCGATTTCGCGCACGATCACCGGCCCTAACGCGCCGCAGCGGTACATCGGGGGTGTCGCCGTCGACCCGGCCACGGGCGATGCCCTCGTAGCCGCCCAGGGTGACAGCTTGGAGGGGATCGCCCCGCAACTCCTGCGCGTGACCACTAACGGGGTGGTACGCCGGTCACATCAGATCGGGGATACCCCCACGGCGCTCTATCTCGACACCGCCCACAACGTCGCCGTCGTCGCCACGTCGGCGTCCTCAGCGTCCAGCGGGGCCACGACATTGACGTTCGCCGGCTACGACGCGCGCACCCTCGCGCCGCTCTGGACGGCTCCGGCCCCGTATGACCCGGCCACGACGCGGTTCGACCCGGCGCGGGGTCAGCTCTGGCTCATGGCGACGGGCGGCCGCGCCACGATCCTCTCGACGCGTACGGGCCGCGCCGTCGCCACTATCGACCCGTCGTACACGAAGGCGCAGTACTGGACGCAGAACAAGGACTTGGTGCTCGACGGGGCACGCGGCCTCGGGTACATTTCCTGGGGGAGCGGGACGACAAGCGGCGGCCAGCAAGTCGGCATCGACCGGATTGACCTGCACGCGGGTCGGCGCACGACGCTCACGACGGACGGTGGGACGCTGCTCGCGGTGGCCGCGCGGAGCGGACGGCTGGTGACGCTCGACGCGGGGGGGCCGATCGTGGTACGCCGGCCGACGGACGGGCGCGTGCTGGGGACGCTCGGCGATTACAGGACGCTCACCGGCCAGGACCTGACGACGGAGAGCGTGGGCGGCGCGGCAATCGCGGCGGTCGATCAGGACGGGGAGCGGGTGGTGCTCGCGTTGCCGGCGGCGGTGCCCTACCAGGACCCGGTGAGCGGGGCGATGACGACGGCCGGCCTCGCCACCGTCACCTTCCGCGATCGGCCGTGAGGGCGGCCGCGTGGTCCTTCCTCCGTCGATAGGGCTGTCCTGCGCCGGTGTGCCTAGCACCGGCGCAGGACAGGCGCTACCCCCCATATGGGCGTGCCCGAAAGGGGACCTCCCTAACCGGGGTATTGCGCCGACCGTGCTGTGGCCTCTATGATGGTCCCAACTGGAACACGCGCATCACGGCGTACCACGACAGGACGGGGAGGGGACATGGAGCGGGACCACGAGGGCGACGCCTATCTGACGACGGGAGCGGCGGCGCGTCGCCTCCACATCTCCAAGATGACGCTCCTGCGCGCGCTCCGACGCGGTGAGATCGCGCCGACCTTCCGCACGCCGGGTGGCTACGCCCGCTTCCGCGTCGCCGACGTGGATCGCTACGCCCGTCAGCTCGCCGGCAGCGGCCGGGCACCCTGAGAACGGACCGCCCTATGTCAACGACCGCTGCCCCCTCCTCCTCCCTGACCGCGATCCTGCGGCCCCTGTGGGCGGGCCTTGCCCTGATCCTGACCTACAACGGCCTGCTCGCCGCCTGGCTGGCGCTGCGGCCGGCGCCCTATCCGGTCATCCAGGCCGTCGATAACGTGGCGCAGTGCGCCGGCCCGCTGCTCGCCCTGCCGCTCTGTTGGGGAGGGCTGCCCTGGCCGTGGCGGCGCGGCCGGGTGGGCGCGGCTGGCGCATCGGCGGCCTCCCGCTGGATGCCCGTGTTGCTGGGGCTCGGTGTGCTCGGCTACGCCGTGGGGCAGCTCATCTGGACCTACGACGAGGAGATTATCCACCAGCCACCCTTCCCCTCCTGGGCCGACGCCGGCTACCTTGCGGCCTACCCCTTCCTGTGCGCGGGCCTGCTCCTGCTGCCGCGCCGCCCGCTCCCGAGCGCCGTGCGCCTGCGCGTCCTGCTCGACGGCGTGATGATCATGACCGGGGTCGTCGCCTTCAGTTGGTATTTCGTGCTCGGCCCGACCGTGCTGCAAGGGAGCGAGTCCTTGTTCGGCCAGCTCGTGGGCGCCGCGTACCCCTTCTGCGACCTCGTGCTGTTCTTCTGCCTGCTGCTGCTGTGGGGCCGTGCCCAGGAGCGGGCGCTGCGCCCGGTCGTCGTCTTGTTCTCGCTGGGCCTGGGCTGCATCCTGGTCATCGACACGGCCTTCGCCTACGGCAACCTGCACGGGACCTACGCCACCGGGGGGCTGGTCGATGTGGGCTGGCCGCTGGGCTACATGCTGCTCGCGCTGGCCACGCGCGCCGCGCGCCAAGCCCTCGCCCACGGGGAGCGCACCGGCCACGCGCCACCGCTCACGGCGAGCGCACCGGCCCCGCCGCTGTGGCGGGCGCTGCTGCCCTACGCCTTCCTGCCGGCGGTGGGCGCGCTGGTGGTCTCGACCGGCCACCTGCGCGACGCGACGCCGTTGGAGCGGGGTGTCTGGATCGGGGCCGGCGTGCTCGGCGCGGTGGTGGTGCTGCGCCAGGTCGTCGCCCTGCTGGAAACGCGCCAACTCTACCGCCAGGTCGAGGAGCGCAACCAGGCCCTCGCGGCGGCGAACGCGCGCCTGGAAACGCTCGCCAGCACCGACCCGCTCACCGGGCTGCTCAACCACCGCGCCTTCCACGCCCGCCTTGATGAGGAGATCGCCCGCGCGGAGCGGGGCGGCCGCCCGCTGGCCCTGCTGCTGGTGGACCTGGACGACTTCCGCACCATCAACAATACCCACGGGCATCAGGCGGGCGACCGCGCGCTCGCGGCCATCGCGGCGGCGCTGCGCGGTAGCCTGCGCGCGGGGGACAGCGCCGGGCGCCTCGGCGGCGACGAGTTCGCGGCCCTGCTGCCCGAGGCCGACCTGAGCGAGGCCCTGGCCGTCGCGGAGCGCGCCCGCGCGGCCGTCGCCGGCATCGCGCTCCCGGCCGGCGACGCCACCATCCGCACCACGACGAGCCTGGGCGTCGCGGCGCTGCCCCGGCACGCGCGCACGCGCGACGCGTTGATCGCCGTCGCCGACCAGGCCGCCTACGCCGCCAAGGATGCCGGCAAGGATTGCGTCCGCGCGTCCGGCGACCCGCCGCGCCTGGCACTGGTGGGTCGTGCCTAGCGCGTCGGCGCCTCCGGGTCGGCCGGCCCTGGCCCGCCCTGATACGGGGTGCGCTCCATCTCGTCCACGAGGGCGACCAGGCGCGCGCCGTCGTAGAAGCGGCGGCCGCTCGCGTCCGCGGGCGGCGGGCCGTGGCGGGCGTCGTAGCGCCGCAGCAGCTCCTCGGCGAGGGGGCGACCGTGGCGCAGGCGGTCTTTATGGTGTTTGTGCGGATCGAGCATCAGCTCGACCATGCCGCACATCTCGCTGAGGGCCTCGCTCGCCACGATGCCGTCGGTCCCCCGCATCGTGCGCAAGAGCGCCCAGCGTTCCGCGGCGTCGGGCTCGTTCATACGGTCCCCTCTTGTGAGGCGGGTGTGCGGACAGTCCTGGCTCAGTGTAGCAACGCCGCACGGATAGCGGCGTAACCACAGCGCCTCCTCGCGCGTTTCTACAGTGGAGCGGGGAACGGGCATAGGCCGGCGCCGGTGTCAGTGGGCTGATGGGCAGCGGGGCCGTGAGCTTCCTGCCCGGTCCCCCGCCTGTCGTTATGCCGGCGTACTCCCTGCCCCGTACCCTCCGCCCCGTCGCTGCGCGCGGGGCCGGCCTTGCCAGCCGTGCGCGCGGGCGGCCTCGCGCGGCGATGGTACTAGCGCGGCGATGGTACTAGCGCGGCGATGGTACTAGCGCGGCGATGGTACTAGCGCGGCGATGGTACTAGCGCTACGGGTAGTACCGCGCCCAAGATAAAGAGTAGCTCCATGGTCGCGCTAAACCCCCATTTTCCCGTGTGAATCGTAGCTCTATCGTAGCTCCATGCCTGTGGAGCTAGAGCTACGGATGGTACCATGATCCGAGGCCGGATGGTACCACGCCGTGAGGCCCGGTGGAGCCCCATAGTACCAAAATAGCGCCACGCTCCGAGGTCCCTGGATGGGCTCGTCGCACCACGCCCGAGGGCTGCGGCGGCGCTCCCACACGGGCTAGCGGTGGCCGTCCAGACGAGGCCGCACGACGCGCAGGACAGCGACGATGAGCAGGACGGCGAGGGCCACATACGCGCCGACGAGGGCGGTGGCGAGGAGCGCGGCCACGACGTGGAGGGCGAGCGAGGAGTTGTGGGCGAGCGGGGCGAGGACGGCGGCGAGGGGGCCGGTGAGGGCCGCGAGCACGAGGGCGCAGAAGCAGAGCGTCCAGACGTGCGCACGGGCTTGGGTGTCGTTCATGTGTCACCTCCGGCGGTCTGTCTCCTGTACATATCCTTTGCCATGCGCACCCTCACGGTTTATAGCTTGCGCCCGACCCCAGCAAGGACGGCCGCTCGCTCCGGTTCATCGGTGAACGGGCTGGGGCTTCCATCAGGGCGCCAGGCCGGCGTGAACACGAGGCCGGGTGATACGAGCTCGAAGCCGTCGAAGAAGCGGCCAAGCTGGGCGCGCGAGCGGAAGCTCACCGGGTGCGTCGACGCCGCGTACAGGCGCGTGAACTGGGCCAGCGTCTCCGGCGAGGCCCCGTCGTACGTGCCGTGCGAAATAACCAGGTAACTGCCCGCCGACAACGCCGCCGCGAGGTCCCGCACCGCGCCCAGCGCCGCGTCGTCGTCAGGGATGAAAGGCAGCACCGCCGCCAGGATAAGCGTGAGGGGCCGGGAGAGGTCGAGCAGCCGACGCGCGCGGGGATGCGCTAGGATCGCGGCCGGGTCGCGCAGGTCGGCCTCAATCGCCGCCGCGTGGGGCACTTTGTCCCTGTCCAGGAGTTGCCGGCTGTAGCGTACCGCGACGGGATCGGTGTCCACGTAGACGACGCGCGCCAGGGGGTTCATCGCCTGGGCCAACGTGTGGACGTTGCCGACGGTGGGCAGCCCCGAGCCGATGTCGAGGAACTGGTCAATGCCCTGTTGGGCCAGGACGGTGACAGCGCGGCGCAGGAAGGCGCGGTTGGCACGGGCGGCGAGCGCGCTGTCCGGGTACACCGCGTTCAGCGCGTCGAAGGCGGCGCGGTCGGCGCTGAAGTTGGCGTCGCCGCCGAGCGCATAGTCGTAGATGCGCGCCGGATTAGGCCGGTCGAGATCAGTGCCGCGCGGTGGCAGCGCGCGTGGGGTGTCATCCCCATCCCGGTGCAGCCCCATAACCTTCGCCTCTCCCTCTGCTCTCCCCTGTCCTCTCCCCACCAGCATAACGCGTCCAGGCCACCGCTGTCCCACGCAAAAGTGCCGATCGCGCCGACATCGCGGGGATGCGCGCCGGATGATCGCCAATCGGGGGGATGGCTGTGGGAACGCACGTTTCGGGGGATGCGGCCCAGGGCGCGGCGTGCCTTTTCTTTCTCCCCGCGGAGGGCGTGTGTCGGTCCTGGTTGGCCGGCGGGCGCGTCGAGGTGTAGCATGAAAACAACAGCGACAGAATAGACACCGCAGCGTTGTACCAAAGGCAGACACGATGAGCACCGCCATCATCCTGGTTGTGAGCGATGACCCGCTCCTGCTCGCCTGCACGGAGACCACTCTGGAGGACGCCGGCTACCGCGTCCTCAGCAGCCACCCAGCCGAGGCGCTGGGGATCGCGCACGAACTACAACCGGCCGCCGTCGTGCTTGACAGCCGCGGACCGGACGATGGGGAGGCGCTCTGGGCGCGCCTGCACGCCCTCCCGGCAACGACCGCGATCCCGGTGCTCCTGCTGATCGCGCGCACGCCCCACGGTCCGGCGGTCTCTCCCGCCTCACGCGCGCCTGACCAGCCGCCAGCCATCGACATGGAGCGATTAGTGACGGCCGTGGCGGGCTGTGTGCAGGCGTCGTAGCGTAGGTCCGCGCCGACCCGCCTGCCTATCCTGACGACGCGTCCTCCTCCTCGGGCACCCGCCCCGGCCAGGGCGTCCACGGGGGCGGTTCGCGTTCGAGGCGTGGGGCCGACCCCAAGTGCCACCCCAGGTAAGGATCGGCCCCGGCGTCGGCGGGCAGGGCGTAGTGGGCGATGACCACCGCACGCGCCTGGTCTAGCACCTCGATGGCGGCGCGCAGCCGCTGCCACTCCCCGGTCGTATGCCGTTCGGGCGTGGGCAGCGCGCGGGCCAGATTGGCCTGGTGCCATCGCAACAGCCGGCAGAGGTCGTCGGCCGACGTCATAATGCGGGCGCGCTCCTCGCGGTCCATAGCGGCGTAAAACGCGTCCTTGTCGCGCACCGGGTCCGGCTTGCCCGTCACCCAATGAGCGATCCGCGCGCGGAGGCGCCGGCGGCGGGTGCGCCATTTCTTGCGGTCGAGCATCGCCACTGTCCGGGCGACGCCCTCCGCGGTCTCGGCCTGCCAGGCGGCGGGATCGTCCTGCACCGCATCGTCGTACCAGGCGAGCCAATGCTCTAACGGGGCCGTGACCACGCGCCGGTAGCAGGCCGGGCACTCTTGGAGATGGGCTTCCACCGTCGGGCGCAGCGCCGCGGGCAGCGTGCCTTCGATATAATCAGCCAGCTCGCCGATCGGCATCGTACAGGGGAACACCATCGCCGCTTGCCTCCACCAACCCCTACAGCAGGGTATACATCTGCGCCGACCTTTGGGCGCGCCGGCCCTCCTTTTCTTTCTCCCCCTGGGGGCGTGTGTCAGCCTCAACCCTATGGAATGTCACGGCGGCTTATAGCTTGCGGCCCACTCCCGCCCAATTCGGGGCGCGCCCCGGCTCGTCGCGCAGCGGGTCGTCCGCACCCTCAGGCCGCCACGCCGGCGCGAACACGAGGCCCGGCTCGACCAACTCAAAGCCCGCAAAGAAGCCCTCCACCCTGGCGCGCGGGCGAAAGCCCAGCGGATGCGTCGTCGCCTCGTACAGCCGCGCGAATTCGCGGAAGGTGTCCGACGTGGCGCCGTCATACGTGCCGTGCGCGATGGCAAGATAACTGCCGCTGGCCAGCGCCGCTGTGAGCGTGCGCACCGCTGCGGTGGCCTGATCGTCGTCGGAGATGAAGTGCAGCACGGTCACCATCAACAGGCCGATGGGCCGGGAGAGGTCGAGCAGGCGACGCGCGCGGGGATGCGCCAGGATCGCCGCCGGGTCGCGCAGGTCGGCTTCGATCGCCGCCGCGTGGGGCACTTTGTCCCTGTCCAGGAGCTGCCGGCTGTAGCGCACCGCGACGGGATCGTTATCCACGTAGACGACACGGGCCTCCGGGTTCATCGCCTGGGCCAACGTGTGGACGTTGCCGACGGTGGGCAGCCCCGCGCCAATGTCGAGGAACTGGTCGACGCCCGCCTGGGCCAGGAAGGTGACGGCGCGGCGCAGGAAGGCGCGATTGGCGCGGGCGGCGAGCGCGCTGTCCGGGTACACCGCGCTCAGCGCGTCGAAGGCGGCGCGGTCGGCCGTGAAGTTGGCGTCGCCGCCGAGCGCGTAGTCGTAGATCCGCGCCGGATTGGGCCGATCTAGGTCATCGCGCCGGACGTCAGTCGTCATCGCTCGTTCCTCCTTGCTCCGCTCCCGTCCTGTCTGTATCCCTGACGCTCGTCCCCCCCGCCGCAGACGGCGGGCCGAGGTCGGCGCCGGCCGGACAGGGCGCGTCAACGGAACGCACAGCGTCTCACGCCTTGTCGTCGTTAGCATACCGCACGGTGGCGCCGCCTGTCTCCCACACGGCGCGGCAGCAGGTCACACCGCTGGCCTAGCGCGGCTCCGCGATATTGCAATGACGCAACTGACCGATGGCAATAAATGCGCTATCGTATAGGTAGGGGCCCGCAGCGGTCGCGCGGCGATCATAGGCGCCGCGGGTCAGGACAGTACCCGTGCGCGCCATCCTTCTGGAGAGCAGTTCCGACATGGCCCTCGTGTTGCCCTGCGTCTTCGAGGCCCTGAGCATCCCCCTCACGGTCGTCGGTACGGTCGATGCCGTACGCCGGGCGACGCGCCAGGCCACCAGCGACGATTTCATCATCGTCGATTGCTCGCTCGATCGCCCCGAGGAGTGGGCGCGCTGTATCGAGGTCGTGCGTCAGACCATGCTGGACGTCCACATCATCTACGACCCCGCCGCGCCCGCCGACACGATCGACCGCGCCGCTATCGCGCGGGCCGCGCAGGGCACCCTCAAGTGGCTGCCGGCCCCCGCCGGCATGATCGCGTTCCTGACGCTCCTGCGTGACCTGCGCGATCAGGCGCTCCAAGCACGGGCGCTGGCACCGCAGCGGCCGCTCACGGACCATCAACGGCGGGTGTGGGCGCTGGTCGCCGAGGGCCGCTCGCACACGGAGATCGCGCGTGCAATGGGCAGCAGCCCCGGCGCGGTCAAGCAGGACGTGGTGCGCATCAAGGCCAAGCTCGGCGTCGACACGACCGCGCAACTCAAGGTCGCCTATCGCTGGGTGGCCGATCGGTAAGGACGTGCCGCCCGCGCGCCCCTCCCCGGCACCGCCGCTCTGGATGGCAAACAGGTGAGTACGGATGGCGGCTTTAGATGGCAGACACGAGGACACCGCCATGCGATGATACCTGCATAGAGGGCCGCGCGCAATAGGGGGCCAGTCAGCGCTGCGGCTCAACAATGCTCAACAATGGTGGAGAGGACGGGACGGGCCATGGCCGAGGCCCCAGTGGATGAGAAGCTCGCACATATCGCGCGCCGCCTGCGCCGGGTCGCGCTCTGCGCCGAGTTGGATGACGCGGCGCTCGCCGACGTGGCCCGCCTGGCGCGGCCGCTGGCCTACGCGCGCGGCGCGCAGCTCCACGAGCCCGCGCGGGCGGCGGGCTCCATCTATCTGCTTGCGGAGGGACGCCTGCGCCTGTATCGGGAGGCGCTGACAGGGCGCCAGGTGACGCTGGACCTCGTGGGCGCGGGGGATGTCTTCCGGTTCCTCACGCGCGACGCGGACGGGAGCCCGACGAGCATCGCGGAAACCGTCAGCCGGCGCGCGGAGGTGTACCGCTGCCCCGGCCCACCCCTCATCGCGATCCTGGCGGCCTACCCCGATGCCCTACTCCGCCTCGTCGCGGAGTTGGCCCGCGCGCTCGCGCGGGTGTACGACGACAAGGCGGAGATAGGGCTCTACGACGTCGAGACGCGCCTGGCCCGCCTGCTCGTGCGCCTCGCCACTGAGGGGCCAGAGGTGGGACGGCCCATCGAATTGACGCATTGGGAGTTGGCGTGGCGGACCGAAACGCGCCGCGAGGAGGTGACGCGCCTGCTGCGCAAGTTCACCTGCGCGGGGCTGATCGCCACGCACCCGCATCGCAACGGCATCGTCGTCCGCGACAGCGCCGGGCTGCTCCAACGATAGCGGTGGACGATGGGCCGGATGAGTGGCGTGCGCCCCGCCGCTCACGTCAATCGCTGCGCCTGCAGGTAGGCGGCGAGGGTGGTCAGCTCGTGCAATTCCCCCGTTGGCGCACGGACGACGACACGGTAGCGGTCGTCGCCGTCGTCCGCGTAGCGCACATGGAGCGTGCACACGGGGCAGGGCGCGCCGGCGGCGTCGTGCGCCAGGATCAGGGCGAGCTCGGCGAGCGAAATATCGGCCTCCTCCTCGCTGTAGTCGCGGCCGGCGTTGCGCGCGGGACGCTCCTCGCGCACAGCCCAGGCTTCCGGCAGGGCGGGCGCGGCTACCCCTGCGTGGAGAACGCGGTAGTCGGCCACACGGTAGGTCAGACCGAGGCAGGCGTCGTAGAGATAGGCGACCCACGCCGCGCCCGCACCACCGCCGTCCCCCTTGTCCTCCTCATCGCGGCGCTCGGCATCCTCCAAGGTGAAGCGACGGTGGTCGCGCGCGAGCCAGACGACGAGCGCGCGGAGATGCTCGCTAGACATTGGTCCCCCTGTCGCCTCGTGGCCGTCCACGGACGGCGTCCCGTTCGCGGGTCGGACAGGCCGGCCGCGATCACGGATCACGCGCCGTAGAGCGGCGGCGTGCGCCGCCGGCCCCGTCCGGTTAGATGCTACCCGTATCGCTGCCTTTCATCCTCTATCTTATCCACTTCACGCACCCACGCGACGAACTGTGGCAAATGTGAGACATGTGTAGATTTGCACTTATGTCCGCGCGACCATTCCCCTATCGTTGAGCTATGCCTAGCCGGTGACTAGCGGCCGCAGCCAAAGGATTGGGCAGGGGCACAAGAAGAACAGGGGGTGTTGTTATCAATACGAAAGTTGACGTGAATTCTTGAGACAGCGGACGTGCATCGGGTGTTGTCAATAGTGCCAGGTCGAGTATTGCCGGCCCTACGGCAAGCCGGGCGAGGAATTAGACGAAACGTTGGGAGGATCAAGATGAAAGTTCGCAAGATGGTCCGTATGGTGCTTACCTCTGTGCTCGCAGTTCTCATCGCGGGCGCGTTTGTGAAAACAGCCACTCCTTTCACCCCCACAGCCGCTCATGCCGCCGTTCCTGCCGTTGACTGTACAACGGGCTGGACCGTTGTAGGTCGAGGTTACGACCCCAACAGTGGCATAGAAGTGGTTCACATCGAGACCGCGATCAACAGTTCTTGTCAGAAGGTAATCAGGGTAGCAGGGGATTGTAACTTCTCTACTACTGGTGGTCAATCATGTGGTGTTCGTCTTTATGGGCCTGGCTCGGGAGCCGGGTTCGTACAGGCAAATTGCTCGTGTTGGGTGTATTCAACCCCGATTGTGACACAGTGTGGTGGCTCCTATTACGGGGATTACCATCTGAATTTGACGACTTACGACGTGTACACCAGTCACTGGCAATACTGTTGACCCTTTGATACGCGAGGTATGGAGCCCTGCTATCATCGGAACAGATCCGATGATAGCAGGGTTCCTAACTTTATATGGAGAAGATGCTGCTGGTGGCCTGCCACGCGGAGCACTTGGACTAAGCCGCGTTAACCCACGAATTGGTCTGATCGTATAGGCTTTAACGACGGGCTATCTCATCGAGAGGGCGCTACAATATGCCCCTCACCATCTATTCCCGTATCTCAGCTGGCCTGTGTGACGGCACGGTTTCGTCATCACTGCAGGGATTGGGAAGTTCGTCTGCGTTTGTGTTCGATAGTCTCTCGCCTTGCTCTTGAAACGCGCTAGCGGCTTGATTCAACACATCGAGGACGACGGCGACCATGCCTATGTACCCCACGTTGAAGAGCGATGCACAAGCGGTTTGTGGGAGTGAGGTATTGTTGACCGGAATGGCGACAACGGTAGTAGCTAGGACGATGGGTAGCATCATCGCACCTATGCTCAGGCGCGCTATCCTGATCCTGACCCGCAAACGCTTCAAGGATGTGGCCGACCGCCACGGCCGCCTTCTAATGCACTTGAACAGCATGTCCCTGACAATAGAATGAACCAATGACCGGTAGGAGCGGTTGGCGTTAGTGTTGAGGCGGTACACTGGGTAGTATGCTAACGACACAGCCTGGCGCTGACTCCCTCGACACGCCCGCGCTACCGCGCCCTAAGCGTCGTCCTACGATCATCGGTCGCCTAGTCGACCTGGAGGCTGCCCAGGCCGCCTTGTGGCCGTTCGTGGTCACACGCTTGGTCTTCGTCCTGATCGGCGCAGCCGCGCCGCTGCTCTACGTCGCCCACTCCACGCGCCAACAGCCGGCGCATACTGGATGGATACAGTGGGACGCGCAGTGGTTCATCGCCACGGCCGAGCACGGCTACCCCTACAAGCTCTTCCCCAACAAGGCATACTCGACCACGGCGTTCTTCCCGCTCTATCCCCTGCTGATCCGCCTGCTAAGTCGCTTGGGCCTACCTGTCGACATGGTGGCCCTGCTCATCCCTAACGTGGCCTTCCTAGGCGTCCTCTACTACCTCTACCAGCTGGTCCGACTCGACTACCCGACGGAGGTGGCCACGCGCGCCATCTGGCTGCTTGCGATCTTCCCCACCGCGATCGTGTTCTTTATCCCCTACACCGAGTCGCTCTACATGCTGCTGGCCGTGCTCACCCTGTGGCACCTGCGGTGCCGGCACTGGCTCGCCGCAGGCATTGCTGGCGCGCTCGGTGCCCTGACGCGCCAGTCCGGCATCGTCCTGGCGCTGCCGTACCTCGTTGAGTGGTACACGTACCAAGGCGGCAGGCGGCAGGTGGCAGGCGACAGCGGGGTGACGGTCGATGGCCGACAGTCGATGGCCAACGTTGAGACACGGCTGAATGGGCATACGCATATCTTCCGCTCATTCTCTCGCTTCTCGCCTCTCACCTCTCGCCTCGCCCCCGTGCTGCTGATACCCCTGGCCGTCGCCGGGCATCTGGCCTTGCTGTGGCGCTTGACGGGCCACCTCGACGCTTTCCTAAGCGCACAGCAGGCCTGGCACCGACAGACGGCCTGGCCTTGGGAGGGCGTGATAGCGACGGTGCAGCGATGGAACCTCCCCGACAACACGGGGCACCAGGTACACATCGTGGTGGAGTTGACCACACTGGCGCTCTTCCTGCCGCTCCTCGTGGTGGGTTGGCGTAGGATGCGCCTCTCGTACACGGTCTACGCTGCGGCGGTATGGCTCGCGGCGCTGGTCAGCCCGGCTATCGCCGACAACTACTGGCTGCCCATCATGTCCTCATCGCGCTTCGCCCTAAGCGTCTTCCCCACTTTCATCGTGCTGGCGCTCCTGCTGCGCCGGCCCGCCGCCTACCAGGCATGGTTCACCGCCTCGGCCATGGCCCTGAGCTTCTGGACCGCCTACTACGTGCTGGGAGGATGGGTCGCTTGACACTTGGTTCGCTCATTTTCCGAGTAGTGTATCCTGCGGCGCGCTGCGTGTGACTTGAAGCTAGCGATTGGACAGTTTTGCAGGTAAGGATTGGACAATTTCACGCGTGGGGATGCCTCTTGTGGGATGCCGTTTGCCCGTGTTTTGCAGCTTCTACTTGGACGGAGGAACAAAATAGGCCATATTTATTGGACGGAGGACTGAGTATCGACTGAGTTTACGGCTAACGACCAAAAAGTACTACCTGTAGCGGGTTAATTGCGAGTAGAGCCACAACATATTGTGTGCCCGTCCTATCCAACCTAACCGTTGGGGGCGTCATGGTGTGGCTACAGACATCCATTTAGGGCGTCCGCAAGCGTAGCGATTCCTGCAACTAGCGATTGGACGGAGGATTTTGAACCTTATTGTGAGACTTTGTCCAATGGGTAGCAGCAAGTCACACTGCGACCTATAGTGGAGCCCTGGGAACCTGGCTCTCCGTCACTTTTGATACTGATGGCGAAGTCGCTAATAGCGCATCAACGCCCTGATGCTCGTCGGCCAGAAGGCGATCCAACCGCTATTTCTTCCGCTGGTTGACCTTTGGAAACCGAACGTCACAAGGGTCTCCGGACTTCGCCATTAGTATCACTTTTGGTGCTGGGGGCCGCGTATGACCGTCAGGCGCGGTGTCGCTGTCAGCTTCAGCTCACGCGCCGACCGAGGTGTGCGCGTGGGCTGCGGTGCCGCAGCCGCCAGGCCACCGAGCACGACCATCGCGCCGACGACGACTACCCCCTATGCACTGCTCGTCTCCTCTCCCTTCTCACGCCCTCAGGGGCGGGGCTGTGTCGAGCCTGCGCCCCCCGCAGGCACGGAGCGCGGCGAGCGGAGGACCCTGGTGGCGACGCGCCGTGGTGACGGGCTCACGGACCATCAACGGCGGGTGTGGGCGCTGGTCGCCGAGGGCCGCTCGCACACGGAGATCGCGCGTGCAATGGGCAGCAGCCCCGGCGCGGTCAAGCAGGACGTGGTGCGCATCAAGGCCAAGCTCGGCGTCGACACGACCGCGCAACTCAAGGTCGCCTATCGCTGGGTGGCCGATCGGTAAGGACGTGCCGCCCGCGCGCCCCTCCCCGGCACCGCCGCTCTGGATGGCAAACAGGTGAGTACGGATGGCGGCTTTAGATGGCAGACACGAGGACACCGCCATGCGATGATACCTGCATAGAGGGCCGCGCGCAATAGGGGGCCAGTCAGCGCTGCGGCTCAACAATGCTCAACAATGGTGGAGAGGACGGGACGGGCCATGGCCGAGGCCCCAGTGGATGAGAAGCTCGCACATATCGCGCGCCGCCTGCGCCGGGTCGCGCTCTGCGCCGAGCTGGACGACGCGGCGCTCGCCGACGTGGCCCGCCTGGCGCGGCCGCTGGCCTACGCGCGCGGGGCGCAGCTCCACGAGCCCGCGCGGGCGGCGGGCTCCATCTATCTGATTGCGGAGGGGCGCCTGCGCCTGTACCGGGAGGCGCTGACAGGGCGCCAGGTGACGCTGGACCTCGTGGGTGAGGGCGAGGTCTTCCGCTTCCTCGCGCGTGAGCCCGACGGGACCCCGACGAGCGTCGCGGAAGTGGTGAGCCAGCGCGCGGTGCTCTACCGCTTCCCCGGCCCGGCCCTCCTGGAGGTTCTGGCAGCGCAGCCCCCCGCCCTGCTGCGCCTCGTCGCGGAGCTGGCCCGCGCGCTCACACGGGTGTACGACGACAAGGCAGAGGTGGGGCTCTACGACGTGGAAACGCGCCTGGCGCGGGCGCTGGTGCGGCTGGCGGCTGGCGGCGTGGACACCGGGGGCGCGGGGCGCTACGTGGGGGCGACGCACGAGGAACTGGGATGGCACATCAACGCGGCCCGCGAGGACGTCACCCGCTACGTGCGTCGGTTCGCCCGCCTGGGGCTGATCGCGACGGAGCCCCATCGCCGTGGCCTCGTCGTGCGCGACGGCCTGCACGAATACGCGGCGCGGCGGGCCTCCGGCCAGCGTACACACGGGGACTGCTGACGCTCACGCCCGCCCCCTGGCATCCGCGGCCGGCTGTCAGGGGCCGCGTCGTCGCGCGCGGAGGTCGGCGTAGGCGGCGAAGGCCGTCACCTCGATGTCGCCGGCCACCCCGTCGTGCGCGACGACGCGGTAGCGATCGTCGCCGTCGTCGGCGTAGCGCACATGCAGCGCACGGAGCCGGGCGCCCGGCTCCGCGGCGGTCGTGCTGGCGCCGTCGAGCGCCAGGATGCGCCCGAGGTCGGTGAGCGTGATGTGGGCCTCCTCCTCGCTGTAGTCGCGCCCGCCGTTGCGCGCGGGGCGGGACAAGGGGACAGCCCACTCCTTCGGTAGGGCAGTGGCGTCGTGGTCCAGGTGTGCCCGTAAGGCGGGGTAGTCGGCCACGCGGTAGGTCCGGGCCGCGCCGGCGTCGTACAGGTAGGCGACCCACGCGCCGTCGCCCGCGCCGTTGTTGTCGCTATCGCTCTCATACGCGGCATCCTCCAGCGTGAAGCGGCGCCGGTCGCACGCAAGCACGGCCACGAGCGCGCCTAACTCGTCAGCGGTCACGATCCACCACCTCCCCTTCCGACCCTTCCGCGCTTCGTGCACGGATACAGGTGTCCCTCGCCTTATGGTACGCGCCGGCCGCGTGACCGGATCACCCACTAACGACGTGGCGTGGGCCGGCTGCGCGTCCCCTCACACAGGTAAATGTGCAATTTGTCGCGGCAAATGTGCGACTTGTGAGAGTTCACACAAGACAGCGGCGCGATCCAAGAGTATAGTAGCAGCACATCGCGCACTTGTGGCGCGCCTTGACAGAGGGGCATGCAGCGGAGCCCTCGACGTGGAGAACGTCGCCCCGACCGCTGCGAGAAAGACGGGACCCATGCACATGCAGCCCACGACGACGATCCTGCTGATCAACTCGCCACACCTCAATTGGGAACGCCTGCGGGCGCTACTCGCCAAGCAGCGCCACGCGCAGGTCGTCGGGGAGGTCCACCGGCACGACGAGGCCGTGCGCGTCGCCGCCGCCGAGCAGCCCGACGTCATCATCGCCGGCTCGGATATCCCCAGCGTCCCCATCATCGCGCTCGTCCAGGAACTGCGCACGGCCAGCCCGACGAGTCGGATCGTCGTGGTGGGCAAGCTGCTGGACAGCGTGTTCCACATCCAACTCACGGACCTGGGCATCCGTGGGTTTCTGTTGTGGAAGGACGTGACCGAGGAGACACTGTGGCCTCTCCTGGAGACCGTGCAACACGACGTGTGTGTGGGGAGCACGGCGGCGGTGGAACGGCGTGGCGCGACGGATCGCCGGCGCGGGCCGCAGGCGAGTGCCATCGTGGTCGGGCTAGTGGAACAAGCGGTCATCACGGGGTTGGGCACGGGGTTGACGCAGCGGGAGATCGCGTGCCAGGAGCGCGTGAGCGAGACGACGATCGAGCGGATGATCGCGACGCTGCGCGGCAAGTTCGGCGTGGCCACGACCAACGCGCTGTGCGGACAAGCGGGACGCCTGGGATTCCTCGATTAGCGCGGGCCGGCGGTGACGGATTTCCTGACGGGAATCCGTCACAAGGATGAAGGCTTTCCCTCAGAAGATGAGGGGAAGCCTTCACTTTTTGGGGGTATTTGCTCAGGAAATCCTGACGGGAATCCCACAGACAGCGGGGCGTGGCTGGCTGTATCGTGGAGTTATGCCTGTTCGGCGACTAGCGGCCGATAGTCACTGATCAGGTGGGCGGTTAATTCAGGCAATAAATTTCAGTTCTCGCTCACGCTGTGCGCCGTGGCGCACCACAGAGGGTTTCCTGAGCATTTTATTCGCCTCAATACCGTCAATACCGTCAACAACAAGCTGGAAAGACAAGCAGGAGCAGGTTGAGAGATCAACCAAGGGAGTAAGTTCGATGAAGTTTGGTTTGCAAGTACTAGCAGTCTGTCGGAGAGAACGAAGCGATGGGTAGCATGACCGGGGTGCTGCTGTCTGGGTGGGGCGTCCGGCCCGCGCCCACCCCTGAGCGACGCGTGGCCGTAGCCAGGACACGGCGGCGGAT
>JAABVA010001509.1_pt1 | contig 24825 bp, 29 predicted proteins | sample 5560331 | NCBI WGS metagenome assembly JAABVA01 (sample SAMN12812661, study PRJNA571458) | rock metagenome | isolation source: Antarctica rocks | place: Antarctica: Victoria Land, Mt New Zealand sud | collected 2016-01-07
TCCATGGACGAGAAATGGACGAACCGGTCGGTAACTTGGGCCCCAACTAAGGATCACGCCACTGACGTGCGACTTCGCGGTGGGCCGTCGGGGGATCGAACCCCGAACCCGCGGATTAAAAGATGCTCCATGAGCCGTCCGGAGCGATCCGCTGCTACACATCGCCGCGGGTCAGCACGTTGACCCCGTCCACGCAGGTCCGCCTACGAGCAGGTGCATCCGTTCGCGTGGCTGCCACCGTGGCTGCCAACAACTTTGGCCGACCGAAAAGCTAGCCGCAAGAGAAGAATCCCCCAATCGGCCCTGATATGCCGGCGGCGAGAGCATTCGTGGTGGCTGAACCCGGCCGATCTTCGTTTCAGGTTAGCGGCTCCACGCCGTGCTCCCGCTGCAGTCGCCCCACAACTGCGTCAGCCTCTCTGTCGTCGAGGGGCTGGAGGTACGCCGCGTTCGTCTGCCGCGGCTGTCGCATCGGGAGACAAGGTTGTTGACGATCCGCTCGGTAAGCTCAGCGGTGATTCCCTCCGGCGGCGGCAGCAGGTTCAAGCGCTCGTCCTGGCGTAGATCCTTCTCAGTCATTGGCTCCCTTTCGCTACCGCTAGCCCGGGCCTTTCACGGGACTGACGTGTCGATCAATTGGAAAGTGCTCCTGACCAGCAAGGATGCGTCTTGTCTAGGAACCAGCCGAGCTGATGCAGGAGCACCTTTCTGGTGAGTGAGCGTAGCGAGTTCTATCCCCGGTTGAAGGTCGACGCAGCGAGCCGTTCGGCGGTGTCGCAGGCGGGTGCGTTGTTGCTGCTCGAAACCGTCCGGGCGACCGGGCTGCACCGCGCCCTGTCGGCGGCGCTGGCGTCATGGCGCAAGGGTGATGTGTGACTTGACAAACCCATAGCTGAGGCAGACATTCGAACCATGGCCAAGCAGGAGTTCTCGATCCCCAGCCTCTCGGCGCGGGTGCAGAGCGAGGCAGATGCATACCTGCTGCTAGAAGACCTGCGCTGGCACGGCGACCCCGTATGCCCCCACTGCGGAGTGATCGGCAAGCACTACTTCCTTAAGCCCGCCAACGGCACCGCTCGGGTCACTCGCACCGGGGCAGCGACACAGCGACGGGTCTGGAAGTGCTCAGCGTGCCGCAAGCAGTTCTCGGTCCTGACGAACACGATCTTTCACGGGACGAAGATCAGTGTCCGTACGTGGCTGCTCGTCATCTTTCAGATGTGCGGCAGTAAGAACGGTGTCTCGGCCCGCGAGATCGAGCGAACCTACCAGCTGACTCCTAAGACTGCGTGGTTCGTGCTCCACCGCATCCGTGAGGCGATGAAGCGCGACCCACTCGCGAGCCTGCTCTACGGCACCGTGCAGGCAGATGAGACGTGGATCGGTGGCAAGCCCAAGAACCGGCACTGCAGCGACGAGCGCGAGAAGACCCGCGAGGCGTACGAGTCCGAGAAGACCGTCGTCTTCACGCTGGTGGGCTATGAGACCCGCGAGGCCCGCAGCTGCATCATCCCCGACGTCACTGGCCCCACGCTCCGCGCTGCGATCAACGAGCAGGTCGAGGGCAGCCGCACGATGCTGCACACCGACAGCCACCGTGGCTAAACCACGGCCGCAAAGGGACCTTCGTGGCCACAAGGCCGTCGAGCATGACCGGAACGTCGACCAACTTGGCCGAAGGGTTCTTCTCCCAGCTCAAGCGCAGCATCGACGGGACGCACCACCACGTCAGCAGCGAGCACCTCGAGCGCTACCTGGCGCAGTACGGCTTCATGTACACGTACTGCAAGCGCACCGACTCGCAGCGGATGCGGCTGGTGCTCGGCCAGGTCGCCGGACGACGGCTGACCTACCTGCCACTGACCAGCACCGACATGCAGGACTAGCGGGTCTGGCAAGGCGTATTACGCCGCGCTAGACTGCAAGCACAACTTCATACGTGGACGGTGGGGGAATCGAACCCGGGGTCGGGCTCCAAACTCAACCCGGGACACCAGTCCCCACCGCCCGCGGGAGCGCCGGCGCCTCCAACGCCGACGCTCCCTAGATGGGTGGACAGGTCTAGAACGGAGCTACGGAGGCTCCACGGTCACGGTCACCGTTCCGTCCGGAGAGATCGTCACGGTGATTGTGGTTGGCCGAACCATTAGGAGCGTCACCTCCCTTCTGGCCCTCGTCGAACCCTTCCGAAGGCTCCACCGTGTCAGCGGTGGGGCCTTCGGTGCTTGTGGGGGAAGCCGCGCTGTATACGCCGCGCCCCGGACGTTCTAGGTGCCCCGAGCGAAGCATCTTGATGGCGATTGACCGCACGGCGTCGTCCTGAACGGCCAAGCCCTGCGCGTGCACTCCGTCGATCAACTGCTTCATGCTGAAGTTGCCGGCCCGACTGGCGACCGTCCTAGTGATGGCCTCTCGCACGGTCATGTTCGGTGACTTTGACGCGCCTTCGCCGACGACCAGGGAACCACGACCGTCCATCCGGATGGCACCCCCCTGCGCGCCATCCATCCCGGCCATCACCCTGTCCAGCGCAGAGATCGCGTCACTGACCTCCCGTCGCTGCTGTTCCAATGCAGCTCGCGCGAGTCGTAGATGCTCCAGCGCGGACGTGTTCGTCATGCCGAGAAGCGTACGCCATCCCGTCGGCCTGGGGCAACGATCACGTCCATCCCGTATTACGCCCGTGTAGTTCGGGTCGGGTGATCCCAGGACTATGTTGTCGGTGTGACGACGCGACAGCCGACACCTGAGGAACGGGACGAGCGGGTGACGCTGCCCCTCGACCCGGGGGAAGCGCTGCGGGCGCTGCTGGCCGTCGACCCCGAGAGCGCACCGCTTGGACGGCCACACGATGCAAAGGAGCCGCCGCCAACGGGTGGCGGCGGCTCCTATCGCTGAGGGAAGCGCTAGCTTCGCTTCAGGTAGCCGGCCCTCTTCAGCGCCGGGATCGCACGGCGCTGGACCTTGCGTGACTTCTCAAGCGTCCGGTCAATCTCCTGCGACTGCCTTGCGGCCTCGTCCAAGACGTGCTTCGCATGCTCAGACGTACCCCGGCCTGTCGCCTCGGCCTGCTCCATCGCCATCCAGCCTCCTCACCCATCCGTGGCGCCAGTATCGGCGTGGGAGGCCCCTGACGATAGCGCTTGTTGCAACTCTTGACGCAGATTCTTGATCGTCTCATTTGCTTCCTGCAGCTCGGCCTGCAGCCGGTCTTGATCGTCCTTCATCGCGGTCAGGGAGTGGTCGACCTCCTCGTCGACCTCCGCCGATCCAACCTTGATCAGCCATCTCCGCTGGCGGATGCGCGCCAGGATCGAGAGAACGACGTACGCCGCGCCAATCGCTCCGACGAGTCGTACCCCGCCGATGACCCATCGGCTGTCGATGAGCACGGCCCAGATCGACGGCCTCACGAAGATCGGAGCCCTGGGGGGCATGAACCAAGCATCGAACGCCAACGCAGCCAGTACAGCGGCAAGCGTGCCCCCAAGCCATGGATAGAGCGGCTTCTTGAGCTGTTCGCGGAGGCTCACGCTGGCACGGTACTCGACTTGGGTTTGTCAAGTCACATCACCGGCGCAAGCCACTCGCCCGGCACGATCCGGCGAAGGTGCTCGTCGATCTCGCGGTCGGGCTGGCACTCGGTGGGGATGGCCTTGCTGACGTGGCGCTGCTGAGCGCGGCGCCGGAGTTGTTCGGTTCGGTGGCCTCCGACGCGACGGTGTCGCGCACCGTCGACGCGCTCGCCGCCGACCCGAGTGCCCTGACGGCGATCGACGCCGCGCGGGCCAGCGCCCGAACAGCGGCATGGCGGCTCGCCGGGGCTCGTGCTCCCGACGCAGGCCGCGACGGGCGGCGTCCGCTGGTCGTGGACCTGGATGCGACGCTGGTCGTGGCGCACTCGGATAAGGGGCTCTTCAGCGTGAAGCGTGGTGAGTGTGTCGGCGACACGATGTTCGGCCTGACGTAGGAGACAGGCCTGGGGCCTCACGATCGCGCGTCCTGCCTTGAGCGACGACATCATCAGAGCCCATAACCCCAGAGCGCGTCGCCCATCCGCTTGGCGGCGTCCCGTGACAGCTCGGGCGCGACGTGACTGTACGTCCCCAGCGTCAGGGTGATCTGAGAGTGTCCCAGCAGCTCCATCACGACCCGAGCAGGCACGCCCTGGGTCAGCAGGAGCGTTGCAGCGGTGTGCCGGGCGTCGTGCAATCGAGCCGCGGGAACGCCGGTTGACCGGAGCAGCTCCTGCCACTGGCGGTGATCGGACCGCGGGTCGATCGGCTTGCCGACCACCGTGGTGAACACCAGGCCGCTGTCGACCCACATCGAGCCGGCGACGAGTCGCTCGGCGGCTTGAGCAGCCCGGTGTGTTCTCAGGGCCTCTTCGAGCTGCGCTGGCATGGGGACCACCCGGCGCCCGGCCCGCGACTTGGGTGGCACCAGCACCAGGCCGCCGCCGGCCTGGCGTTGCAGTGCCTGACGGACGGTCAGCGTTCCGGCGTCGAGGTCGATAGCGTCCCAGGCCAGCCCAAGGGCTTCGCCTTGACGGAGGCCCAGGGCCAGGGCGACCGACCAGCGGGCGGCGTTCCTGTGGCCGTGCGCCGCGGACAGGACGGCCCGGGCCTGCTCGGCGGACAGCGGCCGGATCTCCTCGCGGTGCACCGAGGGCGGCTCGACGAGGGTGACCACGTTACGGCGGACCCGCCCACGCTGCAGAGCAACCTTAAGGGCTCGGGACAGGATCCGGTGGGTCTGCAGAATGCTGGCCGGCTTCAGCCCGGCTTCGGCGAGCCGGACGTAGAACGCCTCCAGATGCTCGGGCTGGAGCTTGTCGAGCCGATGTTTGCCGAGGTCGGGCACGATCCGGTTGCGGACGTAGCCCCGGTAGGTCGCCAAGGTGCTGGGCCGCAGCCGCGGCGCCGCGATGGTGTTCAGCCAGTGGTCCAGCCAGCTCTCCAAGGTCGGGGCATGGCCGTCGGTCGCGATCTCGGCGCCCGCCTCCTGCTCGTCGAGGACTCGGCGCAGCTTGCCGGCGACCTCTGCCCGGGTCCGGCCGGACAGGTACTTCCGGCGGCGCCGGCCGTCCCGGTAGCCCAGGTCAACGACCGAACGCCAGCGGCCCTCGGCATCCTGGTAGATCGAGCCCTCGCCGTTGCCGCGTTTGCCGGCCCTGCGGATGACCATCGCCGTGCCTCCCCTCTACGCCGCGTCGCCTTCGAGTGTCTTGAGTTTGGCGACGACGTCCGACAGATCCGCGGTTGTGATGCGCCGGCAGCGCCGATCCGCACCAAGGGCACGACGCCGGCGCATCAGCTCGTACAGCTTCGACCGGCCGATGCTGAGTGCGGTCGCAGCCTCGGCAGGGGTGAGCAGCAAACGCTCCACCACACGACCTCCTTCTGGATTTTCCAAACGACGGGACTCTGGGGGACCGGCTCAGGCACTGCACCGGCCGAGAAGGTCGACGGCGGCTCGGATGGCCGCGCGGGCCCCGCGCAGCTGGTGCGCCCGCGCGACGCCAGCGTTTCGGCCAGCCACGCATCGCCGGGGGTTCGGTAGCCGCGTCCAGCAAACCGCCAGTCGCCAGCGGGCACGATCGGCACGACTTCCCGCCATTGGTGTCGTGGTGCGTCACTGCTGCCGCGCCTCGCGCAGGGTTTTGAGGGTGGTTGAGTAGCGCCGGCTCCGGTCGTCCAGTGCCCGCGGTAGCCCAGGCTGTGGGCCCACAGCCGCAGCCCGAGCCATTGCCGCGCTTGCCCATGCGAACTCCCCTCTTCTAGCCGGTTGGCCGGCGCTGAGCGGCGACGAAGGCAACCAGTGCGTCCGTGGGGATCCGCCGGCTTGCACCGATGAGAACGGAGTCGAGCTGTCCCCCGCGGAGCAATTCGTAGACCTTGCTGCGGCCGATGCTCAGCGCGCGCGCAGCGTCCTCTGGGGTCAAGAGCAACTTGTCCATACGTCCTCCAGTCGACCGGTCATGCCGCAGCGCTGTGCTCTGGCTGGGCCATTGCGAAGGCGGAACCGGACGCGGGCCGGCGGCAGGCTCCCGTACACCAGCACGCCGGAACCCAGCGGTAGCTGGCGCAGCACGTCTGCGGGAGCCAGGCGCTCGCGCTGTTGGCTGCGCGACGTGGACGTTCCGCCGCCGGCCTGATCGGTCACAGACACCCGGTCGACGTCGGCCTCGCCCAGCAGCTTCGACAGGTAGTCCAGAGTGCCGAGGTCGGTAATGCCTGACAGGGCCAACTTGCCGCGGTGGTTGTTGACCACCGTCGACGCCAGCCGGCCGTACCGGTCGGTGAGCTGGGCGAGGTCCTGCCAGACCGAGACGACCTGGATGCCTTGGCCGCGCCCGGTCGAGGCGATGGAGGGCAGGTCGCGCAGCGGGGCGACATTGCCGGCCTCATCGAGCAGCAGCAGCAACCCGGGTTCGCACGGCCGTCCGACCTGAGCGCGGTTCTGCGCCTCACGCACCATCGACATGACGAGGGCCTCGAACAGCGGCCGCAGCCGGGCCTGCGCATGCGTGGGGGCCACCAGATACAAGGTGCCGTCGCCGTCGAGCAGGGCCGCTGGGTCGATCTCGCAGCTCTCTGCCGAGGCCGCCACGTCGGGATCGGTGTAGCAGTCGAGGACCGCCTCCGCAGTGGCATAGACGCTGCCCAACGTGTCGCCGGGACGCTTGCGGCTGGCGATGAACGCGTTGGTCGCCTCGACGACGCCGAGCTCCGCGAGCAGGTTGGTGACTTCGGTGTCCTCCTGTGTGTCGATCCACCGGACCACATCCGACATGCCCAGGCCGGTGGCACCGGCAGCAAACAGCAGCGGTGCCAGTAGCTTGCGCGCAAGCGGGGTCCAGAACCGCTCGTGTGAGCCGTCGCCGCCGTTGCTCGCCCCTGCGGCCGCGGTCAGCCATCCCGCCATCTGCGAGGCCCCGGTCCACGTGGTGCAGGACGAAAGCGGGCTCCAGGTGGCGCACGGCCGGCCGGTGCTGCGGGTCGGGTCGTACACGAAGACCGGGCCGACCTCGCCGCGGTGGGCCTCCGTGGCGTCCAGCACGTCGGGCTTCACCGACGTGACGACCGCCGGCCCGGTCCATCCCTGAAGCGTCGGGAAGACCACCGACACCGTCTTGCCGGAGCCGGTCGGGCCGAGGACGCACACCGAGTGCCGAGGCTCTGCGGCAAGCTGCTGGCCGCCAGCTTCGGCCCGGCCGAGGGCGATCCGGCCCAGCCGGGTAGCCGGGTCCTCGTCGACGACCAGGGGCCGAAGGTCGGCACGCGACGCCCAGCGAGCCCGGCCGAAGCCCTGATCGCGACGACGGCCCCGGTGCACGACGACGGCGACAGCGATGGCGACGACCACGACGAGCAGGACAGCGGCGACCGCGTAGAAGCCCACCGGACCAGGCAAACCAGCCTGCCGCGCCGCCGGCCAGGCACGCCGCGGGTCGGCCAGGTTCGCCGGTAGGTGGCGCAGCACCAGACCCGTCTGCCCGAGGCCGCCGGCGGGCCAGCCACCGCCCAGCAGCAGCCCCGCCAAACCCGCGGTGAGCCAGACGAACCCGGCAACGACCATGACGGCCGCGATGACGACCAACGGCCACCAGGACGCCCCACCGGGTGTGCCGGCGCGGGCCTGCTCGGCGCTCATGCCTGCATCGCCGAGTCCGAGAAGCACACCGCACGCTCAGCGGTCGTGGTGACGTGCTGGACCACCTGCACCGCGCCGTTCACGTCCCATACCGCACAGCCCCGCGCCAGGGTCGAGATCGTCTCCACCGCCCATGCGGGCAGCCCCAGCCGGCGACCGGTCTCCTGAGCCTCGCCGGCCTTCTGCTGGTAGATGACCCGGGTCGTGGCCATCTTCAGCAGCGCGGCGCTCTCGGGGCTGTCGTCGATGTCGCTCAGGTGATGGATCACAGCGACCATCGACAGGCCCAGCCCTCGGGCGAACTTGAGCAGCTCCTCGAACAGGCCGGCCATGAACGGCGAGGACACGAGGTGCCATGCCTCTTCGACGACCAGCAGCCGCTTGCGTCCGTCTGGACGCAGCCACACGTTGTTCAGCCACACACCGAGGGCTGCCATCAGCACCGGCAACGCCGGGCCGTTCGCGTTGACCAGGGACAGGTCAAGGTCGACCATCGGGGCGGCGAGCAGCGCCTCGAGGCCGCCCCGGTCCGAGCCGACCAGCGCTATGCGGGTCGGGCCGTCGACCATTCCCGCCAGGTCCCCGGCCGGGTCGCAGAGCCGGTTCAGTGCCAGCGCAACGTCGCGGCCGACCTCGACGAGCTGGCGCACCGCCTGCTCCGGGCTGTAGTCCGGGAAGGCGTAGCCGGCTGCTCCCGGCGCCGGGTTCAGCAGCGCCTTCGCCACGTCCGGCAGGGTCGCGACCCGCTTGCCGCGACCGGCGCTGGTCACCGCGGCCTTGCGGGCGATCTGCAGGGCGTACTGGCCGCGTTCGGTCAGCGGCACTGCCGCCGCCTCGACCATGGCCCGGATCAGCCACAGTTGCAGGTGCGCGGGGATCGCCGGGTCCAGCGGGTTGATTCTGGAACCGCCGCCGCCGGGGCGGAGCGACACGACGACCCCGCCGACCGCCCGGGTCGGCGGCGCCCACTCGTCCTCGGCGGCGGCGTCATGCTGGCGCTTGACGGAGAACACGGCGACCTGCCGGCCGAACCGGACCTGACGCATGGCGTATGACTCGACGAGGGCGCTCTTGCCGGCTCCGGTCTCGCCCTGCACCAGCATGTTGGGGCCGGGCAACGCGTCGCCGTAGAGCGTGAACGGGTCATAAATCCACGCCTTCCCCGACCACAGCTCGCGGCCGATGATGACCCCTGAGGTGCCGAGCCCGGGTGCGGCCGCCGGCAGGTAGACCGCCTGCGCGGTGCTGGCCGCCACGTACACCGGCCGGCGGGCCGTCTCGGTACGGCCGCGCAGCAGCTCGCGAGGGCCACGGACCGCAGCGCCGAGCAGCCTCGCGACGGCGCTCACACCGCTGTCCCGGCAGCCAGCGGCAGCGTGGTGGCGAACGCCCGGGCCTGCTCCCGGTCGCACCATTCAAGGACCAGGAAGCACGATCCCGCCTTTGCCTCCACATCGCGGCGCAGCCGGCGCAGCTCGTCCGAGGATCGCGCCGAGACGGTGATGTAGCCCACCAGGCCGGCGCCGGCAGCACCCGCGGCCAGCTCGTCCCCGCGGGTCGTGGTCTGCGCCGACTGCCGGGTTTCCCGCGGGTCCTCGACGCGGCCCAGCTTGCGGGAACGTGAGCTATCGGCCTGGTCGTCGGTGGTCTCGGCCAGCACCCGGCGAAGCGCCCGGTCGTTGGCCTCGAGGGTGAACACGACGGACACGGTGCGGATCACGTCCGGCATCGCGACGAGCAGCGGGGACAGGAATCCGACGCCGACCGGGGTCTGCGGCCAGGTGACGACTGCGGCGGTGGCGTGGTGCCACTCCGCGCCCTCGGCCATGCGGCACACGACCTCGTCTTGGGCGCGGGCGTCGAGCTCCTGCGGCCAGGCGCGGTTGCGCCGCATACCGGCCACGGCGTCGAGGGGATGATCGGGGCTGTAGGCGTTGCGGATCAGCGACGCGAGGGCGGCGACGCCGACCGGGGCGACGACGGGCAGCCGGGCGTCGACCAGGCGCAGCGCGAGGGCCTCTAGCTCGCGGCCGACGACGTGGGACAGACCCCGGTCACCGCCGCCGAACGTCTGCGCCTCCATGACCAGGTCCGGGGTGTAGTCCAGGCTCAGCACCGCCCAGTATCTGTGCTGCTCGGCTGAGGTCGACAGCTGGTTCTGTAGCTCGTCGTAGGACTCGCGCAGCCAGCCGGCGGACTGCTCGTCGCCTCGGGCGGTGACGTCGCGGGCGTGCGCCTGCGGGTCTGAATGCAGCTGCCGGGCAAGCATCTGCAGCCGCTTGCCGTACCCCGGGCCGTTGCCCAGCGCGTTGAGTACCGACCGGCCGAACACGTCGAGCAGCGCGACCTGGTCGGCGAGGTCCAACCTGCCGAGGCCGGACGGTTCGACCTCGAGGGCCGCGGTCAGGCACCGCCGGTCCTGGTGCAGCAGCACCGCGGCTTCGCGGTCCTGTCCGCCGACCGCCACGTTGGCCGTCAGCCAGGTGTGCCGGCTGATACCGGGCGGCAGGGCGACCTCAGGCTCGGTGCCGTCGAGGTTGACGCCGGCCTCACGGGCCGAGGAGCGCCACCGGCCCCCTGCGGTGCGAAGGGTCCGGCGGTAGGTCCGGGACGGCTCCGCCCAGCGGTAGAACGTGCGGCGCGGTGCGCGGCTGCCCCGCGGCCGGTAGGGGGCGAACACGACGGCGACGGCCAGGGCGAGCGGCACCAGCAGTCCGAGCACTTTGAGGGCCAGGAAGGGCAGCAGCAGCGGCATGGCGATGGCGAACAGACCGCCTGCGCCGAGGACGAGAAGCTCCCCGGTGTCGCGCCTGCCGATCAGGCCGGTGTGCCGGGCGGCGCCGAAGGTGAACGCCCGGCGGGGGGCGTCGGCAGTGCTGGTCATGGGGTGGTACCTCCAGTAGCGGTGGCGGGTGCCGGCGTGGGCCGGGTAGGCGGCGGCCCGGGCCGCGGGGGCTGGGTGCGCGATGTCGACGGCGGCGAAGCTGCTGGTGCTGCTGGGCTGCCGGTGTTGACAGCGGACGAGCGACCTCCGGCGAGGGTCCGCATGTGCGCAGCGATGCCCTGACCGGCAAGGGTCGCCGGCCCGGGAACGGCAGCCGCTGGACCGGAGGTCTGCACCGCCCTGCGCGCACCGTGGAGCTGGCCCAGCTCGTCGCCGGCGAGCGGCACCAGCCGGTACACGGCGTACGACGCGATGGTCGACAGCAGCAGCAGTGCGATCGCGGTCAGCACGCTGGAGAAGTTGTCGGCAGCGTTGCCGGAGCCGGCGAGTCCGGCGGCCAGGCCGAGCACGACCACTACGACCGGCTTGACCAGCGCCAGGGACACGACCAGACCCATCCACTTGCGGACGTGGCCCCACATGGCCCGGTCGACGAGCCCGGCGAACACCAGTGGGCCGAACACCGCGGCGACGTAGATCGCGGCGGCGGCGAGCAGCAGCTCGACCCATAGCAGGACACCGACGAGCAGGCCGATGACGGCGCCGACGATGGTCACCACCGGGCCGCCGTTGGTCGAGCCGGACGCGGTCAGCGCGTTGCCGGCTCCAGTTAGGAACCGGGTGGCGCCCGGGCCGAGGCCGCCGGCCAGCCCCGCGGTCGCGGCGTCGACCAGGTCCATCAGCAGCACCAGCACCGCCGGCGCCAGCGCGGACGCCGCGGCCGCCAAGGCGAGGAAGCCGACGCTTTCGCCGATTGCCTGCCAGGCGCCGACGCCGCGCACGACTCGCTTGGCTACCGCGACCAGCCATAGCAGCACGACCAGGACGCTGGAGACGGCGAACACGAGGGCGTAGGTGTTGAGGAAGCCGGGGTTGGTCAGGTCGACCTGCGTCGTTGCGTTGATCGCTGCCGCGAGCTGGCCCCAGATCCACACGGTGGCCTTCGCGCAGGCAGCGGCGATGGCCCCGAGCGGGTCGGAGGCGAAGCTCACCGCGGCGCTGGCGCCGTTCACCGCCCGGCAGCCGCTGCCGAGCATCCCCGGCAGCAGCGAGCAGGCGCTAGCTGAGCCGGGCATAGGACAGCCCCCCGAACTGGTCGACGGCGTCCGCGATGGCCTGCGGGTCCGACGGGGTCTGCACCCCGGTGATCGGCGTCGGCCCGGGTGTGAAGCTGCCGGCGGTCCATTTCCAGTCGCCGGCCGCCCAGCGCAGCGTGACCGTCGTGGTGCCCCAGCCCTCCTGCACCGGCCGGGTCGTCCCAGTGCCGGCCAGGCCGACGAGCCCGTTCTCCCAGACGGCGACGACGGCGGTGTCCGGGGTGTAGGCGACCAGCCGGGCACCGACCGGCAGCTCACGGGCGACGAACTCGACGCCGGGAGCGGTGGGCCGGCCCTGCTGGTCCAGCCCGAACTTGTCGGCGGTGGCGCTGTAGAGCGCGCTCTGCTGAGCCTGCTGGGTAGCCCGGACCGCCGGGTCGGTTGTGGCGTCGACGACCGCGCGGCGCTGCGCCGGCACGAACATCGCTGGCCCGCCGTAGACCACGGCGTAGTTCGTCGCTGCGCTGACCGCGCCGGCGTCGGTGTGGGCGTAGCCGACCGGGACCCGCGCCACCAGCTGCACGCCACCCGGCCGAGCTGCTGCCGCTCCGCCCGGTACAACCCCGGCGGCCGGCACGGTCCCGGCAGGGCGCACCGCGGCCCCTCCCCCGCGCCCCTGCCCCTGCCCCTGCCCCTGCCCCTGCCCGGCGGTGTACGCCGCGAGCATGGCGACGCCGAGCAGGACAGCGGCGCCGCCACCGACCGCGAGCGGCCGGCGGCGTGAGGATCGGCCAGACGGCGCCTCGTCGGCGCCCTGGACTCGGGTGTGCGGCATGTCGTCAAGGCCGATCATGTGAAGTCGCCTCTGTGCGGTTCGTGTCGGGGGGTGGCGGTGTGCTGGGGCTCCGTCCGGGAGCCGCACAGGGGGCAGGTGGCGGTTGCCAGGAGGTGCCAGTAACCGATCTCCCACCGCTCGCGGTCGCGGGCCTGGGCCCGGTGGCGGTGCCGCTCGACGGCTGCCCAGACGAGGGCGGCGACCAGCGCGAGGGCGAGCAGTTCGAGGTAGCCGGCGTCCGGTAGCAGGACAACGGCCGCCGGGTCAGGGACCGGCGCCAGGGTCAGCACGGCAGGCCTAGATCGAAGCGCCGTAGATGATCGTGAACACGGTCGCGAGCGAACCGACGATGAACGCCCCGGCCAGGCCGCTGATCAGCAGGCCTTTGCCTTCCTCGCTGTGCATGCTGTTGCGCCCGGTGGAGCCGACGCGCTGCTTGGCTGCGCCGACGACCGCGACGCCGAAGCAGATGACCAGCACAACGGCCATCGTCAGGTCGATCACCGTGGTGGCGGTGGTGCCGAGCGCCCCGAATGGTCCCCAGCCCGGCGAGACGCCGCCGATCACGGTGTCTATGTTTCCGCTGCCTGCCAGCACGACGGCTGCCTTGGTCATGGCCTGCTCCTCCTGAGCGCCTGGCGTGCGGCGGCCCTTGCTGTCCGCCCTTGGGTCACGCCTGGCCTCTCAGGCAGGGACAGTACACCGGCAGCAGACGGCACCTGACTACCTAATGTACGTTGACCTGGCGGAAGACGGCAGATGCTTCCTGACGCCGACTCACAGCATGGAAGGCAGGCAGGTGGGTGTTCCACTACACGGCCGCACGATCACCGCTAACCTCACCGGTATGGCGGACTCGCGCTACCTCACGCTGGAGGAAGCCGCCGCCTACCTGCGGATCAGCCCACGGTTCCTCCGCAGCGAGACGGTCGCCAACCAGGTCACCGCTGCACGGGTGGGCAAGCGGCTGCTGTTCGTCGTCGAGGACCTCGACGACTACGTCCGGGCCCGCCGCCCAGGCCGCGTGGACGACCCGCCTTCCTCCACCGACTAGCCATCCGGCGCTCCCGGAAAGCGGTGAGCTGGCGGGCTCCCGGTGAAGGGCGCCCTGCTCGCTGCCGGGGCCGGCGTCTCGATCGCGATCGCGTCCCCGCTCGCCCTCGCCCTGGCGGGCGCCGCCGCCCAGCCACCAGCACCTGACACCACGGCCGCCAGCGCAGGTACCGGCAGCACGCTCGCGCCCGGCACCGTCCCCGCCCAGTGGCGGGCCGCAGTCCAGGCAGCCGGCGCCGGCTGCCCCGCGGTCAGCCCGCCGCTGATCGCCGCCCAGATTCAGCAGGAGTCCGGGTGGAACCCGGCCGCCCTCAGTGCGCCCGGCGCGCTCGGCCTGTCGCAGTTCATGCCCGGCACCTGGGCCGGCCAGGGCATCGACGCCAACCACGACGGCACCGCCAGCCCGCTCGACCCACTCGACGCTATCGCCACGCAGGGTCACTACGACTGCTCGCTCGCCGCCGACCTGGCCGGCGTCCCCGGCGACCGCCAAGACACCATGCTCGCCGGCTACAACGCCGGCAGCGGGGCTGTCCTGCGCTACGACGGGGTGCCGCCGTACCCCGAGACGCAGGGCTACGTCCGCAGCATCCGAGCCCTGATGGTCACCTACACCGCCCCCACCCCGCCGGCTGCAGCCGCCTTCGGCGCGGGCGCCTCCGGTGCTGGCGCCCCCGGGGCCGGCGGGGTCGCCATCGCGTTCGCGACCGCCAGGCTCGGCCAGCCCTACCTGTGGGGCGGCAGCGGGCCGCTGTACGACTGTTCCGGGCTGGTGCAGGCCGCCTACGCCGCCGCCGGGGTCGCCCTGCCGCGCACGTCCCAGGCCCAGCAAATGGCCGCCACACCGGTCACCGACCCCCAGCCCGGCGACCTGGTGTTCATGGGCCCCTCAACCCAGCCCGGGACCGCCAGCCACGTCGGGATCGTCATCGGCGGCGGCCAGATGATCGACGACCCGCACACCGGAGCAGTGATCCGCACCGAGCCCTACGACTGGCCCGACCTCGCCGGATTCGGCCGCGTCACATGACCCCGCCCGAGCATCACCGCACGGCCCGGCCCGCCACCAGCCCCGCCGCTCGACACCTGCCGACCGGCAACGCCAAGCCAGGCTCCGCCTGCCACGCCAGCCCCGATCACCTCGTCCGCCGTCCGCGCCGCAGTGATCCACAACATGACGGGACATTGGCACCTGCGGTGACGCGGCTCCGCCCCGAAGATCAACAGCCCGGAACAGCACCGTGATCACCGTCTCGAGGATCTACGCCGGGAACGTCGCCGCCGTGAACTACTACCTCAGCCGGGCCGCCCTCGAGGAGTCGCCCCGCAGCCTCGCCGACGGCAAGGAAGCGCTGGGCCGGTACTACGACGGCCACACCGCCAACGGGCCCGGACGGTGGATCGGCCGCGGCGCCGACGCGCTCGCCCTGAGCGACACCGACGCCGACCCGCACGAGTTCGCCAAGGCGGTGCTGGAGGGCTACGTCGACGGTGCGGCGCGGGCCAAGCCGGAGCTGCGGACTCCCGCCGGCGGGCGGGTCGGCGCCGAGCCTTTCGCGGCCGCGGTGCGCCGGCTGCTCGCTGAGCGCGGCGTGAGCCCTGCAGAGGTGTTCGTCTCCCGCACGGCCGGAACGCAGTGGGCCGCCGTTGCGCGCGCCGCTGACCGGTTCGGCACAACACCGGCCGCCACGGTGGCCAAGCTGGCCCGCGCCGCGGGCATCGACTGCGCCGAGCTGTACGGCGCCGACCAGTGGGCTACCGCGCTGGCACTGGCCGAGCAGCGAGTCGACGTCAGGCTCGCCGCCGTCGACGTGACGATGACCGCACCCAAGAGCCTGAGCCTCCTCTACGCCACCGCAGACCCGCCCACCCGGTCACGCATCGTCACCGAGTTTCACGAAGCGAGCCGCGCCGCCCTGGGCTACCTCGACGACCTCGCCTCCCCTGCCCGGCGAGGCTCGTCCTCCGCTCAGACCGGCTGTGAGGTCGCGACAGACGGCCTGCTCGCGGTCTCCTTCATCCACGACGAGGCCCGACCGACTGACCGGTGCCGCTGCGGCGACCCCCACCTGCACAGCCACGTCGTCGTGCTGAACATGGCGCGGGGAGCAGCGGACGGCCGGTGGACCGGGGCGCAGCTGGAGCGGATCGCGACGTGCTCGAAGACCGCCGGCCACCTGTTCCACGCGGAGCTGCGCGGCCGGCTCACCGAGCGGCTGGGGCTCGCCTGGCGGCCAGTCGTCAACGGCACCGCCGAGGTCGCCGGCATCACCGACGCGCAGCGCCGACACTTCTCCAAGCGGACCGACGACGTCGAGGCCGAACAGCGCGACGCCGGGGCTGACATCGGCAGGATCGGCGACGCCGTCGCGAGCCGCAAGACGCGGCAGGCAAAACGCGAGCAGCTGCCGATCGAGGAACGCGCCGCCTACTGGCAGGCCCAGGCCGCCACCGTCGGGCTCACCCGGGACGTGGTCGAGGCCGCGCTGGACCGGCCGGCCTCCCCGGCGCCTGCTGCACAGCGAGACGGGGATCAGTACGCCGCGGACGTGCTCGATCGACTGACCAGCCAGGCAGCGAGCTTCAGCCGCAGTGACCTGCTGCGGACCCTGGCCGACGACTGCCGGCACGGGGACAGCGTCGCCGCCCTGCTCGCCCGAGCCGACGCGATCCTGGCGAGCGCCCGGGTCGTCGCGCTCGGCCCAGGCGAGGGCGGGCTGACGACCCGGGACGTGCGCCGCGGCCGCGGCGGGCGGGTCTTCGCCTACGCCGTCGAACAGAAGTGGACGACGCCGGGGCAGCTCGCGCTTGAACAGGCCCTCGTCGGCGCTGCAGTGCGCCGGCAGGCTACGGGCTGTGCCCAGCTCGACGGTGACCTGGTCAGCGAGGTCGTGCGACGGCAGCCGTTCGTGCTATCCGAGGAGCAGGCCGCCGCGGTCCGGAGCCTGACCATGTCGGGTGCGGGCGTCGACGTGCTGCACGCCGGCGCCGGCAGCGGGAAGACGTCAGCGGTGCTCGGCACCGTCCGCCAGGCCTACGAGGCGGCGGGCTACCGGGTGATCGGCGCGGCCGTGTCAGCCAGAGCGGCCCGTGTCCTCGCCGACGACGGCGGGTTGCAGGCCTCGACCATCGCCCGGCTGCTGCTAGACCTCGGCCGGCCAGAAGCCGGCGCAATCGGTCCGGGGACTGTGCTCGTCATCGACGAGGCGAGCATGGTCGGGACCCGCGACCTGGCGGCGGTGCTGCAGCACGCCGAGCAGGCGCAGGCCAAGGTGCTCGTCGCCGGCGACACCCGCCAGCTCGCCGCCGTCGACGCCGGGGGCGGGTTGCGCGCCCTGCAGGCTCGGCTCGGCGCCGCCACCCTGACCGCGAACCGCCGGCAGCACGCAGAGTGGGAACGCGAGACTCTGACGCAGGTCGCCGGCGGCAACCCGGCCGACGCGCTGCGGGCGTACACCGCGCACGAGCGGGTCACCGTGTCAGACACCGCCCTGTCGGCACGAGCCGCGATGGTCGGGGCCTGGTGGGCCGACGTGCAGCAGCACGGCATCGACCAAACGCTCATGGCCGCGGTCCGCAACGCCGACCGGGCACAGCTCAACCACCTCGCCCGGGCCGTGATGCGGCAGGCAGGCAGGCTCGGCGACGACGAGCTGACCGCCGCCGGCCGCACCTTCGCGGCCGGCGACCGGGTCATGCTGCTGCGCAACAGCGCGGCGAAGCGCCTCGACAACGGCGACACCGGCACCGTCGCCTGCGTCGACGACGGCCGCCTGGTCGTCGACCTCGACCGCGGCCAGACCGTCACCCTCGACCGGGCCTATCTTGTCGCCGGCCACGTCGAGCACGCCTACGCGACCACCGTCTACAAGGCGCAAGGCAGCACCGTGACCACCGGGCATGTCCTCGGCACCGGCCTCGGCCGTGAGGACGGCTACGTCGCGCTGAGCCGCGGCCGGGCGGCCAATCGGCTTTACCTGGTCGAGGGACAAGCGCCGGGCGACCCAGAGCTGGACCTACCGGACCAGCAAGCCCGCGGAGCCTACGAGCAGGCAGCCAAGACCCTCGGCACCTCGCGGGCGAAGCGGCTCGCGCTCGACAGCGCTGCCTGGGGCGCCGACGCCGACCAGCTCGCAGCGCAGCTGCAGGACACAGCCCGGCTGCTGCGCCAGCGCCCCGCGTCGGACACCGCCCGGCTGCCAGCACTGCACGCCGAGGTCGTCCGGCTGCAGGCACAGGTCCTCGACGCCGACCAGCGCCTCGACAGCATGCGGGAGCGCCATGAGCAGCTGCGGCGACGAGACCCGCAGCGGCAGGTCCTCGCCGACCGGATCGACCGGCAGACCGGCGTCCTCGGTCGCCTCGAGGCACAGCTAACCGGTATCCGGGCCACCGTGGCAGCCGCCGAACTGCGACAGACACCGCGGGATGCATGGGAAGCTGCGCATGCCCAACCGCTCGAGCGGGCCGTCACCGCCGGCCGCGAGCTGGGCTGGCGACACCGGGCCAAGCAGCGGGCCGGCCAGGCAGTCGAGCCTGCCGCGGTCGCCGTCGAGCTGCCTCCCGCCGCGGTCGAGGCGCCGAGCCGCGTGCTCCGCCGTGGTAAGCGCCGATAGGCAAGTTGTGGGCGAGGTTGACAAGCTGCTACGGCCCTCCGAGACGCGTTCGCGCTCGTGACAGCCTCCTTCGATGAAGATCGCAGCCCCAAGGCTCTGCTTCCGTGGTGGACCGGCTGGAGGAGTCAGGCGGCAGGACGATCTACCTCGCGTCCCTCGCCCGCTCCATCGCGGGATACGGCGCGTGGCTCCTCGGCCGTGACCCGCAGGACCTCCTCCGGGAGGTCATCCTGCAGGTGGAGAGCGGTGCGGCCGAGAACCGCGAGGGGCTCTGTCGGATGTGGGAGACGGACCTCGATAGCTGATAGCGGTCTGCCTCTCAAGAGCCTGGGCCAACACACCGCACCCGTCCCACAGCGGGCAGACGGCACGACCGCTCCTGAGGCGGGAGCCACCCGCTTGCTGACGGCCGCAATCAGCATTGACGAGGAAGGGGGCAGCAGTGGCCTCGGCGACAACGGTCACCCCCTCGCACCGGGGGTTGCGCTGCTGAGCCCGCGGGCCCGAACCCACGTCGACCGGATGGCGAGGCCGCGGCCTGGCAGCTTACGACGAACCGACTGACAAGCTGCCCGAGGCACCGCGGAACCACTACGCGCTTGGCGAGCACCTCGACTGAAAGAGCACCGTGATGGCGGCCGTGTCCGCCCCCGCACGCTGACCACGGCGACCAGCCAGTTGGCATGTGGAACGGGATGGAGGCGATTCGCGTCCTCCTTGAGAGCGAGTACGCGACGGTCCTTCCCGAGGTCCCCGACCTGTCTTGTTAGTTCGGGCTCGGCAGGACTCAGCGGACGGACCCGTCGCTGGCCGCCGGCGACGACGCAGGGGCGGGAGCTGCCGTCTCGATGCGGTCAGCGTGGAACGACATCCCGCACCGGTTCCCCATAGCCCACTGCGTCGCCACCAGCCCGGCAACGGTTACCGGCGCGCCCTGTACCAACCGGCCCGAGGGGGCACCCGACAGCCGCACCGGCATGATCTCCGCACCGCCGTCGTGCAGCACGACCAGCTGCACCGTGAACAGCGGAACACCGTTCTCATCGGCCTTCGGCCGCTTGGACCCACAATCCACGGCCGTCGCCGGCGCCGCCGCACACAGCAACGTCATCCCCGAGGTGTCAATCGGCAGGTTCTTCATCTGGTCTCCTCTGTCTGTAGGGGTCCGTGTCCGTCCACTCAGTAATTTCCGCAGTCGCCGGGGACGGCTCGACCACGTGGCAGGACGACTCAGGACGTCCTCTGCCGCCCAAGTCGTCCCCGGACGTCTCACCGGCGGTCTTTTGGCCAGCACGCTGTGGTCCGTAGGATCGTCGGATGCCGTCACCGTCCTGGGCACGCGATCTGGCCGAGCAGCACCTTGCCGGCCCGTTGCCGCGTCGCTGGCAGCACGTTCAGGCAGTGGTGGAGCAGGCGAGCACGGTTGCGCCCATCAGCGACGGCGACGGCGAGCTGCTGCTTTGTGCTGCCTGGCTCCACGACATCGGCTATGCGCCCGCAGTTGCCGAGACCGGCTTTCATCCCCTCGACGGCGCGCGCCTGATTCGCCGGCTTCAGTGCGACGATCGACTTGCCGGGCTCGTCGCGCACCACTCAGGTGCCGCTGTCGAGGCGGGCCTTCGCGGGTTGTCAGACGAACTGCATGCGGAGTTCCTGCGGGAACGCTCGACAGTCGCCGACGCGCTTTGGTACGCGGACTTGACGACCGGGCCGGACGGCCGCCGGGTCAGGGTAGACGAGCGACTGGCCGAGATCGAGCAACGCTACGGAGCGGGCCACGTGGTCGCCGAGTCCGTGCGACTGTCACGAGCAGAGTTGCTGGCCGCCGTGGATCGCACGCTGCAACGGACCTTGGTTCAGCCGAGGTAGGGTTCCGGCTCGTTCGCGAAGCCACGGTCGATCCGGCGGCGCATCTCTGGGTGGACGTCGAGTTCGGCGACCTGGGCTTGGCTGAACCAGTCGACGCGGGGCGACTCTGCACTGGTCTGGATCGTGCCGCTGATGACGCGTCCACGAAAGCAGATTGAGAACTGTTGGCGGACCTCGCCGTCGGCGTAAGCGATGACGTGCCGGGGGTTGCTATAGATGCCCACCAGACCCGTCACCTCGATGTGCAGGCCGGTTTCCTCCAGGGTCTCCCGGACCGCGCTGTCGGCGACGGTCTCGCCCGGTTCCTGGCCTCCTCCTGGCAGCGCCCACTTGCCGTTGTCGCTACGACTGATGAGCAGGACCCGGTCCTGATCGTTGAGGACGAAGGCGGTGGAGGCGACGACGATGCTGTTGGCAGCTGGTGCGTCGGGGTCGTCGAGATAGTCCGTGCGTGCCATAAGGCCTCCAGTACTTCAGGACCAGGCCGGGACGGCGCCCGACCAGGTGCGTTCGAAGGATGCGGCGTAGGTGAGGAACAGGTCCGCCTCGGACAGCCGTCGCAGGTGCAGCAGCGGGGCGTGGGCAGCGGGCAGCCCGTGGACGTGCAAGCTAACGAGCATGTCGTCGTCGAAGCGGTAGATCGAGTTGTAGAGGGTGGTCCCATGCAGGCGCACGTCGACCCCGGCGACGTCGACGAGAGGCTGGTAGTGCACCAGCACGTTGCGGATCTTGTGAGCAATGGCCTCGTCGATGCCCTCTTCCTCACCGCGCAGTGCCACCGCAGCGCAGTCAGGATCTCCAAGTACCAGGCGCACCTTCGCGCCTGCCGTCGTCCGAGCGGCCATCAGTTCGACCGCCCGCGGGTTCTGCTCAGGCAGGAAAAGACCGGCGAACACAAGCACGTCAACCTGCTCGACAGCCTCGACCAGGAGGCGCGTCCAGAGCCCAGCGGGCGCATCAGCGCGTCTCGGGTAGAGGTCAACGAGTTCCGAGCGCCCGACGACTGACCGCTGCTCGTCGTCGAGCGCGTCCGGCCACAAGTACGCCTCCGACTCGCGGACCAGGGCGCCGATCCGCTGCCTATGGCGTCGGTAGGGAAGCCGGCCGAGTGTAATCCAGCGCTGGACGGTCTTCACGTCTACGGCCAGGTCGTCTGCCAACCGCTCCGGCGAACAACCGATGCGAGCGAGAGCATCGCGGAGCCGGTAGTTGGACACAGCGCCTCCGCGGACGGCTAGGGACGTCTCCTGTCGCTGCCATTCAACCCCCCGGTGCCAGCGGTCGAGCCACGCGGCGCGGGCTTCGCTCGGCGTCTGCCGCGGATGCTTGGCACCTTGCCTCCGGTCCCCGTGCTTACTACCGGCCCGCTAGTCGGCTCTCGAGCCAGCCGTTGCCCCGGCCCCGCTGTGTGACAAACGTCTGTACGGGATCAGGACCGGAGTTGCACTCCTCACCGGCGCCTTCGAGCGGCGCTGCGCGCCGCCCTTGCCGGCTCTTCGTTTCTAAGCGTGGTTGGGCCGTGGCCGGTAGGGGCGTGATGCGTCGGCGACGAGCAGGATACGGAGTCGGTAGTTGGTGAAGTTTCGGAAGCCGTGGGCCAGGCGGCGGGTCTTTTCGATCAGCAGGTTCACGGCTTCGGTGCCGCCGTTGGAGACGCCGCTGGTGGTGAAGTAGGCGAGCGCTTGTGCGCGCCAGGCCCGCAGCGTCCGGCCGAGTCGGGCGACCTCGGGGATCGGGCACGACGGGAATGAGTCGAGTACGGCTTCGGCGATCGTGCGGCCGGCGGTCGGGCTAATGACGGTGTAGGCGGCTCGCAGCTGCTGGTAGCACGACCAGGCGATGGTGACTTCCCAGTCCGGGTCACCGGCGTGTAGTCCTGCTTCGAGGCGAGCGTGCTGGCGCCCGGAGAGGTGTTCGGCGCCGTGCCGGAGCAGGCCGCGGATCTTGTAGAGCGGGTCGTCGCGGTGGCCGCGGCGGGCAAGGGTGTCCTGTTGAACGCGGCGACGGACTTCGTCGACGACCTGGGTGCCGAGCTTGACGACATGGAAGGCGTCGAGCACGGCGACCGCGTCGGGTAGCTCGTCGCGGATGGCGTTGGCGTAGCCACGGAAGGGGTCGAGTGCGGCGTGCTCGATCCCGGTGATGAACTGCTGATCCTGTTCCTTGAGCCAGGCCGCGTAGACCGTCCCTGACCGGCCGGTCACGACATCGAGTAGATGGGCGCCGGCCCGCCCGGTTGGCGTCAGAACCGTGTCAGGGCAAGTCCAGCCGGTAGACGCGTGCCGCCGTCCCTGCGAACACGTCGGCGCGCTCGGCGTCCGAGCAACCCGCGAGGATCCGCTTGTAGGCGTTGCAGACGACGTTGAATGATCCGGATCCGTCGGTGGGGACGTTGCTCTCGAACATGACACGATCAGCGCCCAACAGCTCGACCGCGGTCTCCGCGTACGGCTTCCACTCCGCAGCGAGCGTCTCTGAGGCCGCCGGGGGTTCGGACCGGTACGTCGGCGACCCGCTCAGGAAAGTCCCGAGCCCGCCCATCTTGACGAACACATTGGGGCACCCGGCCAGGTCGACCATGTTCTTGCGCCAGTCCGCGAATTCCTCCTGCAGCCTGCCTGCGTGCGCGCCGACGCCGACCGGATGCCCGAGATGATCGACCACGATGGTCGTGTCAGCGAATTGACGAGCGAGATCAGTGGCGTCCGCGAGCTGTGGCGCAAGGAGGAACGCGTCGAAGGTGAGCCCATGCGGAGCCAACTCGGCAAAGCCGCGGCGGAAGTCGTCGTCCAGATACTGATGAGCGACCTTGGTTGACATCCCCCCGAGCACCGCCGGGTCGGCGTCCCACATGCGCACCCGTTCAAGCACAGGCCGCCCTGCTCGAGCCCTCACTCCGGCGCCGTGACCCGAGGCTTTCTCGAGAATAATCGTCTACGAGACACGACCCGGAAGTAGCGATGAGGAGCAGCAGGAGCGTCTCGCGACTGGTGTCCGCGGTCTATGTAATGCAAGGCACGTTCGCGCTACGGTCCTCGGATGGCTCTCGTCGGGTATGCCCGAGTCTCGACCCGTGACCAGCATCCCGAGGCGCAGACCGACGCACTAGCGACGGCTGGCTGTGAGAAGACCTTCACCGATCACGCGTCCGGGACGCTGGCCAAGCGCCCGGCGTTGGACGAGGCGCTGGGTTACCTGCGCGCCGGCGGTCGCACGCACTCCCAGGCGCGGAAGATCGCGAGGCAGCGCGGCGCAGGCCTCAGCAGCAGCCTCACGCGAGGTGTCCACCAAAGGAGCTCCGAGCGGGGACAGGGCAGCCATGCGGGACGCGAACTGCGCTTGAATGCCTCCCGTCGCCGCCTGCGGGTCCGCGAGCCGGGCTGCCCACTCCAGGATCGCGGTCTCGGCCGCCTAAGGGTCTTCACCGAGGAGCCGGTCGGCCAGTGTCGGGCCGTCGCCGGCGTCCGCGAGCACCAGCAGCGCAGGGTCCGTCGAGGTGGCAAGCAGTCGGACAACTCCGGGCACCTGAATCGCGGTAACGAGCCCCAGAGCGGCTTCCTCCCGGACGCTACTCACACCGCTGCCGATCGGAGCCTTTAGAACGACGCGGTGGTCCCGGCCCGCCCGGTCCGTTGCGACGGCCCGAGTACCACTGCCCGGTCGCTGCTCGGCAGCCGCTTACCCGGCACGACCACAACAGGACCGAGAACGGACGCCAGAGCTTCAGCGCCCGCGTCTGCGAGCGCAGCAGAAGGATCGTCCACCGACCCAGTGTCGCGAACGGGGCCATGTCATTTACCGCACCCCGGTAGACGATCGTCAGTGGGACGCGATGCCGCGCGCATGGCCACGCAGCGCTGGACGTTCCGGGCCGGCGCGTTGCACCAGTTCGTGGCGTGACGTGCCGAGAGGAAGGGGACGAGGGAGGCGAAGGTGACGGTTGTGGAGCCCGCAGTGGGGGCCGCCGAGCAGGCAGTGCTAGAGCGGCTGCTGGCCGAGCGGACGGTGTTCCAGCCGCTGGTCTGGCTCGACAGCGGCCAGGTGCTGGGCTATGAGGCGCTGTCCCGCGGGCCGGCTGGGACGGCGCTGGAACGCCCGGACCTGCTGTTCGCTGCCGCCCGCCGGGGCCGCCGGCTTCGGGACCTGGACATCGCCTGCCGGACCGCCGCGCTGACCGCGGCCAAGATCGCGGGTCTGACCGAGCCGTACCGGCTGTTCATTAACGCCGAGCCCGAGGCGCTGGACGGCTGGCGACCCAACCCGGAGCACGAGCATCTACCCCTGACCGTCGTGCTGGAACTGACCGAGCGGGCTCTGACCGGCCAGCCCGCGCAGCTGCTGCAGACCGTCGCCCGGGTCCGCAAGCTGGGTTGGGGCATCGCCCTGGACGACGTCGGCGCCGACCCGGCGTCGTTGGCACTGCTGCCGCTGGTCCAGCCCGACGTGATCAAGCTGGACCTGGCGCTGGTCCAGAACCGCGCCAGCGCGCACATCGCGGCGGTCGTCAACGCCGTGCACGCCGAAGCCGAGCGCTCCGGCACTGTCGTGCTCGCCGAAGGCATCGAGACCGAGCAGCACCTGCGGACCGCCCGGGCGTTCGGCGCCACCGTCGGGCAGGGCTGGTACTTCGGGCGCCCCGGCCCGCTGCCGACTCCGATACCGGCGTTCGCCGCTGCCGCGCCGCTGGCGGTGGTGCCCCGGCGTGCTGGCACCGACGACCCGAGCCCGTTCGACCTGGCCGCAGCCGACCGGCCGGTCCGGGACGCCGACAAACGGCTGCTGATCGAGATCAGCAAGCAGCTCGAAACGATGGCC
>JAABVA010001510.1_pt1 | contig 24817 bp, 17 predicted proteins | sample 5560331 | NCBI WGS metagenome assembly JAABVA01 (sample SAMN12812661, study PRJNA571458) | rock metagenome | isolation source: Antarctica rocks | place: Antarctica: Victoria Land, Mt New Zealand sud | collected 2016-01-07
AAGAAAGAAAGATAGCTACGAGAAAGAAGCTGACTACATATGTGTGTTTCTCAGCCGACGCTAGGCCCAATAGGGACTAGTCAAGGTGACGAAGCGAGAATAGGCCTGGTAAGGCTAGAAGACTGAGCCTGACAAGGCTAGAATTGTGACAATCATGACTTTTCTTCATGACTCTCTATCATATAGTCTTCATGTTTTCCGTCATGACTTCTATCAAAAAGATAATGCAAAAAGGTAATGCAAAAGTCAAAAATCGGAAAAATTTCTATATTTAGCTCTCTTGACGCCAAGCTCGAGTTCTTGACAAATCGAGTCGAATTGACTCAATTCTCAGTCGAGTCGAGTCGCGTCAAGTTGAAAATATGAGCAACTCGACTTAAATCAAGTTGAAAATGTGAGCAATTTGACTTCGAATCGAGTTGAATTCAAAATGTCAACTCGAAACTCGACTTGATGATCAGTCTACTCATTTATCAGAGATAGAGAATAGTGATTTCTTTTGATAATAACATTAAGCTTTTGATAGTCAACGCAGAATCGTAGATCTTTATTTGCTTTTAGAATGAACAGAATGAGTGAGAAATACGAGACTTTGCTAGAAATTATAAATTCTTTGAAAAGATTCTCATTCAGATATTTCTTTACTTTCTGAAGCTTGTAGAGAGACATTTAATATGCTTGACATTGAAGTAACATAGCGTCATTAGTAAGCTTTATCTTATGATTGTACAAGCAATAAGACGATAGCTTGTCTGCTTGAGCTCGATCAAAGACGTCTAGAAACTTCTGATATTCTGAAGAGAGCTTAACTTTAATATCTTCTAGATTCTGAGTCGTTTCATTAATAAAAAATACATTCAAAACGTTTAGATCACATTGAGTGTTATAAACAATTTCTCTATTGATGTCTTTGATGAACATAGCAAAAACTTTGATGTGATTTCTCTTTGCTCAATTTGACAGAAATTGAAAAGAGATGACGTCTATGCTTCAAATCGAGAATGACTTTTTCTGAATGATTGAAACTGAGTGCTTGAATATTTTTGAAACATTGCTGTAAGCTGCTGAAGAAATTGAAGTTAATCGTGATCAACTTGAGTGCTGAGCATTGAGCGAAATTGAAAAAATCGAAATCGAAATATTTAATTGATCAGAAAAGACAATGATATCATGTCACATGTTCAACAATATTTCGTTTTTGTTCATTCAGAGTTTGCTCAATATAGCTTCATGATGATCAATATTAGCTATTAACATTAATACAGTCACTTTCTTATGACTTTTGATCGTGAGATTGAGTAGAATCTTATGAGTAATTGCTTTCTTGAATAGCTTTTCATCATACTCTCGTATTAACTTCTCTTTTGCTAGCAATATAAATTGTATTTCAAGTCTCTTGCATACTTTATTGACTAGCTTGTCATGTATCAGCATGTAAATGGTGAAATCACTGTTTATTAAAGAGCAAAGACTGAAAGAATTGCTCTGAGAGATAAGAGAAACATTGATCAGAAATGACTTTTCAAAATAGTTTTCTTCTAATAGAACTTCAACTTGATTATACAAAGATATGATCTTTATCTTTTTGATGATTTTGAAAGAGATAGCTAGTTTTTTGAATCAGAATCTGATTCAGAGTTCAAATGATTAAATTCATCAATTTTTAAAACATTAACTCTAGATTGATCAGAGCACTCTTTAGAAGTATGATCTAATTTGTGACAGATGAAACAGATTTCAGCTTGTAGATCAATGTTTTTGACATTAGTTAAAATCGCGTTGTGCAACTTTGAATGATCAATGAGTGTAATAACTTCGATCTTTCTATAGAGATTCAATGAATCTCATTTCTCAGCAAAGATGACTTACTTTCTGACTTTGATCAAGAATTTCTTTTCTTTGATGTCATTCATGACTTGATGCTCATTGTTTAAACGAATCAGATAACTACGAATTTCATTAAGAGATTCTGACTGAATCAACTGACTACTTTAAGCTGCATGAAAACGATAGATTATCTTGTTTCGTAGATCAACGATTAACTGTTTATCATGATATTTCAAATAAAAGAACAGATGCTGAAACATTGAATAGAATTCACTGAATTTGCTCTTTTCTTGAGTGAGATTAGCATATTTTCTTCGAAAGTTTGTCTCTTTGTCGAGATCATCATAAAGCTGAGCAAGTTCATTTAACAGATCATTAACTGTGATATAAAGATTCAATGAATCTTGTTGACGTTGAGCTAAAGTAGCTTTGACTGCGTCTTCTTTAATTCTGAAGTGAATGTAAATCAGAATAGTTTTATTGATATTAAAATGATCGATGTTGATTTCTAGCTTGTCACGAATCTTTTCTTGTCAATCATCTCAGATAGATTCTTTTTCATCAGTAAACAGAGATGAATTCGAAAGCTTTTGAAATTGCTTGAAGAAACTGAACAGAATAAAAGAGAAAGAAGTGACTTTTTTAAATGATTGCAGTTGATGTTGCAATTCAGTCACTTGATTTCAAAATGTCTGATTTAATTGATTCAAACGTTCTTTGACTTTATTCATTTTCTCAAAATGAGTCTTTCATATTTGTTCACTTAATATCTTGTTAAATAGTTCACAAGTCTTTATGTCTAGATCTCGTTGAGTTCAAAGACTGTTCAAATCTTCTAGAAAAACTTCTGAATCTTGTTTGACTCAGTGTTGTAACTGCTTTACATTTTTTATATCTCATGAAGTAAAAGCTTCATGAGATTTATTGAGAGTCTGAGAATGAGACAAAGAGTATCAATGTTTTCATACGACATTGATTCTAAGATATTTCAATATATGAAATAATAGCTCAGAATAAATGACTGAATCTGTAGTGTCAGAAGAATAAGAACTTTGATTATTGTTGAAGAAATTATTCACAGATGATTGAGTCATAGCAAAGAATTGACGATCGAGCGAAGAATGATGCTCAATAGTATGTAGTGAGATCATTTCTTAAAGTGTTTAATCTTCAGAGAAGAGTGTTGCTGATTTGAAGGAATTTTTTTGTGATTCTCAAGCAATTAATGAAGATTCTTTATCATTGATTCTATTAATCGATTTGAACTGATGCTACTAACTAAGCGATAGATTCTCTAGCAATCACATGATCATATGTTCTTGTTGATTCTATTAATTTCTTGATGTTGTTTTGTCTTTTGATGTCATTAATCATCAGGTACATAAATTTCTTTATACTCATTTCGTTGTCAGTCGAGTGAATTTGAATGAGTATAGAAATCAATATCATATGATTGATGAATTCTTAAAGTAATGTTGAAATCATGTTTAGAAACTAATCAAAGAGCGTGCGTGACTAGTATGTTTGATCAATAAAAATAGCTATGACTAAGACTTTAAGAATATAGAAGAAAGAAGATACAAAAGGCAAGAAGAACATGCTTTATATAATAGTTACTCAGATCGACGCTAGTCTCAAAGAAAACGTGTTGAAACATAAGAAAGATGTTGGTTTGAAAGATGTTTGCAACACAAAGAAATATGTTTGTCTAGAAACCTGTTGACTATTCATAACACAAAGAAATGTATTTATCTAGAAGACAATAAAAGCTGATTTAAAAGATGCTAGAAAAGAAAAAAGATGCTGAGTCATATCTGAGTTAGATCTGAGTCAGATCTAAATCAGATCTCGACTAGATCTTGACTAATTCTAATCAATACACAGTAAACTTGCTAGCGTTCACTGCGAATTGATTAGAGTTTGATCTTTGATACATTCGTAACACATGCATTTAAGAAATCAATAATTTATCTTAATAAAAAAGATTATCTTGTTGTTGCAGTGTGACGTTAAACGCTGCTGCGCTTGAAGAGAATAAATACGAATTTGATTTAACATAAGACTTAAGCAATGATGCTAAAGCATCATCTATGAAGATAGAAAGTATCATTGATGATTTGTTGTGATAGTGAGTTGTTATGACTTTAAGACTCTGCTTGACTTTGTTCTTAATTAATGTGATTGATGATTACGTGATTTCATGACTCTGAAAGTCTGCATCTTCATTATTATTTGAGATGTTGAACTTAAGAATGCGTTCTTCTTTAAGAACATGTTGATCATTGATAATTTTCTGCTTGAGCGAAAATGTAAAAAGTTAACATAGTTCTTTTCTTATACTGCAAACTTTGCAGAATCGACTTTAAATTGAGAAATAATCATACTTAACTTTCTTATTAATAACATTTAGAACAAGTGATGAAATCTAAATCAAGTCAGCTCAAGAATATTCTTATGAACAGCATTGAAACTCTTATTTTGTCAAGACATAAGTAAGAAATAATAAGTACTTTAAACTATTAAGACTTTTATAAAGATAAAGATTGCATAGTATTTGAATGTTTCTGAAGCTTAATCAGTTCGCGAATTGAACAAAGATCTTATATGCAAACATGCTCATAAACTTTAAACGAAGAATGTTCATCTTTAGACAATATTATGCTTTAGAAACTGAATGCTAATCTTAAATTAAAGCAGTTAACTGCAATTTCTGTTCTGTATTGCATCATAACTTTGTTTGAGATGTTTTAAAGAGCTGAAAGATGCAAAAGTATTTGTTATCTGTCTTTAATATATCATAATAATAATAATAATAATAATAATAATAATAATAAATTCATACACTCTTATGACATCAATTAAATCAACTCATGAGAAACTTTATGCTATTTGTATCAAGTGAACAAAACTCTCTGAGATAGAAAATCACTTGCAGTTTATATAATTGCTTCACGCAGTTGAAACAGTGAGTTTTGAGACTATGTATCAAATTTGTTCGCGTTGATTGCATGTTAAAAAATGAATATTTTAGTTACTTTAAATTGCTTCAAGAGCTTCATTTTCATCATCATCTTCGCTACTGCTCTGAGACTCTTCGTGATGATGATGATTATTCAATAGTTCAAGAAGTCAGCATCTTGTACCATTTTTAATCGCAGATGCAATCAGTTCAAGCAATGCATGAGTACATGCTTCATCGTCTGATGACTTCATTTGCAGTCACATCGCAAGCTATTTGTGTCTGAAACATTTCTAGAGTGCAAATAAATGTTCAGATGTATGCATTCAGTTCTAATGTGAGTTGCAAGAATGCTTTCTGCTTTCTGAAAATCATCATGCATCTTCATTGTCTTGTTGAATAGATGCGATTTTTGTGTTGAGATGACATTAATATTTGCAATGCATTTTCTGTAGTTTTTTCATCTTTGATCTCATTGATTCTTATGATACTGTGCTATTGCGATGCTATCACTTATTAAAGCTGTCGCAGAGAGAAATAATTATCTGCATCTCATCTGTATTCTTGTGCCTTCTTAAATTAAGATGTTCAGAAGCATTACTTTCTTAATGACAAGTAAGTAAGAAATGACGTGATTAACTTTCATCAAATGAACGTGTATTAGTTCACATGCTTATCTGATCTCTTGCATTCAATTATTGATTTAACTGCGTAGTGTGATCTTGTTCTGTAGCATGTTCAGATGAACATGTAATGAGCTTATGTATGTTTCTATCTTTAAAGTTTCGATGCTTACTCTTTTGAATGCTTTTGCTACGTGATGCAGAGTCTGATTCTGAAGTGTTTCTAGTCTGCATTCTTTGCTCAACAGTTCATCTTTCTTGTCACGCTGATGTTTATTGAAAATATGTTACATACGTTGCATGCAACATACATAAGGCATGATCTCTATGCTGATTTTTCTCTTAGGCTTGAGAAATCACTCAGAGAGTTTTTCTTGCAGCAGATTCACAGTTCAAGACAAACAAGATCTTTCGCTGCTCAAATTTCAACAGTTTACTTTTTAAGCATGAGTTGCAGATGTTTTGTTAATGATATGCATGTGTATTGCAGTCGATTTCTTCTTTAATCACATTAATACATTCTACTGTTTTCTTAAACTATACAGATGATGTCTTTGACTAAAGATTGATTCTATCATCAAGACATTTAAAAGTCAAAACTTAGTGAAGAAGTGAGATTCTTAAGATCAACAGTCATCATCATTGTATATCATGCTTCGCAGACACTCACTTCGCTTGTAAAGTGTGTAACTCATCTGTTTCATGTTATCTGTAAAGATTTTTCTCATGCAGATTGATCATATCTTGCAAAGATGTTCATCTGCTACACTTTTAATCAGACAGTGTAGTTCAATCAATTCTTTACTAACTTGCCTATGTTTCTCTTCTTTTAATGAAGTCTTTTCATCAGCATATTATTTATGTATAGAATGTCTGTGTCTGAACATTTGTTAAATGATATTAATGAGACTTTTGAGTTTGCTCATGTCAAACTTAATGAGACTTATGAGTTGCTCATGTCATAGTAACAGACACGCAGTCTTAATCAGATTTATACGTAGTTAGCATGTAAATTTAAAGAATGTTCATGATTCAAGTTCTTTCTGCTAATTATTCTCAATAGATCAAATGCAAAAATGTTCTGTCTCAGTTTTTATCATTGTAAATGCAGTGACAAAATACTGAATCAAATGATTTTTATAAGCAATTTCTCTCATAGTTCTGCGTTTTATTTGACTTTCTCATCTGCATGTAAATTGCTTGTAGCATGCACATTAAGATTATCAAAGTCTGCGCGATCGCGAAAACTCTGCATGCGATCAATGCACAGCGTTTTATCATCACGCATCATCTCAATGTCATTCAAACTTTTGATAATCTCTAGACTTTACTGTAGCTAGACAGTAGATTTATAATCAGCATCATGTATAAATGAGTTTCATCGCTGATCTTAATATATTATACTGAAGAAAGAATTTCTTTGTAAATGTATTAAAGAATCAAAAGATGTGAAGATTAAATCTGTTATTGAGTTTGAGTTACTTAACTCAACTTGACTTGAGTTCTTGAATTGAGTTGAGTTAAGAAAGATTAATTCAACTCAAATGAGTTGAGTCAGATTCTTGACTTAACTCAATCAATTCAACGAGTTGACTTGAACTTGAAAACAGGTTTAAGACTGCATGCTACTAGTAGAATAAAGTTATGAAACTGTAAAATATGTGTGTATAAATAATCTTTATTTACATGTTGAAAAGAAATTTATATGTATGTAAAGAAATGTTTTCGACTTTTTTATCACTAGCTCAGATCTCAATCTTTGTCTTCAAGTAAACTGCTCAAGAAATGTGTAAGCAATTTCATGATACTAGTAAATTGCAAAATAAATTGCAAAATAAATTGCAAAACTATCTACATAAACTTTCTATTGATGTTTTTTTATCTTCTTTGCTCAGACATTGCATCTAATTTAGCTTTACTTTTAAATGATGATTTTTTTTTCAAATTAATCATTTCAAAGCTACGTTTACATGTTAAATTAAAACTCAACTTCAAAGAAGAAGTCATTTTACACTGTTCTTTTTTCACTGTTAAAGATGATGACTTAAATCTTTCGTTTAATTTAGAGTCTGAGACGAATTTTATAAAATTTCTTTGATTCACAATCTTTCATAATGATTGATTGTTTTTTTCAATCTGTTTCTTTCAATTAAGTATGATGTAACTTGATTAAAATGAGCAGACGCTGAAAATTGAGCATTTAAAAGTGAAGTTGTTGTAGATCTTGCAGTATTGAGTAATGTAAACAATGTGAGTTCTTTGAAGTTTGAGAATTTAAATTGTGAAGATGTTATAAAAAGATCAACATTAATTGAATCATCATTCTTCAGCTTTGATATTGTTAATTAAATGCTTGATGATGAAAAATATAACATTACTTATCATGCTCATTATTATCAACATAATCATTTAATGCATTGCTGATATACTTTAAATCTTCATTAATATCAATGATGAAGATTAAATCTTTATTCTTTTCTAGTTTCTGTGCATTAAAAGCTCTTTTCTTCTCAATAAACTTATAAGACTCAAACTCTGATTTCAACTTCAGAGCATTTGCATGCTTAATCATCATGATATTTGATATGATGTTGACAACAAAAAAGCTGCAACGATAAAATAATACGTCTCATCTTAAATTGAAAACTCTTGCAACATTTGTTGAGATAGCTGAAATTGCTAAAATATCTTGAGTCATTCTGCTTAAATGAACAAAGTCTTCGAGATAGTTTCTTCAGAACTTAATGAAATCAATGTCTTGAACAGAATTTATAGCTTATTAGAATTTGACATTTCAAAACAGTTAACTTCAAAATCAATTGTAAAAGAATTATGAAACAACATTAATTATGCAATGAACGAAATAAAGAAGAAAAACTTACTTTGTTTCAAATATTTCTTCGCTTTATTAGTTGAAATAAGTGATGATGAATTGTAATGTCTGAAATTTCATTTAACAACTTTATCTGCAATGAAAAATGATTGTTGCAAGACTTTTTCTTGAAGTTGATCTTGCAATGTAGTTGAGTTGAAAGCGTAGTGTTTAGCATAATAATTTATAAACTTTTGTTTGTATTTTTGTTTATAGTCACTGTTCTGTCATGTAAATCAATCATATAGATCTAGTTTTTGATGAGAATTTATAATATTTTCAAGATTGTACATTAACTTTTGATCATGATTGACATTTGCATAATATTCAAATAATTTGATTCAAGCTTGCGTTAAAACTTTCAAAAGTGAACATTTTCAAGAACATTACTTTCTTTTCAGAATTATCATGTGATCTTTGATATGAAAGAATAAAACATCATAAATGATGTAAGTTGAATTGATGCTGAGTTCATGATTATGTTCAAGTAAATCAATAAATATCACGAATGATTGAAGTAATTCTACAAGATATCAAACATGTTTTCATTCTTCACTATTGAGAAATAGCTTTTGAAGAGTTGTATTTTCATTTTCGTTGATAGAAATATAACTCTTGATGAAGTTTTAAAGATGAAGTGCTCTCAAAAGCATAAAACAGATGAAATTTCAGTTAGTTTTAACATCTTGTATCATTTTGAGATGAAGTTTGAAATTACGTTGAGCCTTGTGAAATTTCTTTATTCTCTGAGAACTTGCATTCATATAAACAGCAAGCTTTCAAATTTAATCAAATATTATAATAATGTCATGAATAAAAGTTTACTTTGTATTTCTGATCGCGATTGCAAAAATGATTGCAAAATCAATTGCAAAATTAATTGCAAAATTAATCATGAAAATAATTGCAAAGCAAAACAACATGATAAATAAAAATTATTGATTATCTTGAACAATGTTTGAAATAAACTTTCTTGTACAGACATGCTTTGAAGACTAGTCTTGAATATTTAATATTTCTTCTCATTCTTGTTTTTTGAACTCAACATCAGCGATTTTAGTAACTGTTTAACAGCTAACTGAATTACGTGTGCTAAACATAATAAATGTAAAGTAGTTAAGAACTTTTGCAAAGTCTCATTTAATGTCATCATCATGACATCATTATTGCTGATGTTGTTCATAATTATAGTCATAACTCAATCTTGAATATCAGGTTCTTGCAATATTCATTCAGTAATACTGCTTAGATTGCTATGAATATGCTTGTTTTCAATTTGTTCAAAGCTCAACAAGACTTTATGATGTTCTCAGAACTTAATGTAGCAAAATTTCATGATGACTAGAAAAGATAATCTATTAGAATTAGTTTATTCATTTAAACTAATGAAGATTTTAGAATTTATTGATAAGTTCTGAAGTATGTTGACTTGAACAACAATCACTCAATTCTTGAGAGAAATCATAAGTTTAATTCTGTGCAACAGAGTAATGTCTGATCATGTTATTTCAAATGCTCATCGAAATTGAAGATTGTTAATAACGACATAAAAAATATTTAAAGTAATGAAAGTCTTTTGAAGTTGTAATGCAAAGACTTCTGAAGTATATTCTTGATGAAAAGTATGATGCTGTGATTTATTAATCTTTTGCAATCTGTTTTGCAATCTGTTTTGCAATAAAAACAATCACAACGCGCGCAAAACAAATTTTTGAAAAAAGCATTACAAACAAGATAAAAAGAATTTAGTAAACGAATAAATGAGAATGAATCGCAGAAACAGCAGCAATGCTGATTCACAGATGATTGCAAGTGATGTTGACTTATCACAAAGAAACAATGACGTGAAGCTGAAAGACTCATACAACAATGAAAAGTATGTTACTAATATTATTGACTTTTTAATAAAGACATTGACGTTAGAGAAAAAGAAGAATCAAGATCATTCATGAAAGAAAGTAATCTTGAAGCTGATTCAACGTCTTTAAAACGACTCAGAAGAAAAAAACAACGAAAATCAGAACATGTTTCTTACGAAGAATGTACATAAAGCTGAAAACATTCATTCAACTGCTTAATAAACAGTTACAAACATAAAATAACACACGTTTCACATTGAGAATCACATCATAAACAGACATGACAAGAGAAGAAGTAACAGCAGAGAAGTAACATCTCAGAGACAATTTGTCATCGCTTCGCAAAAGATGAGAGATCATGATGAAAATAGTAGAAAGAAGAAAAATAAAGAAGATACAAAAGAAATCTATTGAACAGATTCTTCAGAGAATCACAAATGTGTTGACAGATCAACGAGATTTAATCATGTCACTTCGCAAGCTTGAAAGCAAAGACATTACGCTTCACGCAGTGAGTTCAGAAGCTCAAGCAAATCTGAAAAGATCTCAAACATGAGTAAAAGAAATCATAAACTTGACGTGTATAATATGTTGAATCTTCGCTGTGCTAGCACATGAGATACACATCACAATAAATACAAGCAACTACAAAGTGATCATTAAAAGACTGATAAAAGACAATGCAAGACTTCATGAGAATCTAAAGATTTTAAGAATAGTTTGACTTAAGAAAGTAATTGAAAGTGAAAAAACTCACTCATCACTCATCATAAAAATTGCAATCAAAGCGATGATGAATCAACTAATGAATATGAGCATGCTAAACTTGTATCAAGAATGCTTATGCAAACTGTTTGAAAAGAACTGTTGCATCACTCAATGTTACAGATGCTTTGAATTTGATCATATGATCAGATTCTGCAAGAAGAAACAATGCTGCGCTAAATGCGCAGATAAACATCACATTAAAGAGTGCATGATGTCGTTGAATAAAAGACGTTGTGTCAACTGCAACAAAGATTATGAACTCTGAAGATGCATCTGCTTCAAGTGATGACAGCAGATGAAACAAGCATCAGAAATTTACAGAAACAGATCGATCAAATATTCAAAAGCGCTGAAATACAATTGCATATCTTTCTCGCTGTCTCTGAACTCTTTAAGCTCAATAAATTTGTTGAACTCAACAGACTTCGTAGATTCAACGAACTCTTTAAGCTCAGCAATCATCATGTTAAAAACATGTAATTGAGATGTTAATGAATCAACATGATAGATGATAAAAGTTAAGAAGAGATGAATCAATCTCTTTTTATGCATGACTAGCGACTCAGATGAGATGACATTTAAGCAAACTCAGAAACGCTCAATCAGAAAGCACAAAAGACTTTCAGTGATTGAAAGCATACAAAGAGTCTTCTCAGCGCAAAATCAACAGCAGCTACAAATAACTTTATGATAAAACAATTCTTTCTACGAATTCTACAGTATAATATCAGAAAGTCATTAAAGATTCAAGAATCATTCTTGATCGACAGAAAAGTTCACAAATTCAACATAGTAATCATACAGAAGCAAGATCACAACATTAATGACTTGCAATCATTTAACTCAGCTTACAACTTCTTTCATCTAATGAAAAACTCATTATCTCAATCAAGAACATGCATATATGTTAATAAACACTTAAGACTTGATCAATGAACAGTAAAGACAGCTAAGTCAGACATCTGCTCAATCAGAATATTAACTCGCAACACAGATGATGAAACGCAAATGCTAAGATTTTTAAACATTTACAATTTGAGTTCATTATTCATCACATTCACAGAGAAATTCTCAACTATTTCTCGTTTGAATGAACTACTCAAGAATGACTGTGAACAACTAGTTGTAGAAGACTTTAATCTACATCATTCACATTGAGAAGAGCAAAGATGCTTCACTCAACATATGATGATTGATACTTTACTAAACGTTATTACAAATGCAAGATTGAAACTACTGCTGAAATTAGGCACAATCACTCATGAGACTCACAATCAGTTTACAACGATAGATTTAGTCTTTAGCAGCGAGAAAATACAGTCTATGATATGTAAATGCAAAGTACAAATTGATCTACATCAGAAATCAGATCATCTTTTGATTGTCACAAAGTTATGTTTATAAACAATCTCAGTGCAGTTTTCAACTCGCTGACTTTGAAAAGAATTGAACACAGAAGTATTGAATGCTTATCTGTGAATACATCTTTTGTCAGATTACTTTCTGAGCAGCAGAGCTGAAATGAATGACAGAGTGACAGAGATCATCAGAGCACTACAAAAGATCATTGAAAAGTTTACTTTCTGAGCAAAATCGTTAAATTAAGTAAAAGACTTCTGAAATCAAAGCTGCTTCAAAGTAGTAACAAAATCAAGATGATTGCAAATCATATGAAAAACGCAAGATATATTAAAGACATGAAATGAATATGTGAAACATAATGATTACAAAAACAAGATCATCAGACAAATAAAATGTGCATACTTCAGATCACAGATGCATGAGCTAAGTAATGCATTGAAATTGATATGATGCTTCGCAAAATGAGCTAGAATTGAAAGTCAGCTACTTAAAAAGCTTTCTCAGTTTTCATCGTTGAAACAAAATGATACTAAGCACATATTAATAATATTTAAAGAAAAAATTGAGATGCTGCAAGAAAAATTCTTTTCTTCATCTTCATAAGCAGACATAAGCAACATTTCAAATTCATTCATATCTTTGACAGTATCATCAAATTCACGCATTTTCGAAAATGAAATGAAGCAAGTATTTAAATGAGTGAAAGCAAACAAAGCATCAGACGTCTCTGAAATTTCAAACAGAGCACTTCAAGCAGATTTCACAAAACTGATTTCAGTGCTGATAAGTCTGTTCAACGCATGCATGATATACAAATATCATTCAAAGTAGTTCAAAAAGTCTCAAACAATAGTGTTATATAAATCAAAGAAAAGTGATTATATTGATTCAAAGACATATTGACTAATCGCTTTGTTTAATATCATGAGCAAAGCTTTAAAGTCAATTATGATCAAAAGACTGAGTGACATAACTGAGACTCATCACATACTTTTGAATGCTCAAATGAGAGCAAGACGCAAGTAATTCATGATCTCAACGTTAAATTTACTAGTAGATTAAGTTCATATCATGTGAGATTGCAAAATTAAGTAGATGATCTTCATGCTAAGTTTAAACATTGTTGAAGTGTTTGATCAAGTCTTGCACATCAAACTGCTGCATATGCTGAAAATGAGAAGAACATCAAGTTATATAGTTGAATAAGCACGCAGCTTTTTAAAGAACAGAGAGATGTTGCTGATATTCAATGAGCAAATGAGCACTATGTGCAAGATTAATGCAGACATATCTCAAGAATTTCTCATTTTATCAATTCTCTTTCTATTTTTCAACGCAAGTTTAATTGAAAAATGCAAAACACTGAAAATTAAAATTGAAGTACTCAACTTTGTAAATAACATCAACATTCTAGTCTATGACAAATTCATTGAAGAAATTTGCAAAACACTGAGCAAGATACATGATGTCTGCGCGTAGTGAGCTTGAACTCATGATGCAATGTTTGCATCAGAAAAATATGAGTTCACACATTTCACTATAAAATTAAAGAAATTCAACATGATGATTAGCATACAAATAAAAAGCTCAGTGATCAAGTCAAAGTCAGACATGCAAGTTTTAAAAGTTTGACTGAACATGAAACTACAATGAGATGTGCATCTTTGACAGATAAAAGCAAGTCACGTCACAAGAATGCTGATGCTTAGTTATTTAAAAGTCTTTACATAAGAAATAATCTTCACAAAAGCGAGACAAATGTACTCAGCAGTAATGAAATCAGAAATTGCGTTTGAAGCATCAGTCTGACATCAGTGCAGCAAAGAGAAAGAACTGTCAAACAAGAAATGCAAACTAGAAACTCTGTAAAATCAAACTTTACATCATGTTGCAGAAGCATTTAAAAGAGTAAGCATTGAAATGTTAAAGATTAAAACATACATAAGTTTGCTGCATGTTCATTTAAACATGCTGCAGAACAAAGTCATATTATGCAGTTAAGTTAATGACAGAACGTAAGAGACTAAATGAGCATGTAAACTCATACGCGCTCAACTGATAAGAATTAATCATCTCATTTCTCACTTTTCTATCATCAAGAAAGTAGTGCTTCTGAACATCTTCATTCAAGAAGATGCAAGAAAGCAGTTTAAATGCAAATGATTTGATCTTTCTATAATGATTTCAACAAGTGATAGCATTGCAATGTAATGATAAATGTAAATTTGAAGAAGTTCTTGCGAATTTTCTGAATAAAAGAAATAGATTATTTCGTATCATTTACACGTCAATAACAGAGTAATAATTAAGCATTTATCTAATGTTAAAGATCAGCATAGAGTGAGTCATATGAGTGTCATTTGACTAGTAGATAAATGCTAAGAAAGATAAGTATTTACAGAAAAGAACTCACAGCTTATATGTGTGTTTCTGATCTTTGCACTAAACTCAAAAGAATTGATGTCTTACACAGATGATGCAGAGATTTGATGATATTACTTTTAGCTCAGATATAGATTGATCACGTCAAGTTGAGTTGAAATTCTTTTGAAAAAGTGTCGAGTTGAATTGAGAAGCTTGAATCAACAACTCAACTTGAAAACTCGACTTGACTTGACAAGATATTAGATAGATGTAAATAGCTTGATTGAACAGTCTACATGATTTTCCTTCATGACTTTCTATCATGTTTTCTCGTCATGACTCTCTATCAAAGTCAAACGATCTTCATGTTTTCTCGTCATGACTCTCTATCAAACGATCTTTATGTTCTTCTTCATGTTTTCCTTCATGTTCTTCTTCATGTTTCTCTTTATGTTTCTCTTTATGTTTCTCTTCATGTTTTTCTTCATGTTTCTCTTCATGTTTCTCTTTATGTTTCTCTTTATGACTTTCTATCAAACGATCTTCATGTTTTCTCTTCATGACTCTCTATCAAAAAGATAATGCAAAAAGATAATGCAAAAGTCGGAAAAATTTCTATATTTAGCTCTCTTGACGTCAAGCTCAAGTTCTTGACGAGTCGAGTCAAATTGACCTGATTTCTAGTTGAGTTAAGTCACGTCAAGTTGAAAATATGCTCAACTTGACTCAAGTCGAGTTGAAAATGTGAGCAACTTGACTTTGAATTGAGTTGAATTCAAAATGTCAACTCAAAACTCGACTCAATGATCAGTCTACTCAGATACTCATCAGACTTAATTGAGTTAATTGAGACTGAGACTGAGATCAAGCAAGCTCTAATCAATATGCAATCAACACGCTAAAGTTAATTGTGTATTGATTAGAATTAAACTAGGTCAGAATCGTCACAAAGCTCATCATCATTATTCTCATCATCATTCAGTAAAAAACCTCATAACAAGCAATTTGTTGAAAAGATGTTTTGAAAACAGTTAATAGTAAAGTCGAAAACTGATGATAGAAAGATGAAGTTCATCAGAGTAAGTTGTGAGTCTTACTAGATTGCAAAAATAATTGCAAAAGTGATTTCAAAGATGCTGATTATATGTTAGAATGTTTGACTCATTGAGTCAAATCATGTTCTTAAAGTCATCATAAAAAGTGATTTTATCAAGCTCAGAAAAGTGCGAAAATATTGCAAAGAAACTGTGATACTTCGAGAAATTCATTGATATTAAAGAATAATTAACTTACTTATTTCAAAGCTGTCTTTTCAGCGTATAGTTTGCAAAGTGTGTCACGAATTGATTGAAATCAATCTTTGCTTTCAATCAAAAGCTATAGAAACATTGCAGAAGACTGCAAAAGCATGACTCATGATGATGTATGAAGATTAGTTTCACAATCAATTTTGCAATCAGTTTTGCAATCAATTTTACAATCAATTTTGCAATTCAAATACTGATTACTTAACAGACATCAATCTTTGCGTAATTCACGCAAAGCGTGTAATCATTTAAGCGAAGAATATAAGATTGATTTTTCGTCTAATTGATGAAAAGTTCACGTTTGACACTTTCTCAAACTATATGAAAAAATAGTCATAGTGTAGATAGAATGCAACGCTGTCAACAAGATCAATAGCTGTTTATGTAAGATTGTGAATAATGTTCTTGCACTGTAACACTGTTAGTAATACTATTGCTTTCACATATGATTGAATGTAAAAGTTATTGCTTTTGTCAAGAACTTTAGATTTTTTTGTTGAATATAAAGTTGATTCATTAACTAGACATACTATTTTTAGAAATTGAGTTCAAGTTAGCTTAACTCAACTTCAAGTTAAGCTCAAGTTGAGAGAGATTAACTCAATCTCAGCTTGAACTTAAGATTGAGTTAAGTTGATCTCTCTTAACTCAACTCAATTCTGACTTGATGATAGATTTAGTAACAGCATGACGAATTTCAAAGTCATTATTCAAGCAATATTCTGTCAGCAAGACTATTCATGAAGATTATAATAACAAAGCATTCGTCTTAATGACATGCATTAACATCAAAAGCTTAAAATTCTTTATTCTGTCTTACACTGCTTATCATGCAGCTTTTCATCATTCATAATTTACATCTTCAAATATTTCTTGTTTAAGACTAATTTGATGCTATTGTAAATGTTCAAGATTATGTGAAAAAAGTATCAGCTATATTAAATTAACATAATTATCATAAATAAGCTCATTTCAGAAGCTGAAGTGTAATGAGTTGAACTGAAGAAAAAATTGCGAGCTGAGCTGAAAAAATCATTATCAAATGCTAATATCAAGAAGAATGAAAATAATAATCTCAAATACAAGAATCTTGATGCACATGTTTTATCTTTACTACGAATTCTAGAACTTAAGCTTAAGACGAGTTTGATCTACTCTTTCAAGAATATCTTTAATGATTTGTGTTCAGAACTGAAACTACATGATGTAATGATTTTCAACTTCAATAAATATTGACAACGTTATAGAATCTGTCTATCTAATATCAATACACATTATATCAAAAACATCACAGATTGAATCAAAAGATCTGCTAAAGTCTGATTACAGAACATATGTAAATAATGTAAAGCTTCAATCAAAGTTAAATTGTTTATTTATCATGTCTTTACGTAAGAAAAACTTCTAAGCGCACATGAATTGAGAAGAGATTTCAACAAGCTGTGAATCTTTATTTCAAGTCTAAGCGAGTGCTATTAAATTCAAAGAATTGAATAATATGATGTGATTATTTGCTTGTACAAGATCATAAGATTTCGAAAATGTGATATGATTAAGCATTTGTGAATGAGTGATAAAGTTAAGATATACGAAAGAATTCGTCACTTTCATGTGAAAATAAGAGTTAAAGAATAAGACATTTTTCATTAATAGAATATTTGAAGAGTTGAAATAAGTTTCTGCATGATCAATGAGATTGAATAGTACAAGAAGATTCTTCATTTGCATGTGATTATTAGACTGATCGCGTCGAGTCGAGTTGAAATTTTTTTGAAAAAGTGTCGAGTCGAGTTGAGAAGTTGAACTCGAGCACTCGAGTCGAGTTGAGAAGCTTGACTCGACAACTGGACTCGACTCGACAAGATATTAGATAGATGTAAATAGCTTGGTCAAACAGTCTACATGATTTCTCTTCATGACTTTCTACCATGTTTTCCCGTCATGACTCTCTATCAAAGTCAAACGATCTTCATGTTTCCCCGTCATGTTTCTCGTCATGTTTCCCTTCATGTTTCTCTTTATGTTTCCCTTCATGTTTTTCTTTATGTTTCTCGTCATGACTTTCTATCAAATCTCTCTATCAAACAGTCTTCATGATTCCCCGTCATGACTTTCTACCATGACTTTTCTTTATGACTTTTCTTCATAGCTTTTCTTCATGACTTCTCTATCATGACTCTTCTACCATGACTTCTCTTCATGACTCTCTATCATATAGTCTTCATGTTTCCCGTCATGACTATTAAAAAGATAATGCAAAATGATAATGCAAAAGTTAAAAACCGGAAAAATTTCTATATTTAGCTCTCTTGACATCAAGCTCAAGTTCTTGACGAGTCGAATCGAGTTGACTCAATTCTCAGTCGAATCGAGTCGCGTCAAGTTGAAAATATGAGCAACTCGACTCGAGTCGAGTTGAAAATGTGAGCAACTCGACTTCGAATCGAATCGATTTCAAAATGTCAATTCGAAACTCGACTTGACGATCAGTCTAATGATTATAAGAGTTGAAAGATGAAAAGAAGTCTTTTTGCTGTAACTGATTTGCATAGCTCAGCTCTGAATTGTTTTCTGCTTACGCATGAACAAAGAAATTGAAAGATGTTTCTTTGATTCAGCGTGAAAAAGTCAATTTTTCTAAGTAATTGATATGTTAGAAAGTCTTTTTTTCATATAAATCAAGAAAAGACTCATCAGATTTATCTCTTGTCTTTGATGCTAATGATTAAATAGTAGTGCATGAAACAATGCTTGTGTTAGCTGTTTATGAAGTCATTGATGAAACATTGTTAGCTTTCAATTCTTATATCTTATTTCAGTCATTTATGCTGACGTCTTCTGAATATCAAGTGAAAGCGATCGCAACGCTTGACTCAGCAGACTGCGTTAATGATGAAAGAAGTTCTGTTGATTAAATGTGATGAATCACTTCAAGCAAAGAATGTATTTCATCAATGTCATTTCTCACTAAATCAATCACGTTCATAAAATTTAAGCTTTCAGAAATTTGATGCAATCAATTGAAATTCAAGCGAATCAAGAGCTTCAATGATGTGCTGTTTTATTCTAAGCGATAACATTTTCAATATGACTTATAATCAAAAGTCTGAATCTGATCATGAGTCAACTGCTTCAAGTTCACATATTTAATCAATTATGTTATAAGATTGTTTCAACATTCAAAAAGCTTCTTGTAAGTTCAGTCATAAATAATCAACTTATGTAACAGAATTCAAGTACTGAGAAAATCAAGGTCGCGAAAAATTTCATTGACTTTAGAAAAAATTTTCTTTTCAAAGCATATCAAGAGATTGATGTCATCATCAAGAAGTCTTCACTCTCATTTAGTTGAAAACATAAACAGTCAGTTGTTGCTGCATACAAGTCAAATACTTATAACTTACAAAGATAAAACATCATCATCAAGTTTCAGTAAGTCACTCAAATTGAACTTTGTTAAAAGAGATAAATAAAGTTAATTACATTTTCTTTCATCTTTTAAAGTTGTGACAGTTGTAAAGAGATTAAAAGCAATTCGCTTGTAAACAATAGTTACTTTCTTTTGTTTATTATTCAATTCTGTATTCTCAACTGATGTAATGATCTCATTAAACTTCTGATGAAAAAAGAGAAGAACAAATTGCTTAACACAATCATACTTTTTATTGTCTTGTTTAATCTTTCTGAAACTCTTGTACAATTAATGAATGCATAATGTATGTTTTATTTCTGACTAATTGAATATGTCAGACTTGATTAATCAAAGCTGATCATATAATGAGCATGAATGAATCAATGTCTGAACAAAGTCATAAGCAATCTGAGTCAGAAGTTGTATTCATTCTGAATCTTTGATCTTTAACTCTTTCATGAAGTAAGAAAGTGTGATGTCATTAAAAGATGATTGAAAAGAAAGAATAAGCAGAAAAAAGTCTTGTAAACTGATCATCATGTTGAGTTTTCATATTTACATTCTGACTCAACTCAATTACTCAGTATCAATCTTCTGACTCGACTCAAATACTTGATTTCAACATCATGATTTAACTTAATATTAATCTTGAATCAGAATTCAATTCAAGTTCTCAAATCAACTCATTAAGCAATTGAAAATGATGTTAAATGTTAAGATTTACTATTTTTGAATTTATTACATCATTATATTTGAAAAACTTTCATGCAACAAATGAATTTAATTCTCTTCTCATTATTTGCATTATTTTGTTGCATTATTAAACATTCAGATAAATATTAGTAGTACTTCGCTTCATGTCTTAACGAATTGAATCGAGAATTTCAAGTCAATACTCAGTTTCAATCTTCTGACTTGATTCAAATACTTAAGTCAAGAACTCTGACTTAACTTAAATACTTAAGTTAAGAATTCTGACTTGAATCAAGTCTTGATGAGTTGAAAACTCAACTCAATCTCAATGATTCAACTCACGTGATCAGTCTAAAGTCTTGTAATGCTCACTGAGATGAAGATGTTCTAATTAAATATGTTTTGATTTCAGATAATGTCAGAGATTTATCAGTCAAGTGCAAAGTAGAGAGCAATGAACACAAGAGTGAAGATGATTACATGTTAAGATCATGTCTAGATATTCAATCTAATCATGTCGTAAGTAAAATGTTTGATTCAATAAAGATAGCTATAACTAAGACTTTAAGAATACAGAAGAAAGAAAATACAAAAGATAAAAAGAACATGCTTTATATAGTAGTTATTTAGATTCGACGCTAGTCTCAAAGAGAACGTGTTGAAACACAAGAAAAATGTTGATTCAAAAGATGTTTGCAACACAAAGAAATGTGTTTATCATAAACATCTGTTAACTACTCATAACACAAAGAAGTGTGTTTGTTTAAATGATAATAAAAGCTGATTAAAAGATGCTTAGAAAAGAAAAAAGATGCTGAGTCATATCTGAGTTAAACCTGAGTCAGATCTAGATCAGATTTAAATCAGATCTCGACTAGATCTTGACTAGCTTTAATCAATATGCAATCAACTTGCTAACGTTGATTATATAATGATTAAAGTTAAATTTTTGATCTTATTTAATTCTAATGCATTCATAATATTACTCTTTTCTTTGAAAATTTATGTTTACATGAATGTTGTTTCATTTCACTTGTCTGATCAATCATAATTTCACAGACTCAGATCTGCGAAATTCTGATTGACTGATTGATAAAGCATTAATTCAAATTAGCGTTAGCGTGATTTGTTTGAATAAAGTTTATGAAATTCGATCAAAACGTCTTTGAAGTCATTGAATTTTTATTTATCAACATAGTATCATTCGTTGTTTTGATTTAATTCTGTTCATTTTACCTTGTATTGTATTCAATCTTAATAGCGTTTGAAGTTCAAAATGTCATTTATCTTTCAGTGTTCATTGTCTTCAATAGTGAGAGATTTAAATGATTCTAAATGCTGTTCTGATAAGAAATCATTGAGATAAGAATGTAATAACTTCAAACTGAACATTGAATGCAGCTGCTTTATGCTTATTAATAAATAAAGATGATAGAAGATCTCAACTTTGACAGTAATTTGATAAAGTTCTAGCTGTTTGTTTTTCAAATCTTTGCATGATCTTGTTGTTTTGATGTTTCTGAAGAATAATTAAACTCAGTCTTTTACTTCATAAATGACATCTTATCTATGTTTATTGATTTGAACTTCAATGATCTGCTTTGTCTTTTTCAATTGCTGATGATCGAAGATAAGAAGTTCTTTCATTCAGATAATAATATCATTAACTTTTCTAGCTTCAAGACGTTTGCAAGTTATCTTGTAGTCAGTTGTATCTGAATTGAAACTTATTCAAAGATGAAACTCTTTATTGAAGTAGAATGAAATCATTGAGATGATCAAGAAGATATTGAAATTCTCGCTGAATTCAATCATTGAAAGTCATTTTGCTCAGTCACTCTGCATGTAATTGCAGTAAATTCTTAGTTCACGTTTCACATCTTGATTGACTTACTTTGATTAATTATTGATCTCAGAATAATAGATTGTTGATAAACTAGCTGTGATTCTTAGTTGTTTGCAAAGACTTTGTCACATTGTTGATATGAATTGAGATTTTCTGTTTGAAACAATAGAACTGAGTAGATCATAAAGTTGATAAACGTTTCATAAACATGATTTTAATTATTTCTTCAACTGAAATGTCATCATTTCTTCAATGATAGAAGACATAGTGACGTTTCTTGATGAGATGACATATGATTATGCAAATGACGTTGTATTCTTCTGATAGAGATAACTCAGTGATGAAGTTCATAGTTATATTTTTTAGCGTTTCTGTGAAATTGAAAGAGAATGATGAAGTTCATGCGTACTATTTCTAGACATTTTGCTTCGTTAACAGACATGACAGTTTTGAATGTACTGTTTAATCGTTGCTTAATGATCTGATTAATAGTAGAAGTGTTGATCTAGATTGATCATTCTTTTATTGTCGAGATGAAAAATGAATGACTGATCATGAATTTTCTGTAGCAATTTTGTATGCATATTCTCAGAAACTCACAGTAAGTTTTTTTTGAATAGAACGTCATTAATGATCTTGCAGTTCTTTAGTTCAGTGCTATGAAACTTAAGCTTGTTTTCGCTTATAGCTTGTTTATATTCACTGCAAAGCTCGTTTGTTTGATTGACATTGCATTCACGTTGATAAAGATCAGCTTTAGATTCAATGACTAAAATGTTTACTTTATCAAAAGTCAGAATAATCTGATAGTAATCTTTAACGCGCTGAGCTGATTCAGAGATATTCGTTATGAGCATTCTGATAAGAGCATTGACTTTAGTATTTGTTTTGTCTAATTGAAATATAATCTAAAATATCATGATGAATTGACACATAAAGATTAAATCAGAGACTAGAATCAGAGACTGAGTTGAAGATTAGATCTGAGTTAGCTCTGAGACTCTGTAACTTTGTCAAGACATCGTTTAAATCACGTCATATCTTCAACTTAATATGTCATGAGTTATGTCGTGTTTGACTTGACAATGCTTGACAAACTCTCTATAGTTAATCGATTTTCTTGAGTTATCGAGAGCTTCTTAATAATTAGCTCTATCATAATATATATTCATTCTGTGCCTGCTTAGAATATCACATTGTCATATCATTCTTATAAATCTCGTCTATTCATTTAGTAAACTCGATCATTATAGTTCTAATTATTTCAAACTCTTCTTAAAGATGATGATTTAATATTCAAGCATGACAACAGCAACGCGATTGTAACAGAATTGTAACGATGATGTCTCAATCTTACGAAACATCATATCAGAAAATAAACATCGTATAATGAAATCAGAAAGCAAAGAAGCAGAAAATGAATTCTCTCTTAATATTAATAAACAGCTGACTAAAGCTATGCTTTGATGAAATGAACTGCGAAAGAAACAGAAGTTAGCAGTCATTCAATCAGAGATTGAGATTCTGCAAGTCGTTAAAACGATGAAAAAAAAGTCATCAAGCTTTCACTTAAGCTCTCACGAAGAATTCAAATGATCTACGCATTATTTTCATAGTGTTGACGAAGATAAAACAAAGTCATCACAAGATTGTTTTGCAGAAGTGAAAATTCTCAACATTTTTAAAGAAGTATCATGACAAAATCATCAGAGAACATAGAGAGTAAATTCGCGATGTTGAAATCTTATTTCGAAATATCTCTTGATATTTTGAAAAAGATGAGAAAAAGATTTTGTACTGCATGATTTATCTCAAGAATGAATCAAAGAAACTTTGATTTAATCACAAAGAGACTATGTCTGCAGCTCAGCAGATGTGATTTGATTTTATTAACTTTCTTCTGAACATAATTGAAGACTTGATGAATCAAGACATAAACATGACTCAGCAGTATGCAAACACATTGCAACATTCAGATCAGATGATATGAATGTTTGCAGTTTATCTGAGCACTTTGAAACATCAACTTTCATTGTATAGTAATGAGCATAAGTGAGCTCATTTATTTATCAAGTTAAGATCTGAGCTGCGTGTGATTATTACTAATGTTCAGTTAATCTTTATTACATGAAATGCATTAATTGATCTTGTCACTTAATTGAAAACAAATCTTCAAAAAGAACACGTCTTGTTATTGAAATGACTTCAAGACAGAGACTTATATGATCAAACTAAGATCAACAAGAGAGCTAGTTTTAAACGAAAAGAGTTTCATAAATTAATCAAACTTGACTCATCATTGAAGTCAAGTTTACATGCTTTATCATGTTATAGCAAAGATTTGTTCGAAATAACAGTCAGTATCTACTTTTAGGTGTTTGGGCATCCCAATCCGGGGGCCTTTGAAGCCGCTTTACGGTGCTAGAACACCGAGGCCAAAGGACCCGGACCGGCGAATCTGTTGAACCGAACTCGATGGGGGAACAAGGATCTGCTAGTCTCAGGCGCCATCGCAGGGATTGCGCTCCCTCATGGATTGCGCTCCATTTCTGGCTTACAGCTTCAAAGATGTCCATGCCCTTCTTACCGCCCACCGGGTCTTGGGACCGTGGACATAATCACAGGATATGGCACCCTCCCATCATGTTGTACCTGCCCTTCTCCTCTGGACCCCTCCATCCTCCCCTACCCTTGACCACAGCGCTGTGCAATCCTTTTCCTTCTTTTCTCTTTTTCTACTCATCTGTACAATACACCTCGAGCGCTATCGTTCTTTTCTCTGGTCGCAAGCCTGCCACCAGGGTTCACAGCCGCTCTACCTCGCTCTTCCGCGAAATGCTCTATTTGTCCTCAGCGATAGCAGCCATACATCATGCAAACACGGCGGAAAACTGTCAGATTGCCCCCCAACTTTTACATTCAACA
>JAABVA010001515.1_pt1 | contig 24761 bp, 29 predicted proteins | sample 5560331 | NCBI WGS metagenome assembly JAABVA01 (sample SAMN12812661, study PRJNA571458) | rock metagenome | isolation source: Antarctica rocks | place: Antarctica: Victoria Land, Mt New Zealand sud | collected 2016-01-07
GGCATTGCAACAGCGATCAATCTGGTTCGCCTTGTTGCCTGGCTCGATGGCGATCCGCTTGCTCCGACCCGGGTTTCGGCTTTTGAAAGGCTCTACCGTGCGGCGTGAGGAGTTTGCCAGCAGTGTCCATATCGGGTGAAGATCAGTTTCCATCTCACGTGGCTCTCCAGAAGAGGCTTCCCTCCAGTTCAGCAAATGCACATCACGTGCGCTTCCCCTTGGAAAACACTCTCCCTGGACTGCTTCGCCTTGTACGTGGCCTTCCCACGCTCCCTGGTGAGACATCACTCTCACGACTACTATCAGTCCTCCGTCGCCATCTCACTCGCGTGAGGAAGGCGATCCCGCGTTTCATCACGATGGTACGTTCTAGCCACCGACGTAGGGCACCCACTCATCTCCTTGCTTGACCTCATCGGTCACCGCTCACAGCGAAGAGGTTGCGATAGGCGAGAGCCTTCTCCTGTCGCACACCGTGACATCAGCTTCAGACGTGGTGCTGATGGGGGCAAGGCCGCCCCGATTGGAGATTAGGTTTCAAACAATCCAGTTTTACCCATATCGTGCGGGTCTTGCGGCACCTCGACTTTTCACGCCTTCCGTCGATCACCGCTTTAACAGCAGGCTGTTGTCCCTTTTAGGTTTCCCAATCGGGTAAGCTGTTGACCCAAGAACATTCCTCTCCGTTCTTCCTGGTTGCGCCAGGGATACCATCGTGTGCGACACGGCGCACACTCTCGGCTGGTAGGCGATCCCGCATTTGCGCTCGTGAGACGTTGGGTACGTGTAGGTGCCTCGTTCGTTTCCTTCAACCTGTTCACTACAGGTCACTCACCGCAGAGAGCCTTCCACATCCGTCGTACTAAGATGTGATGTGCGGTGTCGTCGCCTCAGATATGCTGCGACGGGCGTGGTATTGCGCCGTTGGAAACTGAGGTTCAGCCAATTCAGGTTTCACCATGCGTACAGGACTTGCGGCGCATCACGCTACATACCTTCGCGTTTCACCGCTTTCCTGACATGCTACATTCCCCTTTGTCTTTCGACGCCAGGTAGGTCAGGTGTCCTAGAAGGGGTTTTGCTCTCGACCTTCTGCTCCTATGGAGCGATCTCAACAAGCACCGAAACGGCGCACTACGACGTACCATATAACTGCGGTTGAGTGGGCTTCTTTTGCTGTAAATACATTTCAACTCTATTGTTTTCCGCTTAGGAGATACTTCTTTGGAAGAAGACAGTTCCTCTTCCATTCTCTCTTGTTCTAAAAATCAGAAGAGCTTGCTATCCATCAAGCGGCTTTTAGAGCCAGTTCTTGTAAAGCTGAAACGTAGTTCTATGGTACGTCGTACTTTTTCGTCAGGAAGACACTGATAGGCATATTGGGGGATGTCCTCTGTCTCGCTTCTCAATGGGGACTGGAGAGCTTGGCTCAAAAGTGGCGGCAGCTTTGACGGTGCAACGCCTACACCGAAACGTGGAGATTTCTGTTTCCATGTTCAAGAACATCGCCGAATGCAATTCCTCCACCTAAAGCAAGACTACCAGAGGAATACCTTGCCTCTCTTGATTGATGTGCGTTCACTATCAGAGTTTAAGGGATATGGTCACGCCTATCAGCCTCGCCTGGGACGGCTACCTGGATCGTTGCACATGCCTTTTACCCAGTTATTTGATGACGCAGGATACTTCGTCACGAAAAGTGTGTATCTGCAGCACCTCACTCCAGAGATATGGAATGCAGATAGGCTTGTCGCCTACTGCGAAGTGGGTGTACGTTCCTGTCTATTCGCGCTTCTCCACGAGACCTATACCGGGCAGGTTATCGCAAATTTTGATGGTTCAGTCATGGAGTGGGCATTGGATGCGGAACTACCAATGGAGTGTGATGCTGTGTGAAAAAACATCCAGTTATAGCTTCTTTGACCCTTAAATCACTTAAGTACTGGATATGTGAGTAATACGTGAAAAAGGATAAGTACATTCTGTCGGCTGTACTGGCACTATTGCCACTGTTCTCACATCGCTACTCCCTCTTCTCAATAAACTACTACTGTGTGATGCGCGGACAGCACCCGTAGCATGGCTATCAATGCGGCCTCTCTTCCACTCCTGGCGAGAGGTACGCTTTTCCTCCTTGAGCCGCTTTCTCACTCTCTCGCGAGACGAGGTTCCCAGGCTTCGGTCAAGGCATCCGCCACGAGGTTTACGCCGAGTACAGTAAGGGTAATCGCAAGGCCAGGGAAGACCGACATCCACCAGGCCTCGTATACGAACTGCTGGGCATCATTGAGCATCGCGCCCCAGCTCACCACATTAGGGTCACCTAGCCCAAGAAAGCTGAGTCCCGCCTCGACCAGGATCGCACTGCCAACTTGAAGGGATGCCTGAGTGATGACCGGCGGTAGCGCATTAGGCAGGACGTGGCGCAGTAATATGCGAATCTCGGGTGTCCCCACCGCGCGCGCAGCCAGCACGTAGTCCCGCGTTCGCACTGTCAGTATTTGCGCACGTAGCACACGCGCCGTAAGCGGCCAGTAGGTCAGGCTTAGCACCAGCACGGTTAGCCAGATGTTGCTTCCGAGCAGAACCACGACGATCAATGCGAGAAAGAAGCGCGGCACAACGAGGAACAGTTCCGTGAGGCGCATCAATCCGTCGTCAACCAATCCACCGAAATAGCCAGCCAGTCCACCGATCACTACGCCAAAAAGGGTCGCAACGAAGGCGGAGACAAACCCTACCAGCAACGAGACACGTGCTCCATGCACAACGCGGCTGAACACATCGCGGCCCAGATCGTCGGTGCCAAACAGGTGCTCCGCTGAAGGTGGGTTCAGTACCACATTCGAGATAGCGAACGGATTGTGGGGGGCAATAAGATCGGCTCCCAAGGCAACCAGCACAAGTACAAGCATGAATATCAGGCCGAGGACTACGGCCGATCGACGGTGGAAGCGCGACCAGAAGCCGGACTGCCACGTGTGGTACCCAATGAGCGACGCTGGCGCGCTGGCGTTCACAGGCCAGTGCTCGCTTCTTTCGCGCGTCTTCATCTCACTTGTACCTCACCCGTGGATCGAGCCACGTGTAGAGTAAATCGGTGAACAGGTTCGCCATGATGACCGTGATGGCAACCAGAATGAAGATGGCCATCAACAGCGGGTAGTCGCGATTGAGTGTCGCGCTCAACAGTAGACGCCCTAGCCCGGGCCAGGCGAAGACCGTCTCGGTCAGAGCAGCTCCAGTGAGCAGCAGGCCGATCTCGTTACCAATCACGGTTACAATGGGCATTAGTGCGTTCCGCAACGCATGGCGAAGCACTACCGCTCTTTCCGACAGGCCTTTCGCGCGTGCAGTGCGAACATAGTCTTCCCCCAGCACCTCGCGCAGAGTGGTGCGAGTTAGGCGTGCTGTCAGCGCGAGCTGCGACAGCGTGAGAGCGATAGCCGGCAGCGCAAGGTGATGCAACACGTCGATCCCATAGAATATGCCTGTGTAGTCATCCCGCACTGACACCATCCCCTCAATAGGGAACCAGTTGAGCCATAGTGCGAACACGATGATCAACAGTTGCCCTAACCAGAAGACGGGAATGCCATAGACCGTCAATGTAAGGACCGTAATCGCACGGTCGAGTTTGGTATGCGGACGGGTCCCGGTAAGCGTCCCCAACAGGAGTCCGAGAATCGTCGAGAGGGCCAGTGCGGTCCCCATGAGCAACAACGTCGCCGGGATGCGGCCTAGGATCACCTGGAAGACGGGCTGTTGATAGGTGAACGAGTAGCCAAAGTCGCCATGTAGGACAGCCAGAAGATAGCGTGCCAATTGCTCGAGCAGAGGGCGGTCGAGGCCGTAATACGCCCGCATCTCGGTATAATAGGCCTTATCGCCACCGTCGCCGGCCAGTATATAGATCGGATCGCCCGGTGCAAGGTGAATCAAGATGAAGGTGAGCACCAGTACAGCGAGTACCAGCGGCACCGCTTGAACCAGACGTCGGGCCGTATACCCTATTAGAGAAACATCTTGGATGTCACTACCTCCTTACGCCGACCACGCTTGTTCAAATAAGTTGTTCGCCGGGTGGAAGCCTTTGAACGTCGAGCGGTTGGCGCGGTACCCCTGCGTGTCAATGAGCCAGAAGTAGGGCAGATCGTCTGACAGCGTCTTCTGGATGGTGGTATAGACCTGAGCGCGCTGAGTTCGATCCGTCAAAGCTGCTGCCTGGTTAAAGAGTTGATCGATCTGTGGATTTCTGTAGCCAGCACCGTTGGAAAATGGAATCGGGCCGATATTAGTTGAGACATAGAGGCGCCGAACCCCGATCTCAGGATCGTAGCCGTTGCAGTAGGACGCAATACCTAGGTCAAAGTTCTTCTGGACGAAAACCTTTTGCACCGCGGCGTTAAAGTCCAAACTCTGAAGTACGAGATTGATACCCACTTGCTTGAGTTGTTCGCGCATGGCCTGACCTAGCCTGGCGAAGGACGAAGCAGAGGTGAAGGTCACAGTGAAGCGGTTGCCATCAGGGCCGCGTGGATAGCCTGCCTGGTCGAGTAGCTGGTTGGCGGATGCTAGACTGTATGGGTAGGATCTGACATCCGGCGAGTAGGCCCAGGTCATCTGCCGACTGATTGGTCCGTTGGAGACTTGTCCCTGGTCGAAATACACATGATCGAGGAGAAACTGTCGATCCAGTGCCTGGTAAAAAGCGCGACGCACATCCAGCTTGTTGAACGGTGCTTTGGTCAGGTTGGGAATCAGGGTGTCCTGGCACAACGATCCCCCGGAGCCACCAAAGCCCTGTTCGAGCGTCACCTGGGAGTTGCTTCGTAGACGAGCGATATCCGAGCCAGATACACTATCCAGATAGTCCACCTCGCCCTGCACGAGTGCTTGCGTGGCCGTTGTGGTATCGGGGATGATGCGAAAGATCACCTTGTCGAGGTAGGGCAAGCCGGCCTTGAAATAGTGGGGATTACGTTGCAAGGCGATGTGGTCTCCCTTGACATAGTCCACGAATTTGAACGGCCCGGTGCCGATGGGCGTGAGATTAGCTGGGTCCTTGAGCAGGTCTTTGCCCTGGTAAATGTGCATGGGGATGATTGAGGCTTCTACCACGTCGAGTCGCTGCAACAGCGGACCGTATGGCTTCTTAAAGCGGAAGATCACCGTGAGGGGATCCGGCGTGTCAATGCCATCCAACACCGGTGTCAACCCTGCCTTCGTACGCGAGTGATATTTCAGCAGACCCTGCTCGAACGTGAACTTGACATCGGCCGAAGAGAAAGGCTGTCCATCCTGCCACTTCACTCCGGATCTCAAATGGAATGTGTAGGATTTGCCATCCCCGCTGACCGTCCAGCTTGCAGCCAGATCTGGCACTGGATTCAGGTGATCATCCAGTGCTACCAGCCCATTAAAGACCTGATCGGTGATGAAATGGGTGTTGAAGGCCGTCGTGATCACTGGATTGAGGGTACCAGGGTCGCTGGTCGTCGCCACGACCATCGTACCCCCAGATTTGGGAGTGTTGGTGTTACTCGGTGTTGTCTGATTGTTGCATGCAGTCAGGAGTAACATCAGCAGAAGTGCGGGAAACAAGAGGAGCTTTTTGTACGAGGCCATAGTCTTCTCCTTTTGAATATCTCGGCGGGTACGTTTCAGATAGGCTTCTTAGGGGTCTGTCGATGTTGAATTGATGAGTGAAAATATAGCAACAAAGCCCTGGGAACTTCTAGGCAACCGCAAGGGTTGCCTAGAAGTTCCTCTCAAATAATGATGGACAAGGAGGGCACTTGCCCACCACTTTTACTTATGCGGTTCGTAGAAGGGTGGCAGGGTACTATGCACGCTGAATACTTTGCTGAGTTGTTGTGGTCGATGCTGGTCGCGTTATGCGTTGGAGACCAACTACCAACTGGAAAATGCCTACAAGACCGACTATCGTCCCAGGCACAATGTGATAGACATATGTTGAAGCAGTGATAGTCGGACCCATATGCATCATCATGGCCGTGCCCATGATGTATGGCCCAAAAAAAGGAACAACGGCTACCCAAATTCCACCTAAAATGACGATAATAGATGTCGAAATTAGTACTGTTGAAAGACGCATGATTGTCCTCCTCTTTGACTGGCATACAAAGGTGCTTTAGCACCATCTCTCCATGGGCTCACATATCTTACAATACTTGGTCTGCGCTACCATGCTCTGGAGCACCATCTCTGTAACATCTGATCATGTTGCGCCTGTCCCTTCATGCATAGAGTGTAGCATATGTAACACATAAATGTAAGACCCCCCGCATTGACTCACGAAAAATCTTACTTTGGCACATACGTTGCCTCCTAGAGGATATTACCAGCCTCCTGAGAAAGCAAGACCTTTCAGTCTCCTGGAAGGCGCATGAAATTATGATGAGACAAAGTAAGATTTTTCGTGAGCCAATGCGGAGGACTTGACACCTCATGTAGCAGTCGGTACAATAGTGAGTAGTATGTGTGAAACACATATAGAGAAAAGACATAGAGAGGCGGAGGCATTGCCGATGGACTCGACGAAGGCAAACAAAGGGTCTCGTCCCTCTGGAGAGAAGAAGCTAAGGCGGGTACGAGTGCATCGCAGTATGTACCTGGAGCGGACTGTCTATGATCGACTTGGAGAGGCCTATAAAACGACCAGCCACGAACTGTACCCACTGGACGTGCGCAAATCCACGTTCGTAGAAGCCTGCATTGCCTATGCTCTCGAACACCTTCCCGATATTCAAACCGTCTTGCGTCAGGACAGGTAACACACGTACCTCAGGTGGACGAGAAATTCCTCAAAAAGCAAGACGGTGCAGAGAACTTGTGAACAACACTGTCTTTCCTTGACAACCCAAGGTGCCATACTGTACATCACGAGGTCTAAATGTGAATTACATTGAGAGGGGATACGACTACTGGCAGAGGGGCTGCCGTTTGCCATTGAGTCTGACTGATGAGACAATCGCATGGCAGAAAGGGAATACTGATTGTCATGGGCAGCACGCAAGCGCATTCTATCCTGATTTTGCTTGATTGGCCTGTCAAGCTGGGCAGAGAGATGCTCAAGCGTTACATCGGGTACAAAAGGGTCTTCGCATATGAGTTGCGTTAGTAAAACTATCCGTCAACAGCTTGACTATCGCACTGAAATAGCAGGCTGGTTTGAGGAGACGCAAGCCTTGTTCAATCGGGTGGCGGCCTTCTACTTCGAAGTGATCGAGGCCCATCCCGAGGTGTTAAACTTGGACGGGAACGGACCACGCGATACTCTTGAGCACCTCACTCACCGCACGAAAACGAATCCTGAACCCATCACGCCGCTTACGTCCGTAGCCGACAATCTCCCGGCACTGCTGCGACGCGCTGCTCTTCAAGCGGCCTTAGGGGCTGCCCATTCCTTCCACGCTCATCTTGCCAGGTGGCACCGGGAGAAAGAACAGGCTTTGGACAAGAGCAAGAAGTTTAAGAAGCGGCCACCTGCGCCTCCCAGTCACTGGAACAAGTCGGTCATGTTCTATGCTGGGATGTGGAAACAGCGTACTGCGACCAGCATTCTCCTCAAGCTCTGGACGGGAACAAGCTGGTGCTGGGTAAAGTTTCGGATAGGAGGCCGTGAACTCCCTGGGGATTGGGACGTGGGAAGCCTGCAGGTGGTACAGCGCGGCAAGCGCTGGTGGCTCCATACCTTTGTGAAGAAGGACGTTTCCACCCCCGGTACGGTGAAAGAGCAGGTGACGAACACGCCAGATGTACGGGTGTGTGCAGTGACGTTCAACGCTAAGGATGCCCTGGCGGTATGCACCATCCAGACGAGGGAAGGCACGGCGCTGGCGACCCGCTTCATACACGGTGGACGCCAGCTGAACGGCCTTAGGAAGTCCTCGTTGGGACGCATTGCACGCCGCCGAGCCGACACTGGTCTCATCGCACAAGGCGAACCCGATAACACCCGACTGTGGGACAGGGTGCGCCATCTCGACGAGCAGGTGGCCCACAGAGTCAGTCGGCGCATTGTGGAGTTCGCCCAGGCGCATGGCGCAACGTTGCTGGTGTTCGAGCACCTCATTCCCTATCACCCTAAAAAGGGTTCGTTCAGCCAGAGGGGAAACGAGAAATGCGCGTACTGGCTGCGGAGCAAGATCTTCCGCTACAGCCAGTACAAGGCGTGGACCGAAGCGATTATTACCTGCCGAGTGAACCCACGCGGTACGGGCCGCGAGTGCGCCAGCTGTAATACGCAGATCACCCGGTATAAGGAAGGGCAGGAGACTTCAGGCTCTACTCCAGGTGCGCCCCTGGTGCTTTGCACCGCGTGTGGTATGCGTGGCAATGCTGATCGCAACACCAGTCTCAATATCGGGCAAAGGCTCTTTGCCCGCTACCAGAGAAAGGAAAATCCTCAAACTTCTTCGCGTGCGGAGAGGCTCTCGAAAGAGAGGGGTGTTCCCTTCCCCCAAGTAGCCGAAAGCGGAGCGAGACCACCTACCGAACTCGCCAGGCATGGGGAAGGGGACGGGCATGGCACCGCCTAGAGCCAGAGGCGTGGTGTGGCACGCCCGGGTCAGGTATTCCTCGCCTAGTACGACCCTGTGGAGTAGTGGCTCGGCCACATGTACTTTTGGGTGCGTGTACGCAGGAGTGCCGGAAGAAGCCGCTTTATGCGGTGGAGTGTCACATGGTGGTATCGCATACAGCGATAGCGCTCTATGTAGGAATCGATATCAGGAAAAGCTTGTGCTCGGTGGTTTTCTGGCCTATACTGTAATCCGTCCAGGGGATAAGGACGTAATACGTACCAGAGGACTTTCTTTGGTCGCGCTTATTTTCCTGAACCTCTGTTAGTATTTTGTAGGAAAGGATATGTATTGATGAAAATTGCGATTGTAGGCAAAGGGGGATCGGGCAAGACGACACTCGCAGCTACCCTGTCGCGCCTGCTCGCCCGTCGCGGCTTTTCGGTCCTGGCGATTGACGATGATCCCAATCCGAACCTGGGAATGGCCCTGGGAGTTGCAAGTCCAGAGCTAGCAACTCAGCACAGCCTGCCGCGCTCAATCCTTGTGGAACGCGCCGATGCGTTGGGTGAGACTCACATCGTTGGTCTGGCAGAACCCATTCAGACGATCACCTCCGAGCATGGCATATCCGCGCCCGATGGAGTCACGTTGTTGATGAATGTGCAGATCGAGCACGGGGGTGAGGGCTGTCTCTGTGGGGAACATATCACGGTGCGTGATCTGCTGGGACACATGGTTGAGCAAGAAGGGCAGTTCACGATTCTCGATATGGAGGCATCCGTCGAGCATATGGGCCGCGGGACGCCTCGTTACGCCGATGTTCTGCTCGTTGTCACGGAGCCGTACTATCGTTCTCTAGAGACGACGGGGCGTCTGGCACCGCTGGCACGAGATATCGGGATCAAACGGTTGTACGTCGTGGCGAACAAAGTGCGCGGGAGGCGCGACGAAGAGGCCATTCGTCACTACTGTGCCGAACACGAACTGGAGATCCTGCACACATTGCCCTTCGATGAAGAGATACTCGGGGCAGAGCAGGCTGGAACACCCATTCTGGATGCAGATCCTGAATCGGCCTACGTGAAAAGAGTCGAGCAGTTACTGGAAAAGCTGCCGAGCCTACTGAGCATCGTATCCTGATTGCGTTCGAGAAAGTTGCTCATACACCGGTTTTGGCAGACCGCAGTCCCTTCCGTACCCATTTCACCGCAACTGAAATAGGAAAGTAGGTTGGGGTGCAGTTCATTTTTTGCAAACCCGTTTGAAGATGATTTACCAGAGTACCTATTATGAGCGTGCATTGCGAAGAATAACTGTACCCAGTAGACTAGTAGACTGCGGTCACTTGACACCTCGCAGTAGATGCCCTATACTACGCAGTAGCAGTATATGTGAAATACATATAGAGGACGTGATACTAGAATAGGAGGCGTGACTTGGACCTGACCGATGCCGTTGAATCGATGCTCTCCGAGAGCAATGCCCCATCATGCCAGTGCAACGGGGGACAACCAAAGAATTTCTTACAGCCCTGCCTTCTGTTGCTCCTCTTCCAGCGTCCGTCACACGGCTATGACCTGTTGGATCGACTGGCACAAGTCGGCCTCAGTATCGGCGCACCTGATCCCGCGGCAGTCTACCGGACTCTGCGTCAGATGGAACGCGATGGGATGGTTCTCTCCCGTTGGGATCCAAGTAATCACGGGCCGCGACGGCGTACCTATGAATTGAGTTCGGAAGGTGAAGATCTCCTGCACACCTGGGCTCAGAGTATTCGCCAGAATCGTCTGGTGCTCGATCGTTATCTCGCGCTCTACATGACCAACCTTGGTCAGTCCACTGAGGAAGAGCACCTTTCAGGCGAGGATACCGTGGTGCATCAACCATACGAGATGAAAGGAACATAGCTACACAGACAGGCAAAAGTGCTGATGACGCTTTCCCGTCGTGCTGTTTACACAGGAAGCCGCCTTTGAAAACCTCTTTTCGCTTCTTTCCTACACACACTTTTGCGCCCATCTTCGACAGGTATCTTTCTGTTTGCGAGAGCAAGGGTGCTCTCTGGTATTCTCTGTTGTTGTTATTTTAGTACAGTGATTGTACGAGGTGTATGATGCGTATTGCAGTAGCCGGAAAAGGGGGGTCAGGCAAGACCACAACTTCGGCAACAGTGGCACGGGTGTTTGCACGCCGTGGCTACTCCGTTACCGCGATTGATGACGACCCTAATCCCAATTTGAGTGTGGCCCTCGGCTTGAACCAGGAGCAGATCTCGCGCTTGGGACGTGTGCCGTGTGAGGACATTCTCGAGGAGGTGGAAGACGAGCAGGGGGCGGCAACGCTGCACCTGAAACGTCCATTTCCCGAAGTGTTGGAACGCTATGGGGCATGTGGGCCGGACGGAGTGAACGTGCTGGTCATGACCGGTTTGCTCGGCGCTGGACGTGGCTGACTGTGTGGACAACATGCCACAGTTCGTGGCCTGGTTGGAGAGCTTGGCAGTGAGCGAGAAAAAGACATCACGATGCTCGATATGGAGGCTTCGATAGAGCATCTCAGTCGTGGAACTCTGCGTCATGTAGATATCTTGTTGCTCATCACTGAGCCGTACTATCGCTCCTTAGAGACACTGGGCCGTATGGCACCGCTGGCGCGAGAACTTGGCATCAAGCACATCTATGTGGTAGCGAACAAAGTGCGAGGACCGCGCGATCAAGAGGCCATTCGTCGCTACTGTGCCGAGCGGGAACTCGAGATTCTTGCTGAACTCCCCTTTGATGAGGCAGTGCTTGAGGCAGATCAGTTAGGTGTGCCTGTGCTGGATGCTAAACCAGAAGCAACCTATGTCAAAGTCGTCGAGCGGTTCGTCGATAGATTAGCTGCTGTTGAGGTGCATTAAGCAAGCGAACATATGTACCGCGAAATGGCGGCAAGAGCGTTGTAGTGAATTCAACGGGATGCTTATGAAAGGAGCGACCCGATGCAAGAACTTACAATCCCACCATCTTCCCTCGAGAAGGAGACCGTAGCACAGCGCGTGGGACCAATAGATTTCCTGACCTCCAGTGCCGAGCGGGAACTGAAGAAAGATCCTGCGGTAGGACGTACCGGTGCTCTGCTGGGTCCAGTTAAGGTCGTACACGCGTACTGGCTGGCTGGTATGAGCTGTGATGGATGCAGTGTGGCCGTAACGGGTGCAACCGCGCCAAGCGTCGAGGACCTCTTGATTGGGCGTCTGCCAGGTGTGCCCCGCCTCGTCCTGCACCACCCGGTCCTTTCAGTAGAGTCAGGCGAGGAGTTTGTGAAAAATTACGAACTTGCCGCCGAGGGGAAGCTCAACGCCCCCTACGTTGTGATCTACGAGGGCTCGGTTGCTAACGAGGACCTAGCCAAGGAAATGGGAGGTTACTGGTGCGCCATGGGTGTCAGTGTCATCGATGACGCCCACGAGAGCACGCCGACAACGACGGCGGACTGGTTAAAACGGCTGGCACCGGGTGCTGCCGCCGTCATTGCCATCGGCACCTGTGCCACCTGGGGTGGCATTCCGGCCGCTATTGGCAACCCCACAGGAGCCATGAGCGTCATGGACTTTCTGGGCGAAGACTACCGCAGCACGCTCGGCCTTCCTGTAGTGAATATTCCCGGCTGTGCGCCCGTCGGCGACAACTTTTCCGAGACGGTCGTCACCGTCCTGCTCTTCTTGAATGGCCTGGGTCCGCTCCCCGATTTTGACGAGTTGGGCCGCCCCGCATGGCTTTTCAACGAAACGGTCCACCTTCGCTGCACGCGTGCTGGCTACTATGAAGAAGGTGTCTTCGCTGAAAAGTACGGTGATAAACAGTGCCTGGTAGAGATCGGCTGCTGGGGTCCGGTCGTGCAATGCAATATTACCTCACGCGGTGCAATCAACCATATGGGTGGCTGCATGAATACCGGTGGCATCTGCATTGGCTGCACCATGCCGGGCTTCCCCGACCGCTTTGCGCCATTTTACAAGATGGCACCTGGCTCAACGGTCTCTACGACCGCTTCGCGTACCGTTGGCTCGTTCATTCGACCACTGCGCCGCATCACGATGCAGTTCCAGAACCGCGAGCCACTGTGGGACAAAAAGCACCATGTACCCAGCGGCTGGGGTAATGTTGCAGAACCAGGACTGGTGAAGAAGGGCGTTCACTACTTCTACGAAAAGCTACAATCCCTGGGTACCGAGTCGCCAGGCCGGACCAAGCCCGAAGAAAAGTATCTCGGGAACTACGAGGTCCCTGCTGTGCGCGATGATGAAACACAGTCTTCTTAAGGAGGGGGCATGAAGAAAAAGCAGTTTCTCACCTACTGGTTGAGTGGCATGGGTATCGGAGCGGCAGTGGTTGCTGTCGTCGCTACCCTCGTGCTGACCATCATTGCAACCGCGCGGCGCATCCTCTCTCACGCCACTCAGGCGCTGAACGCGGCGAATGAGATCGTCGCAGCGACCCACCCCATCTGGGAACTGGAGCGTACCAACGAGGTTGCAGCCCAGCTTCTGACTGAAGCACAAGCCATCGAACAGCATGCGACGCAGGTGGCCGATACCCTTGAGAAGCAGTGATGGGGTCGGGAGATCGTCCCTGGGCTTGCACAGTCATTAGGTCCGGCAGCCACCGGAACGGAATCGGTGGCGGAAAGTAGCGTCAAACGGGAGGACGTTAAATGAATACTCTAGTAAAGCAACAGCAACAGGTCTCGAAGGATACCGCACATTCGTACTGGTGGATCAGCTTGGCAACTGGAGGCGTGGTGATTGCCGTCGTCGCGCTCTTGCTGACTATTCTCGCACGTACAGCGGAGCAAATTGAGGTGGGGGTGGGCCAAATCTGGCAAACTGGCAAGATGATTGCCAATAACACCGTACACATCCCGCTCCTCCTTCGCACCAATCAGATTGTGACCCAAATTTATCAGGCGGCGGGTGGCATCAAGCGGTCAACCGAGCGCATTGAGCGAGCCGTTGTCGGCGATGCGAAGAAGTGAGGAGAGGTATTAGTGATGAAGACCATCCGACTTACCATTCTTTCGGCCTTGGAGGTGCTCACCTTCGCGGGAGCATTGGTCTACTTCCTTCATCGGATTGCCTCGACGCTGGAGCGTATCGGTGGCTCGCCCACCAGCTACCTGGCGAAGCTCAGTTTTGGACTGAGTGCCATTGAGAAAGAGACGAGCCACCTGGCTCCGCAGGTCACCCAGTTGAACCATGGTTTGGTGGCACTTGCTGGTGAGCTGGGTACCAGCGACGAACACCTCAATTCGGTCGTCGAGGCACTATCGGGGGAAAAGGAGGTATCGCTGTGAATCGAGGCGTTGCTACTATCTGGGGTGGTATGCTTATCGCCACCTGCCTGGGAGTCGTGCCGATTGTCGTGGTACTCCTGGATCGAACGCTGAACGCGGCTCGCAATATTGAGCGGTACACCGCGGAAATGCTGAATAGCGGCGTCGGCATCGCCAACAACACGGCCAACGTGGCGGCTCTCAAGGACACTATTTCGGCTGCGCCACAACTGGTGGGTGGTGCCGAGTCGATTGCACTCCATATCACCGCCATCGAGACTGCCCTCGCCGCGAACGCCGCGCACAACGGTCAGGGCAAAGAACAGGGGAGCGAGTCATGAAAACACTTTTGACTCGGTTGACACTTGTGGTCATTGGGGCGGTCGTCGCTGTTTTGGCCGTCTACCTGATTCTGATTGCCGCCTCCTTGCTCCGAGCCAATCGCAATCTGGCTAAATTGGTTGACGGTCTGCACGCCATCCGTGAGAACACGACGCCGCTTGACCAGGACCTCTCGACCATCAACGGAGCGGCGAGTACACTGAAAAATCGGCTCGTGACGGTGGACGAGCATTTGCGTGGCATCATCCACCTCATCCATGGTGAACGTTAGGAGAAAATGGCATGTGCTTCAAGAATTTGCCCATAGAGTTCGACGAGCAGGGGAGGGCACACCTCAAAGAAGGTGTGCGGGATCCATACGAGTACCAGACGCGGTCGCTCGATGAACAGGCTGACCGCATAAAGGATTTGTTGGCTCGCAATGGTCATATCAAATCGGTGGACTTTGACCCGGTGACCCGTGTGGCCGGTGCGCTAGCATTCCACAGTGTGGTCGATCTGAAAGAGGGCCGTGTCCTGGAAACGAACTCGATGGCGACGCTGTTCCGTGGCTATGAAGTCATCCTCAAGGGACGTGATCCCCGCGATGCGGCCTTCATCAGCAGTCGGGCGTGTGGAGTGTGTGGCGGGGTGCATTCCTCGACAGCGGCACTGTGCTTGGAGATGGCCTTCCCCGTCACCCCACCTCCGCTGGGCATCGCTGTGCGTAACCTGCTCCTGGCTTTGGAGTTCTGGTACGACAACCCTCTGCACCTGTTCCTGCTGGCCGGGCCGGATTACTCGCAGGCCATAGTTGAGACGACGAATCCCGAGATTTGGGAAAAAGCCAAGCGGACTCCTGCTCCCCACGGCAACGTTCATGGCTATAAAACGATTGGCGATATCATGGTCGAACTCAATCCCTTGACGGGTACGCTCTACCTGGAGGGGTTGCAGATGACCCGTGTGGCACGCGAAGCCTACGTCGTTATCGGTGCCAAGTACCCACACCCGGAGACCATCATACCAGGCGGTATGAGTACCACGGTCAGCCTCTCCACCTTTAACGAAATATATTCACGGCTACGGCAGTTGTTCGACTACGCCAAAAAGGCAGTGGGCATCTGGGACGACATAGTTGATTTCTTCTACGACGTCAACCCTGAGTACAAGAAGGTTGGATCACGACCAGCCAACCTGATCGATACCGGGATATGGGATGACCCGTTCTCCTACGACGGCTCGTACGAGCGTTGCAACGAGTGGGGTGAGCGCCGTTGGGCGACCCCAGGCGTGATCATGGACGGCCAACTGGTCACGACCAAGCTCCAGGCAATCAACATGGGTCTTGAGGAGTTCGTCGATCACTCGTTCTATGAAGCCTGGGACGGCCCGCGCTTTACGACCGATCCCGCTGGCAACCCCATCAGTCCGTACCATATGTGGAACAAGGAGACCAAACCTCGGCCCGCTGGTCAGAACTGGCGCGAGAAGTACTCCTGGTCAACTGCGCCACGCTGGGACCGCCGGGCAATGGAAGGGGAGTGCTCGGCACGGCTATGGAACATAGCCGCCGCGAACATTCTCCCCCACAGACGCTTCCTTGAACCAACTGGCAGGAGCTTGAAGATACACATACCCGAAAGCACCCTGCCTGCCTTGGATATGGAGTGGAAGATACCCGATGTATGGAACGCCTTCGAGCGCAACCGTGGACGGGCCTACCATCTTGCTTTGACGACGGTCGTTGCCCTGGACAACTGGCTCATCGGGATGGATCTGTTAAAGCAGGGCAAAGACAAGATCCACACCCCGTTTGAGACTCCGCGCAAGGGGACGCAAATTGGCGTTGGCTTCTGGGGTGCCGGGCGTGGCTACCTGACGCACCATGCGGTCATCGACAACGGGGCATTGAGCAATTACCAGATTCTGACACCTTCGACCTGGAACGCCTGCCCGAAGGACCCGTGGGGCAACCCGGGGCCATACGAGGAAGCAGTACTCAATACTCCCATCCTGGAAAAATTTTCCAGCGCGGAGACGTACAAGGGTATCGATATTCTGCGCACCATTCGTAGTTTTGATCCCTGTATGCCATGCACCACCCATATTCATATCGATGGGACGGACCGCGTAATCTCGCGGGAAGTGAATACGTGTGCCTGTGGTATCGATGAGTGAGATGAGGCGTGTCTTTATCGCTGGCGTCGGCTACACCAACCTGCGTGACCTGTCGGTTGGGCCAGTGGTCGTGCCGGAACTTCAGCGGTTGGACTGGCCCAGCGGAGTTGAGATCGACGACCTCAGCCAAGGTGGCCCGATCGCCGCCGTTCACCGCTTTCGTGAGGCTCCGCCCTATGAGCGGGTAATTCTGTTCGGTGGGGTTGGACGGAGTCGCCAACCTGGGCAGATTTACTGCTACCGTTGGGATGGATGCCTCCCTGATCGCGACGAAATTCAGATGCGGGTCTCTGAAGCCGTCACGGGAGTCATTAGCTTGGACAATTTGCTGATCGTCGGCGGCTTCTTCGATATCTGGCCGCCGAATGTCGTCGTCGTGGAAATCGAACCACGCGATGAAGATTGGGGGCCGGAGTTCAGTGAACTCATCAAGGCCGCCATCGTCCCGCTGAAACACGCGGTTCGCTGGGCATCGCAGGCACCGTTCGAGCGGCTTTCAACCAGCCCTGACGTTGCCTGGGACCCTGAGCCGCCCTTGAGCAAAATATAGGAGGGGGAAGCGGGGGGGCACCCGTACAAGAGGATGCCTTCCCTGGCCATTCGCCCACCCTATCACGCTGTACACTGTACGCGGTGGAGGAAAAATGATAGAGCAGTCGAACGATCAGGTGAGCCAGATGCAGCCACTTGACGAGCTTTACTGGCGCGATGAGATCTTGCAGGTCATGTACTGGTACCGCGGAGAGGGTTTCGGCGAGACCCTCACTGTTCGTGACCTGCAGACCTTTCTGCCGGCCGATGAACACTTGCTAAGTACACAAATGGAAGGGATGGTTGGTGAAGGCTACCTGATGCATGATGGAGAGGCGTCCCCCTCGCGTTACGCGTTCACCACGTATGGTACGGAAGAAGGAGCACGCCGTTTCGCCGATGAGTTCGCCGGCCTCACCGGTCAGGCTCATGGCGAGTGCGGCCCAGATTGCCCGCATTGTAAGGGCATCCCACGCGACCGTTGTGCACATTGCAGCTCAGTGTAGGTGGTAGCGTGTCGTAGCTACGGTCGTTGTGAAAGAAGAGATCATGACAGATCAAGTGCCAGATGAGTCCTTAGACCAGATCACCCAGCGATTGGACGCTCTGATCCAGGGCTTTGAGCAACACCCGATTATCCAGGTGCGCGACCAGGTGATGGAGATGCTGAGTCTGATTGATGCACTGCACCGACAGGGTCTACAACACCTAGTCGGGGTGTTACAGGCGCAAGGGTCGGCACCATTTGACCAGCTATTAGCAGACCCTGCAGTCCAAACACTGCTAACGCTCTACGACCTGATGCCACCGTCGTCGCGTGAGCAGGTCGAGTTCGTTATCGAGACGCTCGGTCCAACCCTTGCGGGGCAAGGATTTTCGGTCGAAGTGCTAGATGTCGTTGACGGCGTCGTCTCTCTGCACTTGAGCGGCTCACACAATGACACAGGGATGACGTTGAAGCAGACAATCGAGACGGAACTGCGCGAACACTTCCCTGGCTTCAACTCTCTTGAATTGCGCGACGAAAGCAAGTCTCCTCCTGCGCCAGTGCAGGCTGGGAGATTTATCCCTTTGCAGCACATTCGTACCATCAAGCGACCGATCTTCACTACGGTTGCGTCTGTCGAATCACTCACGCCTGGCACCCTAAAGGGTGTTGAGGCCGAAGGGATACGTGTCCTGCTCTGTAACCTGGATGGTGATGTCTATGCATACCGCAACGCCTGCGAAGGCTCAGTTCTTCCACTTGATGCAGGCCAGTTGAAGGGATTTGCTCTCCTCTGTCCCTGGCACAACTGCGTCTACGATATACGCACTGGTAGGCGATTGGATGGCGGGAGCGGTCGGTTAACAGTGATACCGGTGGCACTCCGCGAAGGCATGATCCAACTTGCCCTTGCTGTTGAGCCAGTGGCAGTGCGCGTACACCAGGCAAAGCCGGGCGGAGGATGAGCCGATGACTGCGCTAAAACAACGTACAAGAGTAGGTGATGAGTGCTATGTCCTGGTCGCTGGCGTCGGCAACGTGCTTCGGGGTGACGATGGCTTTGGAATTGCAGTGGTGCAACGGCTTGCCCAACACCCTGACCTTCCTCCTACCGTCAAAATAGTGGAGGTGGGTATAGGCGGCATTAGCCTGGTACAGGAACTCTTTGATGGCTATGATGTACTATTGATCGTCGATGCCGTAGAACGTGGCGGCACACCGGGAACACTGTATCTACTGGAGCCGGAGGTGCCAGACCTGTCGCAGTGGCCCTTTGAGCAACGCCAAGATTTCCTGGCGGATATGCATATGACGACGCCTGCGCGAGCACTTATCCTGGCTAAGGCTCTGGGCGTGTTCCCTCGCTACGCCTACATGCTAGGCTGTCAACCAACCACATGCGACGACCTGGTGATCGGGCTGAGTGATCCGGTCGAGCGTGCGGTGGTGCCAGGCGTCGAGCGGCTGGTCGAGGAGATTCGTAAGCTCACAGGTATGCTGCATGTGGCGAGTGAGACGAACCCAGCCGAAAGGGAATGAGCGGTGATGAGGAAGCTATTCACTCGGACATGCAAGCCATTAGAGCGGAGGGCCGTCGTAGACACGACGAAGTGCTACTTTTGCGAGGGAAAAGCAACGGCCAAATGTACTACCTGCAAGGTAGGTGTGTGTGATGAGCACTTGTGCCTCGCACAGGGGTGTGGATACTGCAGCGAAACGATCACTACAATGTGCATTGAATGCGCGATGTCTATACCTACCTGGTGATTATGTATCAATCGGAGGGAGCTTTAGGCAATGCTCGTTCAAAAAAGGAAGGCAGGACACGATGGAGTTTCTTGAAGATGCAGTTCGACACGCACCTGTGAACTGCGGATGCATGAAAGGGGTAGACGCATGTGTATTGGAATACCGGGGCAAATCGTCGAAATCGTAGATGCTGAAAAGCACATTGGACGAGTGGAGGTGCAGGGTGTCACGCGCACCATCCATACCGGCTTGCTGACAGCCGAAGAAGCCCAGATCGGAAAATGGGTGCTGATTAACGCGGGCATGGCAATGCAAGCACTGGAAGCAGAAGAGGCATCTCAGCTCTTGCAATTTATTGAGGAATTGGATAGGCAATTCGAGGAGGTACAGCTATGAAATTATCTCAACGCCAGGGAATTATGCTGGCTTTCGGTGCGGCTATCGTGAGCGGCATCTCGATCTACGTCAACAAATTCGGCGTGGCGCAGATCAAGAATCCATTCATCTACACCACGGTCAAGAATAGTATCGTCCTGGTGGGGTTGCTGGCACTTGTGGGTCTGCTCACAAGTTGGAAGGAACTACGGGGCTTGACGCTGGCTCGCTGGCTCGCCTGGCTCGGCCTGGGAGTGATCGGCGGCGGTATCCCTTTCCTCCTGTTCTTCCAGGGCCTGACGACCGCTTCCGCAGCGAGCGCGGCTCTGATTCAAAAATCACTCTTCATCTGGGTGGCTCTGCTCGCGCTGCCGTTGCTTAAAGAGCGACTGGGAGCGTGGCAGGTGTTGGGGCTGATCGTACTCGGGGTGGGTCAATTGCTCCTCCAACCGATCATACACTGGGGTGGATGGGACACGGGCGATACTCTGATCTTGATTGCAACGCTGCTGTGGGCAGTCGAGACGATCCTTGCCAAAAGAGTGCTGGGTTGGATGAGTTCACAAACCGCCGCTCTGGGCCGCATGGGTATTGGGGCGCTGGTGATGTGGATATTCCTAGCCCTCACTGGCCGCGCAGGAACGGTATTCACCTTGGATGGTACTCAGTGGTTCTGGGTCGCCGTCACAGCTATCTTTTTGATGGCGTATGTGTGGACATGGTACAGCGCCCTCAAGTGGGCACCTGCCACAGTGGTGACGAGTGTGCTCACCATCGGCGCAATCGTCACGATTGTCCTGTCCACTTCGTTTGACCGACAAGCGACTACTGTTCCGCAATTCATCGCCATGGCTCTCCTGGTGATAGGAGCGGCGTTGTTCGCGTTTCCACCGAGGCTGCGAAAGCAGCGGGTAGTGGAGGCGGCATGATGTCGCCACATCGGTTTGACGAGCGTGAAGACTCGCATGCCGGAAAAGCAGAGGCCCACACGTTGACGACGGTAGGGGCGTTGCTGGACGGTCCGCAGATATTCGCGCGGTACGCGTTTATGCCTAATCGGCTCAGCTACTGCGGAGGTGATGACAATCGCGCGTTGTTCGACTACTGTCTGGCGGGCGTCACGGACGACGGCTTGCGCAGACTCCTGCGCAAGTTTACCGGTGCTATGCCCTACTTGCGTTTAATCGCCGAAAGCAATGCGATCCTTGATCCTTTCGATGCTCGCGTGGTGGAGGCCTACTGGCTGGGCAATGATCTCCTGCAGGGGGTTGAGGCGCGCGCGTTGTACAACTCGCTTCGCGACCGCTTCGGCCATCAAATGCGTGTCCGTGACCTCGAGCTTGTGTTGGGCAAAGCACCGGCTGGCGCACACCCCCATCATAGCTTCCATGTCCTGGAGGTGTGTCCGCGCAGTGGTTGGCCGCAAGCACTCTCGTTCATGGACAATTGTCGGATCAGTTGGGGCAACGTGGTTGAACGGGATGGGAGCGTACTGACGGTGGAGGTGATGCCGCTACTCATCGTCGGCCACCAACTCGTCCTGGGCATGGCCGAGCACCGTACCGTCAACTGGGATGTCGATGGCAGTGGGTTCGTCAGCACAGCCAGCCCCGGTGATTGGATTTCTATTCACTGGGGCTGGGCCTGCCAGGTTCTTTCGCCGAAACAGGTAGCCAATCTTGAGCGTTGGACGCGTCATCATCTCGCCATCGTTAATGAGACGTTGTAATCTGTAGGCCTATCAGTGTCTTCCTGACGAAAAAGTACGACGTACCATAGAACTACGTTTCAGCTTTACAAGAACCGGCTCTAAAAGCCGCTTGATGGATAGCAAGCTCTTCTGATTTTTAGAACAAGAGAGAATGGAAGAGGAACTGTCTTCTTCCAAAGAAGTATCTCCTAAGCGGAAAACAATAGAGTTGAAATGTATTTACAGCAAAAGAAGCCCACTCAACCGCAGTTATATGGTACGTCGTACTTTTTCGTTACTATCACACTGTTAGGCCAGTGTCCGCTGAATGTGCTTGGTACAGCCGATGGTGGATGGATGTGGAGGAGGAAGGATCGGATATGCCTACTCGTGAGTTATTGTCCCCAGCGCAACGCGTCCAGATGCTGCGTCTTCCCGACGATCTCAGCGATCAACTGCTGGCCCGCTATTACACGCTTTCTGATGACGATCTTGCGTTAATCAAGCAACGCCGACGTAATCACAACCGCCTGGGGTTCGCCGCTCAGCTCGCCTATCTTCGTTTTCCAGGCCGCACCTGGCTCGCAAGCGAGGACGTCCCCCCACGTGTGCTGGCGTACTTGGCAGATCAACTCCGGGTGAATCCGATGAGTATTGTGCAGTACGCTCAGGATCGCGAGGCCACCCGTTTTGAGCACCTGGCGGAATTGCAACGGGTCTATGGCTTTCATTCGTTCTCTCCCCGCCTCTATCGAGAAATGGCGACTTGGCTCTTGCCGTTGGCACTGACTACTGATAACGGCGTAGCACTGGTCGAGGCACTGATGCAGGAAATGCGCAAACGCCAGATCCTCATCCCAGCGATTACGACGCTCGAACGTCTGGGCTGGGAAGTGCGCCGTCGCGCTCAGCATCAGGTGTATCGCTGGTTGACGGAAGGGTTGACCGTTGTGCAACGCTCCCAACTCCAGGCCCTGCTCACGGTTTTGACACCTGCTCGCCAAACCCTGCTCACGTGGCTGCGACAACCGCCAGGGGTGGTCTCGCCCGCCAGTTTTCTCAAAATTGTGGAGCGATTGCGCTGGATTCGCGAACTGAGCCTTGATCCCCAGGTACTCTCACGCATTCATCACAATCGCCTCCAGCAACTGCGCCGAGAAGGGGAACGGATGACGGCTCAACGGTTGAACCAGTTCGATGATGAGCGACGTGATGCGACGCTGGTCGCCTTTTTGCTCGCGACCGAAGAAGAACTGATTGACCAGGCCCTCGACATGCATGACAAACTGCTCGGCCAGCAATTCAAAAAGGGCGAACGGAAGCAGGAAGAGCAACTCAAGCAAAGTCGCAAAGCGATCCATGAGAAAGTGCGGTTATACGCACGAGTTGGCAAGGCCCTGATTACCGCCAAAGAAGCTACCCAAGACGCCTACACCGCTATTGAGTCGGTGCTGCCCTGGGAGCGTTTTGTGAGCACCGTCGATGAAGCCGAGCAACTGACGACGACCACAGAGGTGGACACAGTTGAGCAGTTGGTCAGTCGCTACCCGCAATTTCGGAAATATACCAAGGAACTGGTGGCAACCTTTACCTTTCAAGCTACATTAGCGAACGCGCCGCTACTCCAGGCGCTCGATGTGTTGAAGGAACTGAATACCAACGGACGCCGCACGGTGCCGCAAGACGCTCCAACTGCATTTGTCAGCGGGAAGTGGGAGCCACATGTGCTCAAAGAGGAAACCATCGACCGCCATGCCTACGAGTTATGTGCGCTGTCGGAACTCCGCAATGGACTCCGTTCTGGCGATATCTGGATCAACAGGAGTCGGCAGCATAAAGCCCTGGAAGATTACTTGTTGCGCGATCTTGATTGGCAACATCTGAAAGAGACTGGGACAACAGAGATCACAGGAGAAATGGATTGGGCCACCTATCTGGCAGACCGACGGGCGGAATTAAACCGACATCTCGCAGCGGTCGAGGAAGGGCTTGCGGAAGAAACGCTGCCTGATGTGCGCTTTGAGAAAGGGAAGCTGGTCATTACCCCGCTCACGAAAGATGTTCCGGATGAGGTCGAAGCGTTCACCCGACAACTGTATGATCTCTTACCACGCATCAAACTCCCGGATCTGCTGCTCGAAATCGATTCGTGGACGGGTTCCAGTCGGCATTTTACTCATCTGCAAACTGGTGATCCCTGTAAAGACCAGACGGCTCTGCTGACAGCGTTGCTCGCCGAAGCCCTCAACATGGGACTGACCAAGATGGCGGAGGCTTGTCCCGGCATGACCTTTTCTCGTTTGACCTGGGTGTTCGATTGGCATATGCGGGATGAGACTTACACCAAAGCGCTCGCAGAAATCATCAATTATCACCATCGCCACCCGTATGCCTCCACCTGGGGCGATGGGACGACCTCCTCCTCGGATGGCCAACGGTTCAAAGTGAGTGGCAGGTGCGGACCAGGCGCGCAGGTGAATCTCCGTTACGGGACGGAGCCTGGGGTCAGCTTTTACACCCATCTTTCTGATCAATATGGTCCGTACCGCGTCAAAGTGATTAATGCCACCGCGCGCGACGCACCACATATGGTGGATGGTCTGCTCTATCACGAAACGGATCTTGCTATTCGTGAGCATTACACCGATACGTGGGGCTTTACGGATCAGATTTTTGGAATCACACGGCTCCTCGGTTTCGAGTTTGCCCCACGCATACGCGATCTGGGCGAGAAACTCATCTTCCCTTTTGACAAACCAGCAGCCTATCCAACTCTGGAACCACTCCTGGGGGGAACGATCAATGTCAAGCAAATTGAGAGCCATTGGGATGATCTCCTGCGTCTCACCAGTTCTCTTCACAAGGGCACCGTCACCGCCTCACTCATTTTGGGAAAACTGGCTTCCTATCCTCGGCAAAATGGTCTGGCGTGGGCACTGCGAGAATTCGGACGCATTGAGCGCAGTATTTTTGCCTTGAAATGGCTGCAAAGTCCCCCATTACGGCGACGGGTGCAAGTCGGATTGAACAAAGGAGAAGCACGTAATAAGTTGGCACGGGCGGTCTGTCACTATCAACTGGGAGAGATCCATGATCGCTCCTACGAAGATCAGCAATACCGAGCCAGTGGACTCAATCTCGTCATTGCCGCCATTATTTTGTGGAATACGGTGTACCTGGCCGAAGCCGTTGAGCAATTGAAGCGCGACGGAGTGACGATTAAGGAAGAGTACCTCCAGCATGTCTCGCCCCTCGGCTGGGAACATATCAACTTGACAGGCGATTTCCAATGGAATGTGAAGCAGGTTCCACCACCTGGGCAACTGCGCCCCTTACGCACGAAGCCACAGCGATGAGGAGCGCTTAGCGTAGTCAAACAGCGGTCAGTGGCAGGTTCGGTTTCCTTAGCGTATGTTTTACCCGCCGTAATCTAGTGACCCCTGGACGCTGCCATGCCCCGCATGAGCGATAAAGTGCGACTCTTGCCCAACCGGAAGAAGCCGATTAGCATCACCCCACTGGAAGCTCAACCGGAACCACGAAATCTACTCAGTCTGAAACAGGA
>JAABVA010001516.1_pt1 | contig 24750 bp, 13 predicted proteins | sample 5560331 | NCBI WGS metagenome assembly JAABVA01 (sample SAMN12812661, study PRJNA571458) | rock metagenome | isolation source: Antarctica rocks | place: Antarctica: Victoria Land, Mt New Zealand sud | collected 2016-01-07
GCTGAATCACTTCGATCAATCTAAAAGAAATTCAGAGCTTCGTGAGATTTGTTAACTTCTATCGTCGTTTCATTAAGAACTTCTCGAAGCTAGTCAAACCGTTCACTCAGCTGACTAGAAAGAACACGCCTTTTGTTTGAAACGAGATCTGTGTTCAAGTCTTTGACAATCTAAAGAAACAAGTCAGCTCGATCTCAGTACTTCGTCACTTCGATCTCAAACGACAAGCTATTCTGAAGACTGATGCTTCGAACTATGTAAAAGATGAAATACTATCTCAGTACGATGACGAGAGAGTTCTTCATTCGATGATCTTCTACAGTAAAAGCATGATTCTCGCTGAAATCAATTACCACATCTATGACAAGAAATTGCTAGTCATTATTCGATGCTTCGAACACTGACGATCCGAGCTGAAATGCACTGAACTATTCATTCAGATGTTCATTGATCATCAGACTTTGAAGATCTTCATGAAAAACAAACAGTTGAGTCGACGACAAGTCAACTATCTGAACATTCTATCGAAGTTCAACTTTCAGATCATCTTTAGATCAGGCAAAATAAACACTAAAGTCGATGCTCTAATCAGAATGTCTCTAGCGAACGTCTCTGAACCAGCTTAGCGTCTTGAAGATCGTTTTCAGACTATTCTGATCTTCGATAGAGTCGATGTTCTATCTATTGAACCGAAAGCAAATCTCTATCAACGAGTACGAATGATCAATCAAACAGATGAGCTCTGCAGCGAATATAGACAAGCTATGAATGAAAACAAGCTCAAATTTCATATCATTAAACTGAAGAACTGCGAAATTCTTGACGACGTTCTATTTAGAAAAGATCTACTGTGAGTTTCTGAGAACATGCACACGGAATTACTACAAGAAGTGCATGATCAATCTTCAATCTCTCACTTCGACAATAGACGAATCATCGATCTAGTTCAGCGTTTCTACTATTGATCAGGTCATCGAGCTACTATTCGACGGTACATTCGGAACTGTCATGCTTGTCAGCGAAGCAAAGCCTCTAGAGATAGCATCAATAAACTTCATCATTCTCTTTCGATTTCACAGAAACGCTGAAAAGATATAGCTATGAACTTCATCACTGAACTATTTCTCTCAGAAGACTATAACGTCATTTGCACAATCATAAGTCGTCTCATCAAAGAACATCACTATGTTTTCTGTCATTGAGAAGACGATGACATCTCAGTCGAAGAAACGGTTTGAATCATGCTATGAAACGTCTATCGACTGCATGACCTACTCAGTTCTATTGTTTCGAACAGAGACTCTCAATTCATATCGACTATGTGAAAAAGTCTTTGTAAGCGACTGAGAATCACAGCTAGTCTATTTACAGCCTATCATTCTGAGATCGACGATCGATCGAAACGAGTCAATCAAGACGTCGAACGCGAACTTAGAACCTACTGCAATTACATGCAGAACGACTGAATCAAATGAATATCTATGATGAAGTTCAGTGACAATTTCAATATCTTCTCGATCACTTCAATGATTTTCTTCTACTTCAATAAAGAATTTCACTCTCGAATGAGTTTCGATTCAGGTACGACTGACTACGAAACAACTCGTGAACGACTTGAAGTCAGAAAAGCAGACGATATTGTCATTCGAATGAAAGAGCTACTGAACTTCGACCGTCAACAATTGAAAAAGACGAAGCTGATTATTGAAGTTCAGATCAATAAACATAGACGAAACGTCATCTATGAAGTAGATGACTGAGTTTGACTATCTTCTAGAAACGTCAAGACAACAAGACTCTGCAAAGATTTGAAAGACAAACAGCTAGATCTCTATCAAATCACTGTCAAAGTGAGTATCTTCTATCATCTTCGTCTATCAGTCAGCATGAAGCATCTGCATTCGATGTTCAGCTCGAAGCTACTGCGATCGTATTCAGAAGATTCTCTATCAGAACAGCATTCAGAATCATTCAGATCAATCACTATCGAAGACGATAAACATTGAGAGATAGACGATATATTGAACTTCAGACGCTATCGAGATCGAATACAGTACAAAGTCAAATGAACAGATCTAGATAGAAACGACGAATGATACTATGTCGATAAAGAGAAATTCGATGACTCAGAGAAAGTTTTGAACGAATTTCATAAGCTATATTCAAACAAACCGCGCTAAATATCGGAATAACTATCAACAAAAGCGAGCAGATGAACTACATTCATGCGAACATGAATTTTCGAAGGAAAGAGTAATGTTACGAGCGTATCAAGACTGAACAAGACTGAAGCTCTAATCAATTCGCATCAGGTTTGACTCAGATATGACTCAGATATGACTCAGATATGACTCAACACTCTTTTTCTTTCTCAACACTCTTTTCTTTCATCAACATCTTGTTCATCTACATCACATTCTTTTCATGTCACAAACACATTTCTTTCAGATCTAGCGCAGTCTCTGAACATTACATAAATAAAAGCTTTTGTATCAATCTTCTTCTGTATTCTTAATATTCAGTTATAGCTATCTCTAAAGATTAAGCACTATCAATTCTGATCTTCATTGATTGTATCATCTAGACACAATTCTGACACATCTCAGCATATTTCTTCGTGAGTATTGCTCTTTCGAACTAACGAAGCATGAGATCTGCTATGCATATCTTGCATAGCTCGCAGTTCATGATATGAGTTTCTTTCGTTGCAGCGTTGTTGTGATGCAAGTCAGCTCATGAGCTAACGTGAGTGACATAGCAGTATCAACATCATCATCATCAACATAATAAGTAGCAGCTCTGCGCTCACTGAGATAATGCTAACATGCTCGCGAAGTCTGCTCTTTTTCTTGAAATGTATATTCATTGTCGCTTCTCTCGCGTCATCGTTGCTGTCGCGTCTGTCGCGTCTGCTTCTTCTGCTTTTCTCGCGTCTTCGACGTTGAAGACTGAGTTCACAACTCTTGATAGACATATCTATCTCTGCGTGTTTCGATAAGTGCTGACACATGATAGATCATAATGATCAGATGATCTGATGCTGTCGCTGCGTTCATCGTCTGAGCGCAGCGATGACTCACACGTGTCGTGCTCTCATCGGGCGTGCTCGCAAATGCGAATACTGCTTCGTGAAAAAGCACGATTGCGTGATGAACTCAGTTTCGCGTCATCTTCAGCTGTCGATGCGTCGTGCTGCGCTGACGATGACTCATCGTCTCAACGCTTGCATCAAGACTCGCCTCACTCTTCATCTTCGACAATGAAAGAGTGAGTAACTTTTCTCTCAATCATGTGAGATTGTATCTAACAGTTGAGTAGAGATTCTCGCCTCTCTCGTTCTTGTCACTTCTCGTCGTCATCACGTCGCTTCGTCTTCGTCTCGTAAGTATCGACTGAAGCAAGCAGTGCATGACGAGATTCGCTGACGAATAAATAGCTTTCTTCTTCACTTCGACGTTCTCGCTCGCGATCGTTGATCGCTTCTTTTCTTCGCTCTTTCGCGACGTTCGTCACCTTCTTTTTTAGAAGACATATGTTGCGTGAAATTTTGTAATTGTAGTTTAGTATCAACTTCTTAAACTCGCGCCTTTGCGCTTTTGATACTCTCTCAATCGTGATTCTTACGTAATCTGTCTCTCTTTTTTCTCTTTGACTTCTTCGCAGTCGACTGATGTACTTGCCTTTCTGTCTCGTAGTTCTCAATGATCTTCTTCGCATTGCTAAGATTTTTCATTGATTCTCAGAAGTTTTCGTAGAGAGACGAATCAGCTCATTAAACTAGATACTCAATCTTTTCTTTCTTGATTCGCTGATCAAGTATCTTCTCTATCTTTCATTCTTCTTCTTCTTCTACGAGAATGATCTGCAACTTCGAATTCTCATCACGCGAGTGTCAAAGTTTCAATAAAAAGACATGAAAGATCGAGTGAATTGCATCATATCTCTCAGATAGTTCAAGCTTATACGCTTGCGTGTCGATCTTCTTCAATATTCTGAATGATTTCAGTTGTCTGTGATCAATCTTCTTCTTTGATCAAAGCGTACAAATGTTTATACTTTGCAGAAGCACTTTGTCTCTCATCTGAAAGCTCGCAGCTTTATAATGAGCGTTATAATACTTTGCTTGCTGCTCTGCTACTCGCTTTCATAGTTTCATTAGATGTTTTCTGATACTTCGTAGTCATTCTGCTCGCTTCGTAGTCAAGAGTGTCTCTTTCTTTAGAGCTCTGTTCTCAGATGTCTCTGCAAAGCTTGCAGTGTATTTCTTTAAAAGCTCATGTGAAGTTTTTTCAATACTAGCGTGTACGCTGTTGTTATATGCGAACGTCGTCATTGACAAAAGCTCTGATCAGTTATTCATCTTGTAATTGAAATACACTCGCAGATAGTGCTCAAGCATCTGATTCTGTCTTTCTGTTTGATCGTCGATTTGCGAATGAAACGCAGTGCTTAGCTTTCGCTTCGCTTCGAGATGTCAACATAGAGTGATTCAGAAATGACTGATAAACAGTGAGTCTCGATTCGATATAATGCTTCGCATTATTTCATGCTGAGATACGAATTCTCATCATAGCAGATTCGCAAGCTTCTTGACGTTCAGATCTTTGATCGTCGAAATATAAATTGCATGCTTGATCAACTTATCTATCATTATCAATATAACATCGCTTGTTTTTTCGATGTACGAATTCTTCGCAGAGAGCATGTCTGTTATGAAATTCATGATCATCGTGTGAAATGAATTCACACTCTCTGAAGATATAGACGTCAGCTTCTCATAGAGCTTATGATGATGCACTCGCACTCGCTGACAATCTGAACAGATGCGAACATATTTCGTCATCTCTTTGAGCATTTTCAATCAATAATATTTTCTTCTTATTGCAGTCTTAATATGAGCATATGCAAAATAATCTACTTCAAGATCATCATGATTCATACGCAGAATCTCATCTCTTGTAGCAGAGTCATTGAGTACATAGACTGCGAGATCACGACGTAGCAGTTCATCATTTCTCATACTTCATTTCGAAAACTCATTCTTTCTAGATGCGAATCGTTGACGTCACTTCTCATTCATAACAAAGACGTCTCTTTGTTGTAACTTCAGCAGTCACGCAGTCATTGATTCACTCATCTTCAAATAGAATCTCTTCGACTTCATAATCTGATGAATCAGAAGTCAAAACAACGCAGTGTCTAGAATTCTGCGAGATCTAGCGAGTACTTTCTCATTCGAACACATGACTCGAGTATCTGCAATGACTATGTCATTTAGTTGCGTCGTCAATGCTGCGAGTTTGATCGCTGTCGAAACTTCTTCATTTTCTAGCAGCTCAGATTGACATTTCTGATTGCGAAGTTTGTTTTGCAGAGTAGATAGAAAATAATCATTATTCTTCTCGCTATCATTCGATTTCATGATGTCGAGTCTTCTTGACGACACATTCGCAGAGTTTAATTTGCCTCTGCAATATTCTATATGAAAGTCAAACGCAGCTAATTTCTCAGCTCAGCGTATCTGTTGTGCGTTGAGCTTCTTCGTCATCATAAAGTAACGAAGATTATTGTGATCTGTTATCACACATATGAATCGCTTGCTACTCTGAAGATAGTGTTGTCAGTTCTTAAAATCGAGAACTATAGCATACAGCTCTTTGTCGTGCGTGTCTCATCATACTTCAGCTTCTTTGAACTTATAACTATAATACGCAATGAAATGTCATTGATCAGTCTTGCTCTTCTGACTAAGCACGTCTTCGACTTCGCGATTTGATGCATCGATCTTCATGCGAAGATCTGCATCTCAATCGTAGTGTTTCAAAATGAGAGCACTGACAAAGACTGCTTTCAATCTTTCAAAAGCTTTTCTTGCTTTCGACGTCATTGCGAAGAATGAATGCATCGTTCTCTTCTTCGCACTCTTGATTAAATCTGTTAAGAACGCGACGATTTGAGAGAACTTTCTTATAAATCGTCGATAAAATCTTGCAAATCTCAAGAATATGAGAATGTTCTTCGCAAACTTGAGCTCAGATCAGCTAGTGATTGCGTCGATATGAAACTGTTTCATCTGAATACTTCTTCGCTTTATCACGAATCTCAGAAAGATAACTTCGCTACGATTGAAAGTGCATTTCGACAGCTTGACATACAGTTGATATTTCAGTAGCGCGCGAAGAATCTTGCGCACATGCTTTCAATGCTGCTCTTTCGTCTCAAAGTATACTAAGACATCATTCAGATATATCACGCAGCAAATATTCACGAATGACTTAAGCGCGTGATTTACATAGAACTGAAAGATTGCAGAAGCATTTGTCAGTTCAAAGAGTATCATCTGATACTCAAACTGATTGTAGCGTGTACAAAAAGCCGTTTTTCATTCATCGCTCTTGCGAATTCGAATGCGATGATAGACGTTGCGAATATCAATCTTGATAAAGTGTCTTGCATGAGCAAAGCGATTCAGCGTCTCAGACAGTAGAGACAATGAGTAATTGTTCTTTACTGTTATTTCATTGAGATCACGATAGTTCACGCATAGACGAAGACTTTCGTTCAACTTCTTTACAAACAACACAGATGCTTCTGCAGAACTACTTGATGAACAAATTTATTTCTTCTCTAGCGCGCTGTCTAGATAGTTTCGTATCGCAGCGAGCTCATCTCGTGTCATCTTATAAATAGACTCGATGCAAGACATTTTGTTCTTCATCAGATCAATGAAATGTTTCATCTGATCATGCATGTTCAGACTATCAGAAAGAATCTCAGAAAACACTTTCTTGAGATCTTGAATAGCAGAGAGTATCTCTGATTCTTTCGCTTGAAGCGCATCGCATCTTGCAGTCTGACAATCTGCGTTCTGTGATAAGTCATCTGTAGATAGCAGCTGATAGAGCAAAGCTACATAAGTCTCTCTTCTTCTCTTAGCTGCAAGCATTGTCAGCTCAGCAAATTTCAATGTCTTGCACAGACTAACTTGTATTTGCTTTGCACGCTGAGTGCTGTTTTCTCGATACGATCAGCGACGCTCGCGTCAGCGAATATTCGAATCGATCTCATCTAATCACGAGTAGTCAAGAATCATATCATATTCTCGCATGTTCACAGCATGAAACTCAGTGTTTCAGCTCTTGCGAACTTTCTCATGATTGATCAACTCGATATCGATCTGATGCATATCATAACAGAGAATTCAACGATCATCAATCGTCTGAATCTGTTTCAGAATCGCATGATTCTTCAATAACTCATGCTCTTTTACTCACGATTGCAATATAAAGTTTCGCTCGATCTCAGAGTCAATAAGACAGTGAGCTTCGCGCACTTTCTCAGAGACATTTGTCAATACTGATATCATCAGTGCACGTGACAATCGTCTTTTCGTAGTTATATCTAATGATTCGACGATGAACATCAGACTTTCTCTTTTTTCGTTTCTTCGTCATGATTGCGAGTCTCTTGCCTGAATGCGTAGTTGAAACACATCAAATTATTGATCTTGTGTCTCAGCTTCTTGCATGATCAGCACGTAAGATTGAATGAAGCAGCATCTTGCTTGAACTCACTGAACTTGAGTGTTGCATCGTCTTTAGACTGCGTGCTCGAAGCAGAGAACTTCGAATTCTTCGTTGCAGCGACAGACTTTGTCTTTTCATGTGAGAATCGAAAACTCTTCTGAGACGCTGCACTCTCACTTTGCTGCGAATGTAGCTTCGACAATGCGTCAGTGTCTCGCAGATGCAAGTCAATATCTATAAGATGCTTTAGCAGACTGACATAATTGATAGAGATGTATGAGATGCAAAGAAACTCGTTCATGATGATCTCGTTAATCTTCATTCGCAAGTACATCATGCAAGTCTCGTTGAATATATGATAGTTCAGATCTGCGTACAGTTTGATGAGATACTGTTCGAAATTCACGATGCTTTAATTGACTCGCTGCTTCACAGCTTCGAGTCAACGTTCTGTTTGAAAGTTGCGAATTTTAGAATTGCTAAGTCTAGCACGCAAGTATTCAGTGTAGTACTTTCAGTCGAGTTTCTCATCATGATTGCACATGCTCATCACATGATCTCGTTACTCATTGCGAGACTTCTCTGACAAGTATGACGCAGATCATCGCAGCTTCTCTTGTTTCGTGATGAAATCAAATGACGTCGCGACTATGAAGTCTTCGCAGTCTCGCAGTCAGAACATCAAGAAGTCGTAGTTCGTGATGCTCTGCTCTCTAGACTCGCGAGATTGATTAGCACGCTTGCGTGCATCGCTTCAATAGTGATCATCACTATGTTGACGTTGATGATCAGAGATTGATCGAGTTTCTCGCTCGAGTTTCGATACGTGAAGTTGCAAGACAAGCAGTACGTTTTGCATCTTCAGATTCTTTAACTGCTTGCGTACTTTGCTTGTCGATCGTCGAGAGATATGATCTGTCTGTTCATTAGATTCTCGCGATTTGAACTTCTCATCTGCATGTTCAAATGCGTGATTCTCAGGCCTGTTCTGATGAGACGACGAATTCTCAGTGTGAGAGAAGTTATTACTTCTTTCGATCGTGCAACTTCTGATGAGTCGCTGCGTGTTTGACATCTCTTACTGAGCAGCTTTGTGCGAATGAAGCAATTAGAACTGTGAGATGACGAGATCTCTTTACGTGAAACTGCGTAGTAGAAGATAATAAGGTAGCATTCTATTGATAGTAGAACTAATTGCTAAGAAACGAAAGTGAGAACTCGCAGAGTTTTCATCTTCTGTCAAGTCGTTATCTCTATTCACTCGTTAACTTCTTCAATCTAACCTCGCGGGCTAGTCTCGCAGGCACGCATCGTTCATAGTCAATGAGATGCGTTCTCACATAATCACAACTCACAAACTCTTCATTTGAATTGTCTTTTTCACTAGTAGTATCTTTTCATTTCTTACTGACATTGACATGTCATTAATGATCGACAACGAGATTTATCTATACAAGATGCTGACTACGAATCTTTTGCAAGCTATGCTTGTCAGAGAAGCTGAATAATCTCATTGACAGAGCAGTAACAACGCATTATGCTCACATACACAGATCAAGCATTGCATCGCAATGCTCACAAACAACAAAATCACATGACTAAATGATCATGTGATCAAACAGTGATCAAACAGCGAATGAAAGCTCATGTTGAAGTGATTAACTTTCACATACACAGATTGAGCATTGCATCGCAATGCTCACAAACAATAAAATCATGTGACTAAATGATCATGTGATCAAACAACGAATGAAAGCTCACGTCGAAGTGATCAGCTTTTAATTACATAAATCAAAAGCTTATTTAACTCGTTCAGCTAGATGATTAAACAGCAAACGAGAACTCACGTCAAAGTGATTGACTTTCATATACATAGATCAAAGCTTGTTTAGCTCGCTCAACTAAATGATCAAACAGCAAATTCAAAAGCTCACGTTGAAGTGATCAACTTTCATACATAGATCAAAGCTCGTCTAGCTCGCTCAAATCTTTTTTTTTATTTCTTCAAGTTTTACATACTTATGCAGTCTAAGACTATGAAACATGATGCTATTTATTTAGATAGTAGCATTGAAGCGCTGTATGTATGCTAAATTACATGTAATTTAGTCAAAGTCAATGCAGTATATTTTCTCATTGAGCAGTCAGATTGTTAAAATGCACATATGAGCATGTGAACTGTTTATATAATCAAGTGATCATATAAACAACTTAAAATTGTGAAAGCTGATCACTTTGACGTAAGCTTTTGAATTTGCATTTGATCATCTGAAGAGTAAATGATCTTTGATCTATGTATGTGAAAGCTGATCACTTTGATGTGAGCTTTCAAATTCGCTGTTTGATCATTTAGTTGAGCGAGCTAAATAAGCTTTGATTTATGTATAAAAGCTGATCACTTCGACGTGAGCTTTCAAATTTGCTGTTTGATCATTTAGCTGAGCGAGTTAAATGAGTTTTGATCTATGTGCGAAAGCTGATCACTTCAATGTAAGCTTTTGAATTTGCATTTGATCATCTAAAGAGTAAATGATCTTTGATCTATGTATGTGAAAGTTAATCACTTCAACGTGAACTTTCAAATTTGCTGTTTGATTATCTTGCTGAGCGAGCTAAATAAACTTTGATCTATATAACTGAAAGCTGATCACTTTGACGTAAGCTTTCATGCACTGTTTGATCACATGATCATCTAGTCACATGATTTTATTGTTTTTATGCATCGCGATTTAATGCTTAATCTGTATATGTGAAAGCTGATCACTTCAACGTGAGCTTTCATTCGCTGTTTGATCACTGTTTGATCACATGATCATTTAGTCACATGATCTTGTTGTTTATGAGCATCGTGATGCGATGCTTGATCTGTGTATGTGAGCGTAACGCGTTGTTACTGCTCTGTCAATGAAATTGTTCAGCTCTTCTGACAAGCATAGCTTGCAGAAGATTTGTAGTCAGCATTTCATACAGGTAAATCTTGTTGTCAATCATTTAGCTCGCTCAGCTAAATGATCAAACAGCAAACTCGAAAGCTCACGCTGAGATGATCAGCTTTTGCACATAGATCAAACTCATTTAGCTCGCTCAGCTAGATGATCAAACAGCAAATTTGAAAGCTTACGTTGAAGTGATCAACTTTCACACATAGATCAAAACTCATTTAGCTCGCTCAGCTAAATGATTAAACAGCAAATTCAAAAGCTTACATCAAAGTGATTAGCTTTCATACATAGATCAAAGTTCATTTAGCTCGCTCAGCTAAATGATCAAACAGTGAATTCAAAAGCTTACATCAAAGTGATCAGCTTTCACATACATAGATCAAAGATCATTTACTCTTCAGATAATCAAATGCAAATTTGAAAGCTCACGTCAAAGTAATCAGCTTTCACAATTTCAAGTTGTTTATATAATCACTTGATTATATAAACAGTTCACATGCTCATATGTGCATTTTAACAATCTGACTGCTTAATGAAAAGATATACTGCATTGACTTTGACTAGATTACATGTAATTTAGTATATACACAGCGCTTCAGTGCTACTATCTAGATAAATAGTATCGTGTTTCATAGTCTTAAACTGCATAAGCACGTAAAACTTGAGAAAAAAAACATGTCATTAATTTTCTTCATAGATTGATTGTGACTGTTAGAAGAGATGTTGTCGTGTGAGTGAAAACTTTGCATGATGACTTTTCTAATCATATAACGTTTTAATATTGTTCAAACTGCGTTGAATTGAAATCTCTTGACTCTTTTGACTTCTATTCAAACACAGAATAGAATCAAAAGATTCATAGTTGACATCATGTACAAATGAATCTCGTTGTCAATCAAATAATGCATATAAATAATACATATTTTCATTACTTTTAAAGCAATTTTCTTTGCAGTAGTATTTGCATCTTATGTCACAGCAGTTATATTGAAAAACTTTATTGTTTCAATAATAATCTTAGCATTTACTTTGCATCTGATTTTCAACTTGAAGCATTCAACTATAAACAGATCAGCACTTTATTTAGTATTGCATTACTGAGATGCATTATCATGAATTTTCTTGTTTTTATGCTCTTGTTTTATCTCATTTCTTACATTGTTTTTCATTACTGCTTTGCTGATCTCATTCACTTTTTTTCAAATGTTGAAGAGTTTAAATTTGTGTAATTATTTAAACAGAATTACATAATCATTATTCTATCACTTATAATGTTTTTTGATCTTATTAAATCAATTTTCATCATGATTTCAACTTGTGATAAACTTTGAGTTTGCAAATAAAGTGAATATTATTTATTAAAGTCAACATTGTTCTTTTGATTTAATTTGATTTGATTTGAATTCATACACTCTTGTAACAACAATTTAGACTCGATTCATGAGAGAAACTATGCTATGTATATCAAATGAACAAAATTCTCTGAAAAAGAAAATCGCTCATTGACTATACAATAACTTCACGTTGTCGAAACAATAAAATTGACACTATGTTATCAATAATGAATTTATAGCTTCTATTTAGCATGTGATGCTTGAGTAAATTCTTACAAGTGTCTGTGCTGTTTATTGTAACACATCGTCTTTGCTCTGCTCTTCATTGATGATATTCTATACAATGATATTTTGATTCAATTCTCAATTCGAAGATGAAAGATATTTCTTTACACTCGTGATGCTTATGATTGTAATGCAGAAACTGTGTTCTCTTGCTCAATAATTATCATTTATTGAGCAGAGAAATGTGTGATGAAAGAAAGATGTGCATGATGAGAAGATAGAGTGTGATTGTATTGAATAACTCTTTTCTTCTTTTGATTTGACTTATGTCACGTAGACGTTGAATAGATTGTTAATATAAACGTGTGATTGCAATCGTTCAATGCTTAGCTGATCAATAGTAGAGATGTATTCTGATCATTCTCATGCACTCTCAATTTTTCATGTAGATAGATGTATAACTTGACATCAAGTAAAGAAGATGAGTTCAAGTCTTCTCAATATATCAGCATGATCAACAAGTCACTACTTCTTCAAGCACATATAGTCATAAACTCAAAACTCATCATCTGATTCATCTATTTTATCTGATATATTTTTATCAATTATTTGATGATACTATTGATGTGATGAAGACATTTCAATATCAACGCAGTCAATGAGTTGCAAATTCTTTAATCACTTGTAATCATGATTCTCAAACTCTTCATCTGAATTGACTATTTTACTAGTAGTATCTTTTCATCTCTTACTGACATTGACATGTCATTAATCTTCTTCGTAGATTGATTGTGACTGTTAGAAGAAATGTTGTCACGTAGATAAAAACTCTGCATGATAATCTTCATGATCACGCAACATTCTAACATCATTTGAACTGCATTGAATTGAGATCTCTTGATTCTTTTGACTTCTATTTGAACACAGAATAGAATCAAAAAATTTATAGTCAACATCATGTACAGATGAATCTTGTTATCAGTCACATTGTTCTTTTGATGATGCATTTAAGTAATACAATAATATCATTGAAATTTGAATCATTTGATAAAATATAAACTTGTAAAGAATTTTTTAAAGTAATGAGAAATTCACAAAGTGAAATGAATTAATTTTAATAAAGAATTATTTCTGAATCATTGAACAAAGTGAAAATTATTTATTGAAGTCAACATTATTCTTTTAATGATGCATTTAAGTAATGCAATAATATCAATAATAATAATAATAAATTCATACACTCTTGTGACATCGATTAGATCGATTCATGAGAAACTCTATGCTATTTGTATCGAGTGAACAAAACTCTCTGAGATAGAAAACCACTCGCAGTCTATACGACTGCTTCACGCAGTCGAAACAGTGAGTTTTGAGACTATGTATCAAATTTGTTCGCGTTGATCGCACGTTAGAGAACGAGTGTTCTAGTCACTCTAAATTGCTTCAAGAGCTTTGTTTTCATCATCATCTTCGCTACTGCTCTGAGACTCTTCATGATGATGATGATTATTCAATAGTTTGAGAAGTCAGCATCTTGTAGCATTCTTGATCGCAAGTGCGATCAGTTCGAGCAGTGCATGAGTACATGCTTCGTCGTCTGATGACTTCATTCGCAGTTGCATTGCGAGCTATCTGTGTCTGAAACGTTTCTAGAGTGCAGATAAGCGTTCAGATCTATGCGTTTGATTCTGATATGCATTGCGAGAATGCTTTCTGCTTTCTGAAGATCATCATGCATCTTTATTGTCTTATTGCTCAGATGCGATCTTTGTGCTGAGATTGCATTGACGTCTGCGACGCGTTCTCTGTACTTTTCTCATCGTTGATTTCATTGATCTTTGTGATACTGCGTTATTGCGATGCTATCGCTTGTTGAAATCGTTGTGAAGAAGAGAATGCGTCGTCTGCGTCTCAACTGTATCTTCACATCTTCTTGAATGAAAACATTCAGAAGTACTATTTTCTTGATGACGAGTGAGCGAGAAATGACGCGATTAACTCTCGTTAAACGAGCGCGTATTAGTTCGCATGCTTGTTTGATCTCTTGCGTTCGATCGTTGACTCGACTGTGTAGCGTGATCTTGTTCTGTAGCATGTTCAGATGAATATGTAACGAACTCATGTATGTTTCTGTCTCTAGAGTTTCAATGTTTACTCTTTTGAATGCTTCTGCTACGTGACGCAGAGTCTGATTCTGAAGTGTTTCTAGTCTGCGTTCTTTGCTCGACAGTTCATCTTTCTTGTCGCGCTGATGTCAGACTGACGCTTCGAATACAATTTCTGATCTCACTGCTGCTGAGTATACTTGTCTCGCTTTTGTGAAGATAGCTTCTCATGTGAAGACTTCAAGATGACTAAGTTCAGCATTCTTGTGACGTGATTCGTCTCTATTTGTCGAAGATGCGCGTTTCATCGCAGTTTCGTGTTCAGTTGCATCTTTAGAACTCGTACGTCTGATTTTGATTTGATAACTAAGCTTTCTATTTGTATGCTAGTCATCATGTCGAATCTCTTCGATTTTCTAGTGAAATGCGTGAGCTCATACTTTTCTGATGCGAACGTTGCGTCATGAGTGCAAGCTCACTTCGCGTAGACGTCGTGTGCTTTGCTCAATGTTTCACAGATTTCTTCGATGAATCTGTCGTAGACTAGAATGTTAATATCATTTACGAAGTCAAGCACTTCGATTTTAATTTTCAGTGCTTCGCATTTTTCAATTAAACTTGCGTTGAAGAATAGAAAGAGAATCGATGAAATGAGAGATTTCTGTGATATGCCTGCGTTTATCTTGCGCATGTCACTCGTTTGTTCGTCGAATATTAGCGACGTCTCTCGATTCTTTAGAAAGCTGCGTGTTCATTCGATTATGTAGCTTGACGTTCTTTTCATTTTCAGCGTGTGCAGAAGTCTGACGTGTGAGACTTGATTGAACGCTTCGACGACGTCTAAGCTTAGCATGAAGATCACATATTTGATTTCACAGTCTCACTCTGTGTGAACTTGATCTATTAGTAGATTTAACGTCGAGATCATGAATCGCTTGCATCTCGCTCTCATTTGAGCATTTGATAGCATGCGATGAATCTCAACTATGTCACTCAGTCTTTTGATCATGATCGACTTCAGCGCTTTGCTCATGATATTGAGCAAAGCAATGAGTTGATACGCTCTTGAATTGATATAGTCGCTTTTCTTCGATTTGCGTAGTACTATTGTCTGAGTCTTTTTGAACTGCTTCGAATAATACTTGTGTGTTACGCATGCGTTGAATAAACTCGTCAGTACTGAGATCAGTTCTGCAAGATTCATCTGAAGCGCTCTGTTTGAAATATCTGAAGCGCTTGATGCTTTGTCTGCTTTTATTCATCTGATTGTCTGCTTCACTTCATCTTCTGTGATGCGTGAATTGAATGAGACTGTCAGAGATATGAATGATTCTGCAATGTCGTTGACATTCGCTTGAGAAGATGAGAGAAAGAACTTTTCTCGCAGTATCTCGATTTTTTCCTCGAACGTCGTTGTCATGTGATCGATGTCGCTTCACTTCAGTGACGAAAACTGAGAAAGCTTTTTGAGTAGTTGACTTTCGATTCTAGCTCATTTTGCAAAGCGTCATATCGATTTGAGTGCTTCGCTCAGCTCATGCATTTGTGATCTGAAGTGTGCGCGTTTCGTTTGTCGAATGATCTTGTTTTTATGATCGTTGTGCTTCAGATATTCATTTCACGCTTCTAATGTGTCTTGCGTTTTTCATATGATTCGCAGTCGTCTTGATTTCATTACTACTTCGAAGCAGCTTTGATTTCAAAAGTCTCTTGCTCAATTTGATGACTTTGTCAAGAGAGTAGATTTCTCGATGATCTTCTGTAGCACTCTGCACACTCTGTCATTCATCATAGTCTTGTCGTCTAGAGAGCGTTTCAAAGATAAATGTATTCGCAGATAAGCGCTCAATGCTTCTGTATTCATTTTCTTTCAAAGTTGTCAAGTCGTGAGTTGCACTGAGATTGTTTGTAGACATAGCTCTGTGACGATCGAAAGATGATTCAATCTCTGATGCAGATCAATTCATATCTTGCACTTGCGTGTCATGAACTGTATTTTCTCGCTGCTAAAGACTAGATCAATCGTCGTAAATTGATTGTGAGCTTCGCGAGTAATAATGTTTGATTTCAGCAATAATTTCAATCTTGCGTTTGTAATGATGTTTAGTAGAGTATCAGTTGTCGTATGACGAGTGAAGCATCTTCGCTTTTCTCAGTGAGAATGATGTAGATTGAAATCTTTTACGATCAATTGTTCACAGTCATTCTTGAGTAGTTTGTTCAAACGAAAAATGATTGAAGATCTCTCTGTGAATGTAGTAGACAGTGAGCATGAGTTGTAAACGTTTAGAAGTCTTAGCATCTGCGTTTCATTGTCTGTGTTACGAGTTAATATTTTGATTGAGCAAATGTCTGATTCAGCTGTTTCTACTATTCATTGATTGAGTTTTAAATGTTTATTAATGTATATGCATGTTCTTGATTGAGATGATAAGTTTTTCACTAGATGAAAGAAGTTGTATGCTGAGTTAAATGACTGTGAATCATTGTTGTTGTGATCTTGCTTCTGTATAGCTACTATGTTGAATTCGTGAACTTCTTTGTTAATTAAAAATAATTCTTGAATTCTTAATGATTTTCTGATGTTGTACTGTAGAATTCGTAGAAAAGACTGTTTTATCATAGAGTTATTCATAACTGTTGTTGACTCTGCAATGAGAAGACTCTTTGTATGCTTTCGATCATCGACAATCTTTCTCGCTTTCTGATTGAACGTTTCTGAATCTGCTCAGATGTCGTCTCGTCTGAGTCACTATTCACGCAAGAGAAAAGATCGACTCGTCTCTTCTTGACTTCTACTATCTGTCAAGCTGATTCGTCAGCGATTCAACTGCGTGTTTTCAGCATGACTGTTGCTGAGCTCGAGAAGTTTGTTGAATCGAAAGAATTCGTTGAACCTGAAGAGTTCGTTGAATCTAAAGAGTTCAGAGACAGCGAGAAGAGTGTGCAATTGTATTTAGACGTCTCAGAGTATCTGAACAATCTGTTTCTATAGATTTCGAACGCTTGTTTCATCTGCTGTTGTCACTTGAGACAGATGCGTCTTCAGAGTTCGTGATTTTCGTTGCAGTTGACGTAACGTCTTCTATTCAAAGACATCACACACTTCTCTATGTGATGCTTGTCTGCGCACTTTTCGCAGCGCTGATTCTTTCTGCAGATCTTAGTCATGTGATCAAATTCGTGACATCTGAAGCACTGTGTGATGCGACAGTTCTTTTCAAATAGCTCGCATGCACATTCTTGATACGAGTTCAGCATGCTCACGTTTATTAGTTGATTCATTATCGCTTCGATCGCGATCTCTACAATGAGCGACGAATAAGTCTTTTCGCTATCTGCTATCTTCTTGAGTCAGACTATTCTTAGAACTTTCAGATCTTCATGAAGTCTCGCGTTATCTTTTATCAGTCTTTCAATGATCTTTTTCTGATTGCTCATGTCTATTGTAGTGTGTATTTCATGTGTCAGCACTGCGAAGGTTTGACGTGCTACGCGTGTCGAACTCGCGATTTCTTTTGTTCACGTCTGAGTCTTTTTCAGGTTTGCTCGAGCATCTGAACTAACTGCGTGAAGAGAAATGTCATCGCTGCTCAGCTTGCGAAGTGACACAATTAGATTTCTTTGACCTGTTGACACGTCTGTCTATCGAAAATATGTTGTATACGTTGCATGCAACATACATAGAGCACGATCTCTATGCTGATTTTCTTCTTAGACTCGAGAGATTACTCAGAGAGTTTTCTTGCGACAGGTTCACAGTTCAAGGCGAACGAGATCTCTCACTGCTCAGATTTTGACAGTTTACTTCTTAAGTATGAATCGCAGACGTTTCGTCTGTGATACGCATGCGTATCGCAGTCGATTTCTTCTTTAATCACATCAACACACGCTACTGTTCTTTCGAGCTATACAGACGATGTCTTCGACTAGAGATTGATTCTATCATCAAGACATTCAAGAGTCAGAGCTCAGTGAAGAAATGAGATTCTCAAGATCAACAGTTGTCGTCATTGTATATCACGCCTCGCAGACGCTCGCTTCGCTTGTAAGACGTGCAACTTATTTGTTTCGCGTTATCTGTAAAGATCTTTCTCGTGCAGATCGATCATGTCTTGCAGAGATGTTCATATGCTACACTTCTAATCAGGCAGCGTAGTTTGATCATTCTCTACTAACTCGCTTGTGTTTCTCTTCTCTTAACAAAGTCTTCTCGTCAGCGTACTGCTCACATATAGAATGTCTGTATCTGAACGTCTGTTAAACGATATTAACGAGACTCTCGAGTTTGCTCATGTCGAACTTAACAAGTCTCGTGAGTTGCTCATATCGTAGTAACAGGCACGCAGTCTTAACAAGATCTATACGTAGTTAGCACGTAGATTTAAAGAATGTTCGTGATTTGAGTTCTTTCTGCTAATCATTCTTAACAGATCAAATGCAAGAGTGTTCTGTCTCAGTTCTTGTCATCGCGACGACAAGATACTGAATTGAATGATTTTCATAAGCGATTTCTCTCATAGTTCTGCGTTCTATTTGACTTTCTCATCTGCGTGCGAATTGCTTGTAGCATGCGCATTGAGATTATTGAAGTCTGCGCGATCGCGAAAACTCTGCATGCGATCAATGCACAGCGCTTCATCATCACGCAGCGCTTTGATGTCATTCAAACTTTTGATAATCTCTAAACTCTACTGTAGCTAGATAGTAGATTCGTAGTCAGCATCGCGTACAGATGAGTTTCATTGCTGATCGCAATAATATCAATGAAATATAAGTAGTTTGATAAAATATAAACTTGTAGAGAATTTTGTAAAGTAAGAGAAAAACTCATCAAGTGAAATGAATTTAAATGCAATGAGAAAAATTTAATTATTATTCTTAACACATATTTAATATTTTTTGCAATTTCTTTTTCAATTTTTCATTTACTTTTTTCATAGTATTTCTTAAATCATTGTAGTAATTGATGCTTTAAGAAATAATACTATTAAAAATCAAGAATTAATAAATCAAAACAATTATTCTTAATAAACATCATAAACTATGACATGCAGCAAAAATGTTATTGATAAATGTAATGTATATTGATAATGCAATATCACTTTTTTCTTCTTCTTCAAGTTTTACGTGCTTATGCAATTTATGACTATGAAACACGATGCTATCTATCTAAATAGTCGCACTGAAGCGCTGTGTGTAAGCTAAATTACATGTATTCTAGTTCTAGTCATTGCAGTATATCTTTTCATTGCTCAGTCAGATTGTTTGTGTGTGCATACAAGCATGTGATCTGTCTATATAATCAAGTGATTATATTGATAAATCGAAATTGTGAAAGCTGATCACTTCAACATGAACTTTCGTTCGCTGTTTGATCATCTAGTTGAGTAAGCTAAATGAGCTTTGATTTATGTATAAAAGCTGATTACTTCAACGTGAGCTTTCATTTACTGTTTGATCATCTAGTCAAGCAAGCTAAATGAGCTTTGATCTGTGTATGAAAGCTGATCACTTCAACGTGAGCTTTCGAGTTTGCTGTTTGATCGTCTAGATGAGAAGATTAAACGATCAATCAATGTATTATAAAAGCTGATCACTTCAACGTGAGCTTTCGAATTTGCTGTTTGCTCGTCTAGATGAAGAGGCTAGACGATTGATCAATGTATTATGAAAGCTGATCACTTCAATGTGAGCTTTCGAGTTTGCTATTTGATCATCTAGATGAAAAAACTAAACGATTGATCAATGTATTATAAAAGTTGATCACTTTAACGTGAGCTTTCAAGTTTGCTGTTTAATCATCTAGATGAAAAGACTAGATGATCAATTGATGTATTGTGAAAGCTGATCACTTTGACGTGAGCTTTCGTTCGCTATTTGATCATCTAGTTGAGCAAGCTAAATGAGCTTTGATCTGTGTGCAAAAGCTGATCACTTTGACGTGAGCTTTCAAATTTGCTGTTTGATCATTTAGCTGAGCGAGCTAAATGAATGATCGATGTATTGTGAAAGTTGATCACTTCAACGTGAGCTTTCGTTCGCTGTTTGACCATCTAATTGAGCAGACTAGATGAGCTTTGAGTTGTTTGTGAGCATCGCGATGTGATGCTCAATCTGTGTATGTGAAAGCTGATCACTTCAACGTGAGCTCTCGTTTGCTGTTTGATTATCTAGTTAGTCAGACTAGATGAGTAATCTGTGTATTGTGAAAGCTGATCACTTCGACGTGAGCTCTCGTTTGCTGTTTGATCATTTAGTTAGTCAAACTAGATGAGCGATCTGTGTATCATGAAAGCTGATCACTTCAACGTGAACTCTCGTTTGCTGTTTGATCTTCTAGTTAATCAGACTAGATGAGCAATCTGTGTATTGTGAAAGTTGATCATTTCGACGTGAGCTTTCGTTCGCTGTTTGATCATCTAGTTAAGCAGACTAGATGAGCTTTGAATTGTTTGTGAGCATCGCGATGCGATGCTCGATCTGTGTATTGTGAAAGCTAATCACTTTGACGTGAGCTTTCGTTCGCTGTTTGATCACATGATCACATGATCACGTGATCTTGTTGTTTGTGAGCATCGCATTGCGATGCTCAATCTGTGTATGTGAGCATAACATGCGCGTATCGCGCTGTTACTGCTCTGTCAATGAGATTGTTCAGCTCTTCTGACAAGCATAGCTTGCAGAAGATTCGTAACCAGCATCTCATACAGGTAAATCTCGTTGTCAATCTGCAATATGACTTGTTTATTACTGATAAGTTCATTTTTAGCATGTGCATCAGCATGTAAAAACTTGATGAATTCAACTGATAATTATGTTATCAAAGAAACAACTTCAGTCTTTGAATTTACTAAAAAAAATAATGCATATGAGTAATGCATTATTTATTGACATGTTAATGCTTTGTGACAGAAAACTAAATGACGCTACGAATTAATAATAATAATAATAAATTTATACATTCTTGTGACATTGATTAAATCAATTCATAAGAAACTCTATGTTATTTGTATTGAGTAAACAAAACTCTCTGAAATAGAAAATCACTCGCAGTTTATACGACTGCTTCACGCAGTTGAAACAGTGAGTTTTAAGACTATGTATCAAATTTGTTCACGTTAATTGCATGTTAAAGAATGAATATTCTAGTCACTCTAAATTGCTTTAAAAGCTTCGTTTTCATCATCATTCTTGCTACTGCTCTGAAACTTTTCGTAATGATGATGATTATTTAATAGTTCAAGAAGTCAGCATCTTGTAACATTCTTGATCGCAAATGCAATCAGTTCAAGCAATGCATGAGTACATGCTTCGTCGTCTAATGATTTCATTTGCAGTTGCATCGCAAGCTATTCATGTCTGAAACGTTTCTAAAGTGCAGATAAATATTCAAATCTATGCATTCAATTTTGATGTACATTGCAAGAATGCTTTCTGCTTTCTGAAGATCATTACGCATCTTTATCATTTTATTGCTCAGATGCAATCTTTGTGCTGAAATTATATTGACATTTGCAACATATTCTCTGTACTTTTTTCATCATTGATTTCATTGATTTCATTGATCTTTGTGATACTGTGCTATTGCGATGCTATTGCTTGTTAAAATCATTGTGAAGAAGAGAATGCATCATCTGCATCTCAACTGTATCTTCACATTTTCTTGAATGAAGACATTCAGAAGTATTATTTTCTTAATGATGAGTAAGCAAGAAATGACGTGATTAACTTTCATCAAATGAGCGTGTATTAGTTTGCATACTTATTTGATTTTCTGCATTCAATCATCAACTTGACTGCGTAGCGTGATCTTGTCTTATAACATGTTCAGATAAACATGTAGCGAGCTTATGTACATTTCTGTCTTCAAAGTTTCAATGCTTACTTCTTTAAATGCTTTTGCTACGTGACACAAAGTTTGATTCTAAAGTGTTTCTAGTTTGCATTCTTTGCTCAACAGTTTTTCTTTTTTGTCACGCTGATGTCAAATTGATGCTTTGAATGCTATTTCTGATCTCACTACTGCTGAGTATACTTGTCTTGTCTTTGTGAAGATTGCTTCTCATGTGAAGACTTCAAGATGACATCATCTTTGCTACTGCTTTATCTTTTTTATAATCATGAATATGATGACAGCGATTTATTGAAGCGTATGATATATCAAATTGATCAACAAGTTAGAGAGCACAATCGTATGATCAAAATGAGTTCTCATTCGACTCAATAACTTCACAGATGACTGCATTGCAAGGTAAAAATCGAAAATCGAAATTTTTCGCGCTCATGCAGATCAAAATCGACGATGAAACAAGAGTTCATCACAAGAAGAAAGAATCATCAACTCAAACAGTAATTTGAGTAACAAATCAAAGAGCAAGCTCATATGAAAAGAACAAGTCATCAATTGATCTCAGAACAGCAAAGAAAATTACATGCTGAAGTAAAAATCGAAATCAAACTCTCTTTTGCATTCGAAGATCGCACAAGAAACAACGTTGTTTCAGAGAAGTATAGCATTTCTTATCAAATCAATATCTGTTTTATCTTTTCTTGATGTGCAAAACAATAAGTTGAGATCAGTCATTACTATTCTGAGTGAGATAACATGACTACTTTGATATCTGAGATATAAAGCAATTGCGTCAAGCATTTTCTATCAAAAGAGTAATATAGACTCTTACAGACTAAATTTATATCATTTTCATCTGACATAAATTGATAATAAAAGATGATCTATTGCAGATTTCAAGATAGAAATCAAAAGATCTCTACACTAAAGTTACTGTCTACGTGAAACGCTTTGAATAAAAGATTAAAGAAATATTTAAGTGATGTCAAGTAAATTTTTAGAAGTCAGAAGCTTGAAACGAGGAAAAATCTCTGTGAAAAGAAATATAAAGAGTCGCTTTATGCGCTTTTTCTTGCTTCGTTTCGCGAATGATAACGCGAAACTCAGCAGAAGCAATAGCTCAGAGTCAAAACTCAAAACGTTGATGATAGAAATTAAAAAATCAACTTTAGAAATTGAAATAAATCTATGAGATGAACTTAGCATGAGTTCATCAACAAGCAAACAACTGCAGAACGACATTGTTAATTTATTTTGCAGTCAACAAAAATTACTCACATCAGCAAATAGAAAAACGTAATACATGTTTAGTTCACTTGATGCATTGATGCTAAATTCACATGCAAATGCGCATAATGACAAGAATACAATCAATTTGCGAAATGCAAATTCGCAGCAAAAAGAGCAAACATGAGCGATTGTGAAATTCAAAGAAATGAAAAAGCGAAAAGCAATGAAAAGTTTGCAAAAAGAAGCTAGAATCGAAGTTAGTACTAGCAATTGCTACGATGTCATCTTTAAAAAGATGTAGATAAAGAGACTGCGCGAAAGAATTGAATTCACAGTCAATCAGCTAAAATAAGTACTATCAGAACAGAAAGAAACTATAAATCATAGTTTAATCTACATTTGAATAGCATGCAACGAAAGCATAAAAAATTTGATTCAGAAGCAAATTGATCGACTTCAAAGTCAAACAAACAACAAACTAAAGATCATTCTACAATTGATTCAACAAAATGTTGAAAACATTAAAAAAAGAATTAATGCAAAGCAAATGACAGAGAATTTGCAAATCTTGCAAAAGACGCAGAGTTTGCAAACGTTTTTTCTTTCTTTTCAGTTTTACATGCTTATGCAGTTTAAGATTATGAAACATGATGCTATTAATTTAAATAGTAGTACTGAAGCGCTGTATGTATGCTAAATTACATGTAATTTAGTCATAATCATTGCTGTATATCTTTTTATTGAGCAGTCAGATTGTTAGAGTGCGCATATGTGATGATTGAGTTTACTAGATGAATAGATGAGATCTATAAGAGTGATATGACAATGTGATATTTTAAGCAGGCACAGAATGAGTATATATTATGATAGAGCTAATTATTAAGAAGCTCTCAATAACTCGAGAAAATTGATCAACTATAGAGAGTTTGTCAAGCATTGTCAAGTTGAGCACAACATAACTCATGATATATTAAGTCGAAGATATGACGTAGTCTAAATAATGTCTTGACAGAGTCATAGAGTTTCAGAACTAATTCAGATCTGATTTTCAATTCAGTTTCTGACTTTAGTCTCTGATCTAATTTCTATGAGTCAATTCATTATGACAATTGTTTTCTCTTCTAAGTGAGTTCATTCTCAACCTCAATAATTAATGTCTTTGTTTACTTTGTTAAATAATGACGTGCATTCATTGATTCACTTTAGAAGCTCTCGATAAAAATCTTCAAATCTCTGTGAGAAAACAAGAAAAAGAGAAACTTTTGATTGAATGATGATTCATCTTCAATTATAATGTGTATAGATGACATTGTAGATAGTATATGTGATGTGTAATTGATGTAGATGACAGCAATGATGACATGTAGATAGTGCATAGACATTGTTTATCTTTCGAGTAAATGATGTTGTTGAGATGATAAAACATAAACAAGAATGAATAATAATTGTTGATTTGTTTATTGCTCTTTCAGTTTCTTTCAACTTCTCATTTTCTTCAACTTTATCTTTTTTCAATCATGATTATATTTTTAACAT
>JAABVA010001517.1_pt1 | contig 24739 bp, 24 predicted proteins | sample 5560331 | NCBI WGS metagenome assembly JAABVA01 (sample SAMN12812661, study PRJNA571458) | rock metagenome | isolation source: Antarctica rocks | place: Antarctica: Victoria Land, Mt New Zealand sud | collected 2016-01-07
TGCGCCAGTTTCTCGACAAGGTTGGTCCCAACGACCACATCGTCGTCATCGGCGACGTGCGCCAGCATCAAGGCGTAGAGGCTGGCCGACCCTTCCAGCAGATGCAGGACGCTGGAATGAGAACGTCCCAGTTAGATCAGATCGTACGGCAGAAAGACCCCGAACTCCTTCGCGCGGTTGAACACCTGGCGCGGAACGAAACTGAGCGCGGCGTCGCCTTGCTCCGGGAGCAGGGCCGCGTCACCCAGATTCCAAACGCCTCAGACCGCATCCGTGCGATCGCACGCGATTACGCCGAAAAGCCGGAGAGCACAATCATCGTCTCCCCGGACAATAAGAGCCGCCAGCTTTTGAACGAAGCCGTACGCATCGAGCTGAAGGGAAAAGGCGTTCTCGCCCCGCAGTCGGAGACTTACAAGACGCTGGCGAACCGCAATGAGTTGACCGGTGCGGAGCGAACCTGGGCCGCACGCTACGAGGTGGGAAACATCCTCCAGTACACCACCGGCAGCAAAGCCGAAGGCATCGCAAAAGGCAGTTACGCGGCCGTGCGCAGCATCGACACCGACACAAATAAGCTGGCCGTCGAGCTGCAGAACGGATCGACCGTCAGCTACGACCCGAGGCGATTGAAGGGAGTCAATACCTACCGTGAGACCAGCCGCGAGTTTGCGGCTGGAGACCGAATTCAGTTCACCACGAATGATAAAGCCCTCGACATCCGCAACCGCGACCTCGCAATGATTGTGACCGCCAAGGCCGACCAGATCATGGTCAGGATGGACGGGAAAGAGGGTCGAACTGTGAGCTTCGATCCAACCAAGTTGCGGCAGTTCGACCACGGCTACGCCGTCACGTCTCACAGCTCACAGGGCCTCACTCAGGACCGCGTTCTGGCGAACTTCGACACGGATACCGCCCGCTCGCTCGTCAACACCAGGCTCGCGTATGTCGCCGTCTCCCGCGCCTCGCAAGACGCGCGAATCTACACAAACGACGCCGATTCTCTCGGCAAGCGGCTATCGGTTGATGTTTCGAAGACCGCCGCCATCGAGATTTCCAAGCCTCAGCTCATCAGCGAAGTTCGCCAGGCTGTCGAGGGATTCCGGGCCGGGAAGACCAGCGCCGCGCTAGATAACCTTCGCGACCAGGGCCGAGTCCACGAGCACGCGAACGTCACCGAAAGGATCTCCGCCGTCGCAAAAGAATATGCAGGCAAGCGGGATCGCACCGTGGTTCTCTCCGCAAGCCGATTAGAGCGCGCCGAGCTGACCGACCAGATTCGAGAACAGTTGCGCCAGGCCGGACGGCTCTCCCCGAATGGGAAACCAACCACCATCCTGAGAGAGCAAACCTTCCAGGAGCAAGGACGGGCGGCAAGCTACAAACCCGGAGACGTGATTCAGTACACGAAAGGCAGCCCCAGGAACGGCTTGCTCCATAACAGCGAAGCCGTAGTGGAAGCGGTTGACTCTCGCCGCAACATCCTTACTGTCCGCAACGGCCAAGATCAGGTTTCGTATAACCCAGCTCTCTTGAAGACCGCGACGAATGAATCGCGAGTCTATCGGCCCGAGCAGAAGGAAATTGCCACCGGCGAAAGGATCAGGTTTACCAGAAACGACAAAGAGCAGGGTCTTCGAGCTGCAGATTTCGCAACCGTGACCCGAACCCAGGAAAACGGTAACCTGAAGGTGCGTCTGGACAGTGGGAAAGAGATCGAGCTTACGTCTAGGCAGGCACGGCACGTTGACCACGGCTATACCGCTGACAGCGGTCGCCGCGTGTCCGCAGAACGCTTTATCGTGACCGGCGAGCAAGCACAGGCGACCACCCTGAAGACGGTGCCGCCTAGCGCGAAAGAGCTTTCTGTTCACACTGCTAGTCCGTCACTTCAACGCGAGAAGACGACCGAAAAAGACCTCGCTCAGAAGCCTCCCCAACAAGAGATTCAACGCGGCTACGGCATCGGCCTAAGCCTCTAAAGGGACCCCAATATGAAAGCCACCCTTCAGCTCAAAGGCAGTGAACTCATCCTGAGTGACAGCGGCCCATACCAGCGTGAACGCGCTGCCTGGAACACAAAGACCACAGGCGCACCCCCTATCTACCCTCGCCCTTGAGATTGCTATATGTATTTCCGTCATTACATACATATAGTTATCGCCGAAGCGGTGCGGAATGTTGGAGACGCCGGCAGTTCCGGCGTCTTCCAAGGGGCGGTGCGAAGGGTGGAACAGCCCCAGCGTTCCATGCTTTGCACGGCACTGGCGCTCTGGGTTTTGATCGCCACCCGAACGCTCCGTGGCGCATGGCACGGGTACTTGTTCGTCTCCCCTTGTCTGGTTCCGGGATCGATTCCGCAAGATAGCGCATTCGAAGAAATCTAAGTCGTACACAAACAAGTTCAATAGTGGAATCGGAGACGCAGCCTACATGCATACTGCTCTGGCCGCTTCATGGGACATCTGTATCTGACAAAACTGGCTAAGACGGGCTCAGGTGTCCATGATCTGAAGATCTCCCGAGAACGTTGGAGTGAAGCAATAGCAGAAAATTCTATCAGGACCCTCGGTAGCACATGGCACTTACGACAACAAACACCCAATTGGCAAAACAGAAGTACAGCACGCCGGAAGGCGATACAGCCCGGATTCCGGCAAGTCCCTCCCCAAGTTGAGGAAGTACGAGGCCGGCATTGATGAGCCAGAAAAGCAACGCGAAGACTGTTGCTCGCCACCAACGCGCGCCGCGCACATGCTTTGCAAATAGATAGAAGTACACGAGAATCGCTGCCATTCCCGTCACGTAGTGAAACCAGAGAAAACCAGCGAACGATGGCGGCTTGCGCAAGCCGAGGCTATGCAATGCATTTAGGCTCCGAGGCGCAAACCGCTGAGCATACAAAAGCAGGAGTTGAAGTAGCCCTCCGGACCCCGGATGTATGTGGAGCAATGGGGCTAACTCGAGAATGGCTGTGTTGACCGTGATGCCAACCAGGCCGGCAGCAAGCATCCCAGGCAGGCCGGGTCGGTAGGGTGGCAAGAAGCGGTTATGCATCAAGGACCTTCCAAACGTGAGTTCCAACAGCAAAGTGAGACTGGGCGGGCCCTCTGCTTGAGCGATGCGCCGCCCCGGTGTTGCGACGGTCCGACAATAGGAAGTCGATCAGCCGGCCATGCTTGTCAACGGCCCGGAACAGATACTTCCACCGGCCACCGACCTTCACATACGTCTCGTCCACGCGCCATGAGGTCGCTCGGTAGCCCTGATACCAGCGCACTCGCTTCTCCAGTTCAGGAGCATAACGATGCACCCAGCGCATGATGGTCGATGGGTTCACTTCCACGCCGCGCTCCAGCATCATCTCCACAAGATCGCGATAGCTGATGCCGTACTTGCAGTACCAGCGAACACACACCAGAATAATCTCGACAGGGAAACGACGGCGCTTGAACATGACCCATCCTACCGCCGCGTCCTGCCTTGGGGCCTCGCAGACAAGGTTAATGCAACAGAGCCAAACTACCTTCGCCTGCACAGCCACCTCTGCCGTGTCCTCCTACACGCGGAGTCAAGATCAGTGAGTTCAGTGCTAACCCAGGTGAACTCGGCGCGTGTCAAGTCTTTGAGAGAGGGGATGAACGGGGGATTTTGATCGAAATCACGACTAACGTAACGGTGAGGCCAGAGTGCGCGTCACATAGGTGCCGCAACGACTGCCTGAATCGCTCGATGGAGCAGGCTGCCAATCCAAGGAGGGCGGGGATCGTTTGGATCAACCGGCCATACTTGCGCGCACCGAGACTCATGCCCCTCCCGGAATCGGGCTGCTTCCGTCGGATGAAGCAAGGCTGATCGCCGATGTGCTTTTGGGTGATCGGAAGGCCATTGCTGACTTCATCCTGCGGTACAGCGACACTGTATTCTCGTTTCTTCATCGGCGACTGGACGACAGGACGACGGTCGAAGATCTGTGCCAGGAGGTCTTTCTGGTCGCATGGTCGAAGCTCAGCAGCTTCGAGGGCCGGTCGAGCCTGAAGACGTGGCTTTGCGCCATCGCGCAGAACAAGGTGGCGGACTTCTATCGCAAACAGATACGCGAGTTGCCGCTGGAGGATGAGCGGGAGGAGCAGGCATATTCGCTTTCGAATTCGCCTCTGATCGATATAGAGGAGGACTTCGATCGCAGAATCCAGGAGGAGAAGATCCGAAGTACTCTACTCCTGCTGCCGGAAGGGTATCGAGCGGTCCTGCGCTGGCGATATTGGGACGGGCAGTCATTGCAGGACATATCTCTACAGACGGGCAGAACGGTCAAGTCGATCGAGCGTTTGCTTGCGCGGGCACGCGCTCAATTCGCCGCCGATTGGAACAAGGGTGATCATGCAAAAGACGCTTGACAGCTTGCTAATAGGCTGCGCGGAAGAGCCACTCGTGACTCCGGCGCCGGCGTCGCTGCGTTCCCGGATCTATTCCGCGTTGATCCGCGAGGCGGAGAAACGCGGGCCGCTGCGTCCACTGTCGGAGAGCGTTCAAGGGGGATACGCGATCTGCGACTGGGAGAAGCTGGTTCGACATTTGCCGGACGGTGAGGTCAAGAACCACTGCACGATCTGCCCTGCAAGAGTGGTGGCAGAAACCTTTGAGAATATTTCAGTGCCCTGGTCCGGCTGCCCTTACCGAAAACTCCACGCCAAGTAGGCGACACTGCGTCCCGCTGCGAATGTTGTTCTCTTCTTCGCGTGTGCAGCAGCAGCAAGCCTGCCAAGAAATTGTTTTTGGAGACGCCGGGGATTGTTCTCGCAGCAACGACTAATCAGATAGTGCTATCGAGAAGCTCGCCCCGGGCAAAGAGACGGGCAGAATTCACGCTGTTGAGCAACCCAGGAAGGTCGTTACGATGAAGTTACGAATGAGGTTACGAATACTGTCGAGCGTAGTGGCTGTCCCCATGCTGATGGGGCTGTGCATAGTTGGATCGATGTACCCATCGGCGCATGCGCAAAGCGGGAACAACGATCAGGACGATAAGGGAGGAGCTGCCGCTTATAGGGATGGAGATGGGGATCGCAATCGAGATCGAGATCGAGATCGAGATAGGGACGACGACCGTTCCTCCTTTGCGAATCGAAGAGACATCCGCCATCTGCCCGATCCACTCAAGGACCGTCTGATTCAACTCGCACGGCGGCCCCACAGTTTTCTTCCTGTTCAGGCCTTCAATGAGGCCCCGCTGCCGAGTCGATTGTTTCAGTACTACTTGCTGGACACGACCAGTTTCGAGCCGAATATCTGGACAACCATCGTGCCCGGCATCACCGACGGCACCAGACCGACCGCGAGTGGCCCAAACGGGCAACTCCCCTCGATTGGCTCGGTGCGTCTCGTGGTGGAACCCAAAGTCGGATTTCCCACAGATCCCAACAACGTCCGGGCACTGATCGACGTCTTCACCGACGTGTCCGGCTTGTTTGTGATCAACAACGAGTCGGGCTGGTATGAGGGGTGGATGATTCACGATCTGGTGGTGCCCCGGGTCGCTCGGCCGAGGCGCAGCGGGCGTGCGCAGTACGGAACCATCACTCCTGAGGATGAGGCGGCAATTCTGGCCAGGGCGCTCGCATAACAACAGGCCGGGCAACATCTTCACGCTGGACGGCAATGCACCTCGCCTGCCCCAGGCCACCGATCACTTCCCGGATATCCAGTCCAACGAAGTTTCTTTCCCGGTCAGTATTGGGACGTTCAACGCCCAACAGCAGAGCGATATCCACGCGTATTGGGAGTTCAATCCCGGGACCAACTGGGTGTTTCCGCATTACGAGCTGCCATTTACAGGCGGCGTCGCCGGAACGTTTGAGGCGGGAAGGTTAGGAGCCATACAATCGATCGTTCCAGGTTCTGGACCGTCTGGTGTGCGGAACAGTCCGTTAACCTACGGCGACGATCCTTCTAACCCACGCGATCCAGACCGTTCGGAGGTCAGCAATGTTTCTGATCCCGACCGGCCCACACCCGGGAACCCGGCACACCTGGAGACGCGTCTACGCTTCATTCCGAGCGGCCTGATCGACGAAGTCGTCCAGGACGTGGTCAGTCGTGTGAAGTCTTTTGAGCCGGACGTTACAGACTTGGCTCAGCGTTTCTTCGATGCGTATGCCTACGAGGTTTCGCTGGTGGATCAGAACGGCGATGGCGTGGTCTCGTTCGTAGAGGCAGATGTGAACGGCAAATCCGACGGTTTACCGAACACTCGTCTGTACCTGCCGGCCACTGCCTTTGATCGCTTTGCGATGACCCGCGAGCTGAACGATGGGCTGCTCGCCCCGCGCTTCGCTCCAGGTCAACGTGGATATGTCCTGGGCGGCTTGCGATCCCTGGTCAACCCCGCCGTGGTCGCCTCCTTCGGCCAAGACGGGGACAACCGTTAGGAAACAACAACACAACAAACGGGGGTCCGGGGGGGAAGCGATCCGCTCCGGACCCGTTCGTTCTCTGCATATGCGGTAACGCAAAGGCGAATCTCTTCTCCAGGGCATTCGTCTCGCAAGATTTTTAAAAGGAGGCAGGGGGATATTCGAGCCAACAGCGACTAACAAGACAGTGGGTGCCTGCTAAGCAAGGTCCTTGAGACCGTGTCAGTCCGTGGGTTCCCCGAATTGGAGGTTTCATCTTGCAAAAAAATCTATGCACCCTCGCGCTGATATCCGTTCTCGGCCTAGCCGCGGGATGCAGCTCCAGCAGTACCCCCACCCCAACGCCTGCTCCTACCATCGCCGCAGTCCTCTACACCGAGACGAACGCACCGGCCGCAGCGAATGGGACGAGCGTGAACGCTGTTTTGGCATACACGCGCGGGACAGACGGCTCTCTGACCAGCCTTGGCTCATTTCCGACCGGCGGCAACGGCGTGGGCCTTCCCATCACCCCTGGAGCCTTGCCTGACCCGATTGGTGGCACGACCGGTGCCGTGACACTCAGTCCCGACGGCACGCACCTCTATGCCGTGGATGCCGGGAGCAACGACGTCGCAGGTTTCACGGTCGCCTCGAACGGCGCGCTGACGCTCATCGCTACCTACCCGACCGGAGGTACGGCGCCGGGGAGCATCACCATCAACGCAACCGGAAAGTATTTGTACGTGCTCAATACGGGTTCGACGCCGGATACCACCAAAGCGGCCGTCGGCAGCATTACAGGCTTCACGATCGCTACGAACGGCTCCCTGACGCCGATCGCCAAATCCACCCAAATGCTCAGCGCCGCGACGTACGTCGATCCCTCCCAAGTCGGATTCTCGCCGGACGGCACATACCTCGTAGTCACCGAAAAAGGGGCGCCGGTAAATTTGCCTTCGCTCATCGACATCTTTCCCGTGGCAGCGGGAGTTGCCGGACCGGTGATTCCCAAACCCTCGACGGGGAATATCCCTTTCGGCTTCGGGTTCACCAAGTCTGGAGAACTCATCGTCTCCAATGCGGAGTCGCCGAAGAGCCCGACTGCTTCGACAGTGTCCTCCTACACGGCTGACGCAAAGGGCAATCTGACGGCAATCAGCGGCGCGGTTCCGGACAACCAGGGCGCAGCCTGCTGGATCGCCATAACCAGGGACGACAAGTTCGCCTACACGACCAACACCTTGAGCGGGTCGGTCTCCGGCTATGCTATCGGCTCCACCGGAACACTAACCTTGTTGCCGCCGGACGGCATCGTGGCTCCGCAGACGGCCACTGCGGGCGACATTGACTTGGTCGTGAGTCCAGGCAACAAGTATCTCTATGTCCTCGATTCGATGAACGGCAAATCGCCGGGCGCCATCGCCGGCTTCTCCATCGCCTCGGACGGGTCCCTCAAGTCCGTACCGACGAACGCGTCGGGATTACTCCCGGGATCTATCGGGCTTGCTATTCGCTGACCGCATTTCCCAATCACCCACCGAACTTATAGTTGGAGGGAGGCTTTCACCACCCCACGCTCGGGCTAAGCAGATGGGCTCTGCGTGCGGCTGGCTGAATCCTCAGCGCGTACGGTCGATGACGCTGTGCAGCCCCTAGATCCCCTTACCGTGCTCTATCGTCCGTTTTCTGACGCGACCCCTGATACATCCACATCGACGGACGCGATGGCCAGTTCTATGACCGCAACCGCGAGCCGATCACCGCGAAGGAAGGGTTAGATATTGCGATGCCCGCAGGTCAGGTGCACTCGCATTCCCAAGATGTGCCAAAGCTGAGCATCGAGCAGGGATATGGATTGAGTTTGTAGCAAAAGGGGTGCCTCGGGCCGATTACCGCCGATCAGTTGCATCCCTGGCGACAGAAATGTTGAGTTTCCCATGACACAACAAATGCGGAACGGCAAACTCACCACCACTACTTGTAGATGTGCAGGACGTTCCCCGACCGGATTCGGGAGGACGGGACAAATCCATCCTCCGCCCGCACGTTGCTCTCCGCAGATGAGGCGCTTTGTGTGATCGGCTTCTTTGGCTTCTCTGAAGAGCGACGCCCCAGCAAATGATCGAACAGATTCGACAATTTGGTCATATTATCTCCTGATGTGTTTTCTGCATGTGGATCATCCGATGTGGCCGAGAGCAATACCGATCAGGTAGGTCACGCACCTTCCAAGGCTCCTTGAGTCGTGTTCGTCTGCATCGGCAATCACCCGTTAGAGGCAGGGTTCGCCTCTTGGCCGAAAAGTACCTGTGTGTCTCTCTGGATCAGAGACACACAGGCTTGTTGTAGATCGCACTTCCGAATGACCTAGAATTCGATCCTTCCTTGAAATGCGATCATGCGAGGTGAACTATCTCCACCGAGCCCCACGCCGAGCAAACCCGTCGGCGGTGTCGTTGTGCTTTGCAGCGTTCCGAACTTTGCGACAGGCGAACCCGGAACACCAGCCTGCACTGTCGTGGGCAAGGCAAAGTTGGGGTGATTGAACGCATTGAACATCTGCGCATCTATCCTCAGCTTGATTCCCTCCCGGATAGGGAATGTCTTCGTAATGTTGATGTCCGAGTCCGTGAAGTGCGGTCCGCGCACTGAGTTGCGGCCCGAGTCTCCGAACTGGCAGATCGCAGGAGTATCGACCGCTGGCGCGACGCCTACTTGGCCGGTGTAGCAATCTCCCGTGCTCGGATCAACTGTCGAAACAAAAGCATCGGGATTCAGCCACTGCTTGGTTCCGGCAATGGTGACGCCGGAGACCGAAGTTTTGCGGTAGAGCGGGACGCCAGGGACACGCTTTGCATAATTCGGCACGGCGAACTGGATGGTCTGCGCAGGGTCGAAGTTCTGAAAGACTCCGTTGCCATTCGCACTGTAATCCTGGCTCAGTACGCTGAATGGCAATCCGGAATGCAGGAACAACGTCTCTGAAAACGACCACCCCCCAAACGCCTGACGCAAGAATGCATGCGACGAGTGGAACGGAATCTGGTACATCCCGTAACCGGAGACATTATGGCGAACGTCGTAGTCGCAGCTGGCGTATTGCTTGCTCAACTGTCCGGGCAGCGGAGATTCTAGACCCTGTGTCGAGAACGCGAGCAGACCTCCGTTCGACACTTCGTCCAAACAATGGCTGAGGGTGTAGTTGGCACGAAGCGTCAAGCCACGCACCTGCTGGGTGTAGGAGGTCTGCACGCTGTGGTAGATGCTGTTCGCACCCGTCCGAAATTCAGTCACATTGCCGAATCGCTGGTCAAGCGGGCGTTGGTAGGAGAAGGGAGCGAAGCATCCTGCGCAGACATTCTGATAGCCATTCACCTGCTCTTCATATGGCTCGTGCAGGCCACGTGTGCCAACGTAATCGACACGCAGACCGCCGCGATTTCCGATCTGCTGCTCAACGCCAAAGTTGAACTGGTAATAGTATGGCGTTTTCAGTTTTCCAGTTGGAAAGGTATTCAGACTGACGGCCAGTGGGCAGGTCGCGTCGCCAGGCTGAATTCCCGCACAGGGTACGCCGCCGGAGCGAAACGACGTTTGGAAGGAACGATTCGCTTGCACGGCCGCGTCGATGGCGCTTCCCGGAACTCCCGGCGCGATGGCGAGGCCGCCGACCTGTCCGCCAATACCCCCGGTGAACGTAGGATCGTTGGGGGCATTGATGAAGCCACTATCGGCCACCTGCTGCGGAATGATGTCATTGAAGACGCCGAAGCCGCCGTGAACGGCCGTGCGCTGAAAAGCTTGGTAAGCAAACGACGCACGGGGCTGGTAGACAAACAAGGGTGTTGCTGCAAACAGCGTGCTTGTGTTGCCCAGCAGCGCCTGATTCAGGGGCTGATCGTTACCGTGTGTCGCATCGAGGAACGATCCGGGCATGCGTGAGAACAGCGCCCTGGGACTGGTCACATTGGTGTTCCATGTAACCCGCATGCCATACGTCAGCGTGACCTTGGGAATGGGCTTGTAGGTATCCATGGCGTAATACTCGAGATTGCCGACGCTCGTCCGCGCTCTCGTCGCTAGGGGAAAGTTCTGGCTTGCGGTAAACGCTGCGCCATAGGTGAACTCCGCGAGCGTGTTGTAGGTGACGGTGGGCACGGTGCCTTCGCCGAGGTCATAATCGCTCGTGTTCACGCGGCGGGTGTTGATGCCGAAATGATAAGTGTGCTTATTGCGTGTCCACGTCACGTTGTCGTTGATCTGCCACTGGGTCACCTTGCGTCCCTGGGGGAAGGTGTTATCAAGTCCTCCGATGTCGGTGAAGGGCACGCTGCTGCTGCCCGATGTGAGCACGATGGGAAACGTCTGCTGCACCTGCGCGTAGTTGAGCGGCTCGAAGATGCTGGAGTACCAGCTTGCTCCTGGATTGAACTGATTCACGAGGTTTGGCGTGAAGACATGCGTATACCCGATGACGCCGGTTCGCTGGGGCTGCGGCGAGTACGCGTTGAAGATGGAATTGATTGGATCGGTAAATTGCGCCTGCAGTCCCGTGTCCTGCTGAAAGCGGTACCAGATGCTGTCGTTTGGCCCGATCGTCTGGTCCAGGCGTACAACGACGAGGTCTTCGTTATCTTTGTTACCAAGCGAACGCTGTTGCTGTGTCGCGCATCCATTGCCGTTGTTCAAGGGGCAACCTGTGATCGCAACCGGCGACCCGCCCGGTGCAGGAAGCAGCGAAAACATATTTTTGTAGAACGGGATTTCGGCCGGTTGCGCGGGGAGCACCGTTCCGGTCACCGGATCGGTTCCTCCAGTTGACAACTGGTTGAGCACGTACTGCTGATACGCGGGGGTGGGCAGGGTCGTTGCCTTGACGATGGGCAGCGCGATGCGAATGCCTTCGTAGTGGGCGAAGAAGAAGAGCTTGTCCTTGCGAACCGGCCCACCGACGCTGACGCCGAATTGATTGAAGACGTCGCGCGGCTTGCGGGCAATATTTCCCAGGGAATCGTTCGAATGAAGGAAGTAGTTTTGGGCGTTGAGGACGGAACCGTTGTAGATCTCCGAAACGTTTCCGTGGAAGGCGTTGGTTCCGGACTTGGTGATGTAGTTGATCTGGGAGGCGCCATAGCGGCCCTGGTCGACGGAGAAGGAGTTCGTGTTGACGGTTACTTCCGAGACGGCGTCGCCTCCGACGACGATGTTGGTCGCCAGGCCGATGTTGAGGCCGAGCCATGGATCGTTCGAATCGTAACCGTCCAGAATGTAGCCGTTCGATGTTGCGGGAAGACCGTTGAACTCAACGTTGCCATACCCGCCCGGAGCCTTCGCGTCGCTCGAAGATCCAGCGGTATTCATCAGCGCACCTTGCGCGAATTGGGCGAAGAAGGTCAGATCCTGGCCAGGGTTCGGAAGGTTTTTGATGGTTTCCGCGTTTATCGTTGTCGTCGTGTTCGGATTGTCCATGCTCAGCAGACCCCGTTCCGCGTTCACTTCGACGGTCTGGCTCGACGATGCAGCCTTGAGCGAAAAGTTTAGTGCTACGTTGCGGCCAACCTCTACCGGTGTAGGTTCGGAAGCTGCTGCGGCGAACCCTGAGCCCTGAACGCTAATTTGATACGTGCCAGGATTCACCTGCGAAAATAGATAATGTCCGGCGGCATCCGTTGCTCCCTTGCGTACGGCCTTGGTATTTGTCTCTGTCGCTGTAACTGTGGCGTTCGGAATGAGCGCACCACTTGAGTCCGTCACCGTTCCTGAAAGGGCGCTTGAGGTTCCGCTCTGCGCGTTTAAGGCTTGCGGGATAACCGTGGTTATCGCAAGAGTTAGAGCAAGGTGAAGTACCGATTTCAGCCACAAGTTCATTCAGAAGCCTCCAGAAGTGTTCAAAAGATGTGTGGGTGTCTAGTGCCCGCGGAAGGTCTGGACGAGCAGCCAGACATTCAACGCAGCAATGAAATAGGCGACGGTATAGCTCAGGTATTTGAGCCAGGCCCGGTTAACGAATTGGCCCATGCGGGTCCGATCGCTGGTGAACTTTACAAGCGGGAAAACGGCGAAGCTGAGCTGCATGCTAAGAATGACCTGGCTCAGGATCAGCAGGTTTGCGGTTCCGCGTTCGCCGTAGAGGAGAACTACGATAACGGTGGGAATGATGGCCAGCAGCCGCGTGATCAGCCGGCGAAGCCAGGGCGAGAGCTTGATGTGGAGGAAGCCTTCCATCACGATCTGCCCGGCAAGCGTTCCGGTGATGGTTGAGTTCTGCCCCGAGGCAAGCAGCGCAACCGCGAACATGGTGCTCGCGGCGCCTACACCGAGCATGGGCGAGAGCAGCTTGTAGGCGTCTCCGATCTCGGCCACTTCCGGGTGGCCACCGCGATGGAACACGGCGGCGGCCACGATAAGGATGGCGGCGTTCACAAACAGCGCCAGCATCAGGGCCGTCGCGGAATCGATGTTGGCAAAGCGGATGGCCTCGCGCTTTCCTTCCGGCGTCCGCTTGTAATCCCTGGTCTGCACGATGGAAGAGTGTAGGTAAAGGTTATGCGGCATCACTGTCGCGCCAAGGATGCCGATCGCGATGTAAAGCATGTCGCCGTTGGTAATGATGGAGGCCTGGGGCACGAACAGGTTCGTGAAGATGGCACCCCACTCCGGCCGCGAAAGAACGATCTCAACCGCGAAGAGACCCGCAATGGTGGCAATCAGCGTGATCACCAGGGCTTCCAGCCTGCGGAAGCCCCGGTTCTGGAGAAGCAGCAAGAGCAGAACATCCGCGCTCGTGACCACAACCCCGATCACGAGCGGAAGGTGAAACAACAACTGCAGCGCGATCGCCGAGCCGACGACCTCGGCCAGATCACACGCCGCGATCGCAATCTCCGCGAAGACCCAGAGAAACAGGGTCGTGCGCCGACTGTAAGTGTCCCGGCATGCCTGCGCCAGGTCGCGTTCCGTAGCCACGCCCAGCTTGAGGGCAAGGCTCTGCAGCAGGATTGCCGTCAGGTTCGACAGCATCACGACGAACAATAGCGTATAGCCATACTTCGAGCCGCCCGCGATGTCCGTCGCCCAGTTCCCTGGGTCCATGTACCCGACCGAGATCAGAAAGCCGGGACCAAGGAAACCAAGCGCCCGTCGCCAGAAATGCGGTGAATCGCTGACCCGGACCCGGGAGAAGGGGGCCTCAAGTTGTGCTATCTGGGTCAGATCGGATTCGCGCAGAGCTAGCATAGAGCGCAGGTATTCCTCGGTGAATAGCTTTACGCTAACACATGCCATTAACCGTGGATAATCAATTTTCCAAAACTATGGATTTTCCGATGGATTGCACCGGCTTGACCCAGACGCGGCTGGCAGCTGAATGCCCCAGGACAACAGGTCCATTGCCAAGATCCAGCTTCAGCGTGTCGTCGTAGTTTCGTTCCACGATCTGCAAAGAAACGTCGGGACCGATGCCAAGCTTGTGCAGGAACTCCAACAGCTTTGTGTCGCGTTCGTACAGTCTTGCGACCGTGTACCGGGTGCCCGCATTCGCTTCTGAAAGCAGAATCAGTCCACGCCGCTTGATCTGCGCCGGGGTTTCCGGGAGCACCCCGTTGCCATGCGGGCAGTCGCCCCCTGGACCCAGCTTTTCGATCAGGATTTTTTCAAACTCCGGAGAGATAACGTGCTCCAATCGCTCCGCCTCAGCATGGATATGGTGCCACTCCATGCCAAAGATCTCCGATAGCATGCGTTCGACCAGGTAGTGCCGGTAGGCCGTGCGGTGCGCCACCTCTCTCCCCTTTTGCGTCAAGGAGAGAGAGCCTTCGCGTGAGTCCTCCACAAAGCCGTCTTCCCGCAGCCGGCGAATCGCCTTGGTGACCGCTGGAGGAGAAACATGCAGCCAGTGCGAGAGCAGCGTCGGAACGACCGCTTGCCCTTCGCTCTCGGCTTCGATGATGGCTTTCAAGTAGTTCTCGCGCGAAACTGACACTTCTTCTTGCATATCTAAGGATTTCACCATGGTTCATCATTTTTGTCACCCTGCAGTTTTCTACCGCTTCGGAGCTCTTTAGAATTTCGAGCGCGGCTCAGGAATATTCTTGCCGAATGGATCGACCACCGGATTGCCCAGTTTGGTTGCCAGCCTCTCCTCAAACTTGAGGGAGATGTGATGTGCAAGAAGGCTGGCTTCGTGATGGAGATCGTTACGATCAAGGCCAAGCTCTTGAAAGAGATAGCAGCAAAGCAGCTGGTGCCGGCGCAGTTGCTGGAGGGCCACCCGTTTGCCTCCGGCGCTCAAACGAACCCCGCCAGAACGCTTATAAAGAAGCAACGAGTATGGTTTCGCGGCAAGCTTCTGGATCATTTGCGTGACCGACGCGGGCGCTACGCCGAGGCGCTTCGCAAGAATAGATGTGCCAACGAGCTGCTCCTCCCCGTCGGTTTCGCTCAAGAGGAGCACCGCGGTAAGGTAATTCCCGATGCTCGTTTCGATCCGGTCGCGCTTCATCAAGAGCTCAACACGGCTTTGATCCGTAGAGCGGGCTCAACCCACGCAATGCGGGATGTACCTGGCCCACGTGGATCGAATCAAACACCGACAAAATGGAGAAGACATTGCGCGGGTATGCGGCGTCGTAGCTGCATGCATAGCGAATGACATTCGCTGAATCCACGAGGAACGACGCCCTCTGTGGCATGCGGATGCCTACGGCCCTTGAAAGATCACCGCCGGAGTCGTCCAGAATCTCTACCGGCAACCTCATGTTCTCTTCGCTGCACTGCTGCCGATAATGCTCCAGAAACGTGGGGTCTGCGGCGACACCGAAACTCCTGATGTTGCGCGCCGTGAACTCGGCCCCGAGTTCCTTGAGGTAGGCGAGTTCTACCGCGCCAATCGGCCCCAGCGTTGTCTCAAGAAAGAAGAACAGCTTCCATGAGGTTTTTGCTGAACTTGCTTCTCGTCCAAACATCGCTATAGAGCTGTGACAAACGGGGAATATCTGACCAGGACCCAGCATAGGGAAGCGCCTCACCGCTCCCTTTATGAATACCACGGTTCTGTGTAATGGTAAACCATGGTTATGCACTATGACGCGATGGCGGCTGCAAGTCCTCCTTCGATGCGTCGAATGGAAGGTGATTGTTCTCAGCAGGTTGATGCGCGCATAGAAGTTGATTGCCGGTCTGTTCGTGCCCCTTCGGATGCTGCTCACGCCAAAGCTCAAGGAGAACCGGTGGCATACGCGAGAGTGCGACGAGATCGAGTCTCTGCGTAAGCGCGGGAAGAGCGATGAAGAGATTGCTTCGGTGATCCAGCAGAACAGCTCCATCGAGATCACCGCGCAACAGATCGCCGAGAACTATGCTTCCCCCGAGGAGCGGCCTCAGCATGGGGAGTAGTCCGCTCCTGTGAGCTGTCCGCGTTCTCCAATGGACTGAGCTTTACCATCCTCTCCAGCCCGGTGAGGAGACCCCGCCTTTCGGCTTCGGGCATCGCCGTAAAGAGTTCCACCATGAAGCGATGAAACTCGCCGGACGCCGTGTTTTGCAGACGGGTTCCTTGCAGTGTGTTCAGGATGTCCACCTTGCGGGCATCTTCAACACTTCGCCGGCGCGATACCAGCCCTCGTTCTTCAAGCGAGTCGACCGTCTTCTTCAACGAAGCGGGACTGAGATTGAGTCGCCGCGCCAACTGCGTAAGGGTTAGCCCTTCCTTGGGTATGACATTCAGTGTCATGAACTGGGTCGCGCTCAGTCCGGCCTTATGAAAGCGATTGAAGTTAGCCGCCTGCACGACCTGCCGGACATGCATCCAGGCGGCCAGAAATCGACCAGTCTCCGCCTCCATCGCGCGAGAGCGCCCATACGCCCCAGCACAAGCCCGCTCAGGCCATCCAGCCGCCTCAGCAGGAGATCGTGCCCAAGCACGAACACAGCTACGGATTGGGACTCGGCCTCTGATTCTTACTGCCCGTTTCCTGGTGCGCACAAAATTCATCCTTGAAACTGCGCTAAAAATAGTCCTTGACTCTGGACCTATGTCCAGACTGTACCCTTAGTTTGTGGCCAAGGTGATGAGGATGGATCGTGGCGCACAGATTGGCAAAGTCGCAGCTCAGACCGGGCTCAGCATCGATACCATCCGATTTTATGAGCGAGAGGGCTTGTCGCCAGAACCACACCGGAGCGAGGGTGGATATCGCCTTTACCATCAGTCTGAGATCGAGCAGCTCCAGTTCATTCGTAAGGCACAGGAACTTGGCTTTTCACTTCAGGAAATACGCGAACTCTTGATCGTCTCCAACGAGGAGATCGAAGCCTGCACTCATGTCCATGACCTTATCGAACACAAGTTGAACACGGTTCGGGGAAAGCTCAAAGAGCTTGCACGGCTGGAGCGCCACCTGAAGAGTGCGCTAGCGAAGTGTACCGAAACACTAAGCCATAGCGCCGACCAGCAGCACGAACGTTGCCCCGTGATCGAGCAGATCAACCGCAACAAGAGTGAGGTGAAGCGATGAAGATAGAGGTCTTGTATTTCGAAGGCTGTCCCAATCATGCTCCGGCTACGGAGTTGGTTCGCGAGGTCTTGCGAAAGGAAGGAAAGTGCGCAGACATCCAGGAGGTCGAGGTGCGTACGCCGGAACAGGCTCAATCTCTAGGTTTCTTGGGATCTCCGAGCATCCGCGTCAATGGCTTAGATGTGGAACCTGAAGCCCGCCTGATCAAGACGTTCGGTTTCGGCTGTAGAACTTACTTCAACGAGAAGGGCCGGAGCGGGACACCATCGGAGACGATGGTACGACGAGCGATCCACGAGCAAGCGTCAAGCTCACCGCTCCCCACGGCTTATCCGTCGGGAGTTGCACTAAGCCCCAGCAGTAAGAAAAGCTCTAGCGCCGGGGTGCTCGCGGCAGGAGGTATAGCGGCACTTCTTGCCTCCACCTGCTGTCTAGGGCCATTGGTCCTGCTCGCGCTCGGCCTTTCAGGCGCTTGGATCGGCACTCTGACTCGGCTTGAACCCTATCGTCCTTACTTCATTGGGGCTGCGTTGCTGACGCTGGTTCTGGCAGCGAGGCAAATCTTCCGTCCTGCAGCCGCCTGTAAGCCGGGTGAAGTTTGTGCCCTTCCGCAGACACGCCGAGGGTACAAGGCTCTGTTTGGGGTCACGATAGTTCTTGTAGCTGTGGCCCTACTCTTTCCATATATCGCCAAATTGTTCTACTAACCATTTCACGATGCAAAAGGAGTTCACTCAATGAAAATCATTCACCGCACGTCCATCGCTTTCGCCATCGCAGCGACTCTGACCGGCTCCGCCTGGGCCGCCACCAAAACTGTAGCCCTCGACGTTCCGGGTATGACCTGCCCTACTTGCCCAATCACCGTTAAGAAGGCTCTCAACAAGGTGCCCGGCGTCTCCAAGATAGATATCGATCTCTCGAAGAAGCAGGCCATCGTGACCTTTGATGACAGCAAGACCAGCACGCAAGCGCTGGTGGCCGCTACAACCAACGCTGGTTATCCCTCGACTCCAGAAGCCGCGAAGCAATAGCCGGACGTGGATGCGAAGACTCTGGCTGCATCCAGCTTAGGAAATGAACTCGCGGTCCGATAAGGAATGGAGAAGCATGGCACAGCATTTTGACCTGGTGATCCTGGGGTCAGGATCAACCGCTTTCGCGGCAGCATTGCACGCAGCGGAACTCGGGAAGACAGTGGTAATGACCGAGGTGCGCACGCTTGGCGGAACCTGTGTCAACCGCGGCTGTCTTCCCTCGAAAAACTTGATCGAAGCATCCCGGCTCTTTTACAAATCGACTCACCCACGTTATCCGGGGCTTGACCCTGCTGCCATGGGCCTGGATTTCCCAGCGCTCATCGCACAGAAAGATGAGATCATCCACGACTATCGTGACAAGAAGTATCGAAGCATCGTCTCTGACTCGAATCGAATCAAGCTCCTTTCTGGTCACGCAGCGTTTGTAGACCCAAACGAAGTGCTCATAGGGGACGAACGCCTCACGGCCAACCGATTCCTGGTGGCCACCGGAACAACCCCCGACATCCTCGACGTGCCGGGGCTTTCTTCCACTCCCTATCTCACCAGCGACCTGCTCACAAGTCTTGAGGATATGGAGTTGAAAGAGCTGCCGGAATCTATTATCTGCATCGGCGGCGGCTACATCAGCCTGGAACTCGGTCAGATGTTCTCGCGCTTTGGATCGCAGGTGACCATTGTGGAACGTGGACCCCGGCTCCTCTCACGATACGAGCCAGAAATAGGCGACTCGGTCGCGGAGGTCCTCCGCAACGAAGGTATCCAGGTGCTCACCAATGCGCGCATCAAGCATGTGCAAGGCGATGCGACGCAAGTAACGGTGACGGTGGAAATAGGAGGCCGTCAACGCGACCTAAAGGCAGCGCGCCTGTTGATCGCGACTGGGCGCAGACCAAACACCGCCGATATCGGACTGGAAAAGCCGGGAGTCGTTGTCGATGAACATGGCTTTGTGAAGGTGAATGAAGAACTTCGCACCTCTGTGGACTACATCTACGCGGCCGGTGACGTAATCGGAGGCTTCACGGATAGCCAGATGGCCACGCCTGTGGGCGCACAAGACGGAGGCATTGCGGCCGGCAATGCCCTTGATGGCACAACGCGCAAGGTAGACCATCGCGTCATTCCTCGGGCGATCTTCACCGATCCCCAGGTTGGCATTGTCGGCCTGACCGACGAAGAAGCGAATGTAGAGGGCTACGCCTGCGAATGTCGAACTATCCCGATGTCTCTGGTGCCGCGAGCCGGAGCCGTGCGCGAAACACAGGGCTTGATCAAGATGGTGACCGATCGGACGACGCATCGCATATTGGGCGTTTCGATGCATGGACTGAATGCCGCCGAAGTGATCCACGAAGCGGCAATGGGCCTGAAGTTCAACGCCACCATCGCTGACTTCGCAGGAATGCTGCATGTCTATCCCACCATGGCCGAAGCGCTCAAGATCGTTGCGCTTTCCTTTAACAAAGACGTATCGAGGATGTCCTGCTGCGCGGAGTGATGGGTTTTTCAGACAGACACGAGGGAGGAATCATGGGAAAACGCCGAAAGCAGCACTCTTGATCGCGGTGTAGCTCTTGGATAGGGAGCGGAGCGGTCGTTACCTACGTTTAGCTCTACCGTCATGCCGTGAAGAGAGCTGCGGCGAAGATGTCGATCGCTTACTTTTCTAGAAGCTGTGCACTTCGGGCGCTAGGTGTCTCCCAGGCTCGCTCTTACGACCCCGGACGCACCTTTACCAAAGCCTCACCAAATGAGGGGACATGAGTTTTTAGGGACTGTGCGACGCCGTCAGCGATTGCTTGGGCGTCCCTAACGGACATCGCAGGATCAACGACAATCTGTACATCCGCATAGACGCGATGACCCAGCCATCGAGCCCTGGCGGACTGCACAGACAACACCCCTGGAACGTGCATCGGTGCATGTTCGACTTCACTCATGATCTCCGGTTCGATTCGTTCCATCATGCGGTTGAATACGGAGATCGTGGCGTCCTTGACGATGAAGAGGATGGCAATCGTAATGAGAAGACCAACAATCGGGTCAATGAGGGGATATCCGAATGCGGTTGCGACGACACCGATCAGGACGGCAAGACTGGTAAAGCCGTCCACACGCGCGTGCGCCCCATCCGCAACCAGAGCAGCAGACCCGATGGCCTTGCCAGTGGTGATACGAAACTGGGCAACGATCTCGTTACCCGCGAACCCAATGACTGCGGCTGCCGCAACCCACCAAAGATGATCCATCGGATGCGGGTGAACAATCTTGATGATCGCTTCATAAGCAGCTACACACGCAGACAGAAAGATGACGCCGACGATCACACCGCCAGCCATGTCTTCGACCTTCCCATAGCCGTAAGTGAAGCGGCGGTTCGCCCCTCGCTTCGCAAGTGAAAATGCGATCCAGAGCGGGATGCTGGTAGTGGCATCTCCGAAGTTGTGAATCATATCGGCCAATAGCGCAACGGAACCCGAGAAGAGAACGACGGCAAGTTGCAAGAGAGCGGTAATTAACAGGCCAATCAAGGAGTGTTTCAAGGCCGCGATACCCCGGTCATTGGCCTCCAGAGTTTCATCAACTTTGTCGGCAGCAGCATGAGAGTGTGCGAATGTACCGCGGAGCCATCCCAGCAGCCCCGCCCCATGCTCATGGGAGTGTCCTTTGTCTCCGTGGCTATGGCCGCCGTGGTCGTGACCATGCTCATGACCGCCAGCGCCACCGTGACTATGTCCTTCTTCGGTAAAGGCAGTTTGGTACTCCTCCATGCTTGCGCCGCAAGACAGACTTACGTCGAGATTGAACTCGTGCGGCTCCGGGATATCGGAGGTTGACTTGAGAAACGAGCCCTCCTCCACAAACTCAAAAACCTGTTTCGCTAAGTCCGGTCGAATCGTCTGCAACCACGCCAACTGGCCGGATTGTGGTGCAATCGGACGCCTCAGGTGGTCGTAAAAGTAGAGCCGGAATTGAGGCGGTAAGCCCGTTTCAAAAATGCTGACTTCAACGAAGCCGTCCTTCGTCTGCAAAACAGTACCGCCATATAAAGCGCTGTCTTTGATTGCTGTCATCCCAATTTAATCCTTTCTAGTTGGGGTAAACCGAACATTTCATGTCTCCGGCCACAAAGTAGTCTATCCGCGAGAGAGAACTGGTCATGGTCTACAGCTTTGCGCGTGTCTCGGCGGTGTTGGGAATGCGGGTGGGCGACTACTACCTGCAAGGCCGACGCGCATGGTTCCGCCTCCATGAGAAAGGCGGCAAGCTCCACGCTGTTCCAGCACACCACAAGGCCGAGCAGTATGTGGACCAATACCTGAAGGCCGCAGGCGTCGATCCCGAAAAACGGGAGTACGCTTCCCTGCCCCTGTTCCGCGCGGCCAACCGCAAACGGGAGCTAACTGATCGCGCCCTCATCCGGCGTGATGTGCTGGAGATGGTGAAGCGGCGCGCGCAACAGGCCGGACTTCCCTACTCCACCTGCAACCACACCTTCCGGGCGACCGGCATCACGTCGTATCTCGAAAATGGTGGAACCATCGAAAACGCCCAGGCCATCGCCGCGCATGAGTCCCCGCGCACCACCAAGCTCTACGACCGGACCTCGGATGAGATCAACTTGAGCGAGATTGAGCGGATCAGTATTTAGGGCAAACCAACATTGACACTGGTGGTGAATTCACTTCGATTGGAACTGTAGAGCTGCGAAGTGGGAGCAGCGAGTCTGAGCCAAGCCGCACGACAGAGGCGATGTTCCGTACCTCCTCACTCTTCCACGCAGCTATCTAGGAGTCCATTCAGGATGGCTGGTGAACAGACCTCCAAGATATCCGAGATGGTAGACAAGTAAGCATCCGAAGGAGAGGCTGACCACTCCTGACGCGATGCCGAAATAGCGGCTCATCTCAGAAAATCGTTCTCCGGCATAGGCCAGTGGGGCAGCGATCGCGGCGGTCATGCACATCATCCCGATCATCGTACCCACACCGAAGATGAGTAGATATACCGTCGCCCAGACGGGATTGTGGATTGTGGACAGTACGAGGAGAGCGACGGCCGCCGATCCGGCAAGGCCGTGGACGAGACCGATAACCAGGGGCCGAACACATTGGTAGACGCCAAAGCGGCCAACTTTGTTCTCAACCCATCCCGACGATAGGATCCTTGCATCACCGCCCATCTTGCTGTCGCCGCTTGCCGTCGCAGAGGTCGTCTCAGGGGTGGTATTGGCTGGAGTGAAACGGGTGGTGATCTTCTGCATCACGCCCGTCAGGTTCAGGACACCGAGCACGATGAGCATGAGAGCGACGCAGAACTCCATGGATAAGCCCACGCGCGGCGGGATCTCTACCCCGAAGAGGATAATGAGCGCGCCTACGATGAAGATGGTAATCGTGTGGCCCAGCCCCCACACCGAACCGATGAACGCTGCATTGCGTATGCTGCGCTGTTTGCTGACGATTGTGGATATGGCCACCACGTGATCCGCGTCGGTGGAGTGCCTCATTCCGAGAAGCAGTCCCAAGCCCGTGACAAACAGGACGGGACCAAGCCTCTCCTTGGTGAAGAAGTTGCCGCTGAGATGGCTGAAGTGAATGCCGGCGGAGGCTTGCCAAGCGACAATAGAGCCGAGCACCATGATGAAGGTAGAGGACGCGACCGGCAGCCAGCGCCTGGTCAGCGGGCCATCTACTTGGAGATGCGTCATGAACCGGCGCGCGTAGACCATCAAGGTTCCAAAGCCGATCAGTACGGCAGCGAGACCGAGGCTGAAGGCAACAATGAGAAAGAAGCCCAGGGCGATCCTGTGTAGCGCGAATGCGCTCAACAGAACGATCAGCGCTGCCGGGCAGGGGATAATCCCACCGGTGATGCCGAGGGTGAAGAGTTGGGTGAGACTCACGGGCTTCGCGGATTTGGTGGCTGCACTCGCCAGACGCGCCTGTTCGCCATCCGTAGTCGCTTCCTGCGAACGTTTTAATGAGAACCAGTGGCCTCCGCTCTCGCCCAGCAGGTGGGAGTGGTCGGTCGCCGTGCCGGTCAACCGGCGCAGGAGCATGTAGCCTCCGAGCCCGGTGATGGTGAGGCCCGAGAGCACACCAAGCCAGGGGTATAGCTGCTCCGGCACGATGTAACGCGAGGCGTACAGGGTAATGGCGCCGAGCGCGAAGACCCCGAGGGTATGAGAGGCCGTCACGATCAGGCCGAGCAGAACAGCATGGCGTGCGGTCCCGCGAGATCCGACGAGATATGCGGCCACGATGGTTTTGCCGTGACCCGGCTCGAGCGCGTGCAAGCCTCCCAGACCCATGGCGATAAGTGCGGCCGTAAACAGAAACCAAAGGCCAAGGTGCCCGGTCGTGATCAGCTCAGTGAATCTGTTGCGCGGCGTCTTCTGCTGGTTTGCCTCGAGATGCAACGGGGCTGGCGATTCCGGCACTCGGCTGACGCTTGCGGCGACTTCAGCAGCAGCGGGCATTTCAGGTTTGATCGCAGGCCTGGAGCTCGCCGGAATCGCCTTCGACCGGTTCCCCTGCGCAGACGCGGGCCGTACAGGATCAGGTGTACGCAGCGATGTCGCCGCAGGCAGCTTTTTATCCGGGGATACATGAGCGGCCAACGCTATCGGCGGCAGCTTGGCGTCGACGGAGGCTTCGAGATTTTGCGGAGGGCTGGTCAGCAGATCGGTCGGATAGTTGGTCAGCTCAGCGCTGCTATCCGTCACCGGCACGGAGCTCCTGAGCAGCGAGCCGCCCGGATCAACGGCGATGATCTCCTTCCATCCGCTATGCCCAGGGTAGTTGTTGTCTGCATAGTGCATCGCAGCGTGGTCCCGGTTCACGGCGGCGGGATACGACCCTTCGTAGACGAAGCCCAACTTCATCGTGGGCAGACCACCTGCACCGGGCGGAAAGATCACGTCGCTGGACCTGAGATGGAGTGGCACTGGAGTGCCGTCCAGAGTGAGGCTGAGGCCATGTCCCAGCTCCGCTCCGCGTGCCGCGATGAAACGCAGTACGGCAGGGTCACCGGGAGTGGCCGTGATGCTCCCGCCCTGCAACTCCTGGTACGCCGGGATCTCCGCCAGATCGATGAAGTACCGGATGGTAATTTGATTCGATCCCAGGGTGATTTTGGAGTAGTGATTCACGCTGAAGTTTCCCATGGGATGGGCATAAGCCGGGCACGAACAAAATAAGGAGAACAACAACGCGAGAAGAAAACTTAGGCGTTTAGGAAAGCTCTGATTATGCCCGAGTGACTTGCCTCCGGGGCTAAAGACCGCTTCCCTTTCGCTCAATTTCGGCACGGCTGAAGCCGTGCCCCTCCCAGCGATGCCCTTCCAAACCGTGGGCAGCGCAATGCCGCACAGCAATTTGGTCTGGTGAATAGGCCGATCCCGCTTAGTGTGCATGGCTATCCGAGGTCGCCGTGGCCGCGCCAGACGCGAACTGAGTGTTCAGTGCGTTGAGCCTTTGCTGCGCTTCACCGGCATAGATCAGATGGAAATGAGGATTGACCGCAAGCGCCTCGGCTAGATCCTTTTTAGCTCGATCCGAATCTCCCAGCTTTGCGGCGATCATGCCGGCGTGGTACAGCAGAAGTGCATCGCGCGTCCCGTACGCCAGCGCCTTCCCGCTGGCTTTGCCGGCATCGGCATATCTTCCGTTCTTGTAGAGCGCCCAGGCCAGGGCGTCCCATGTGTAGATGTCGTGGCGCACCTCGAACTCCTTGTGCGCCAGCGTCAGCGCCTCGGGGAGCTTCGTGTCGTGATCGG
>JAABVA010001518.1_pt1 | contig 24738 bp, 32 predicted proteins | sample 5560331 | NCBI WGS metagenome assembly JAABVA01 (sample SAMN12812661, study PRJNA571458) | rock metagenome | isolation source: Antarctica rocks | place: Antarctica: Victoria Land, Mt New Zealand sud | collected 2016-01-07
TCGTGGCGCGGCATGGTACACTTCCTCATGCCTTGTTGAAAGGGTTCCTCTGGTCTGCTGCTTCATTTCTTCCTTCTCAATTCCTTATTGATGTATTTTTAGGGCTTGACATAGAGAGTCTTTCTCTGTCTTGCATGCGTTATTCACCATTATACTCACTTATCCTTTCATTGTCTTCATGTCTTCCACAATGTCCGTTCATAGATAAGTTTCACTGCCTGCTTCCATTCTCGACGCAAGAGCTTGATTTGGTGGTCGGTGGCGTTGGCATACCACTGTGAGGCAACAAGCTCAGGTTCGGCGCGGTGCAGGTCATCCAGCACCGCGAGTACGTCCTGAAAGGGGACAAGCGGGTCAACGCTCACCCCCAGTCGGCGAAGTTGTACCCGTACTGCCCCCAGTGCTATTTTTCGTTGCTCTGCTTTAGTCATCGCATGCTTGCCTTACGCGCTCTGGATGTCCTGCTCGCCGATGCCTCCACCATCAGGACTGTTGATGTCTACACACCGGGCGAGTTGCCCTTCCTCTTGCTCCAAGAACGCGGCAAGCCAGCCGACAAGAAATCCGGTGTTGTACATGACCGAGACCGCATCATTCCAGCCATTTCGCACGTAAAAAAGCAAGGTGGAGGCGCAAATCGTCGTGTTGTCACGACGATGACGGTGACAGGTTTCGTATCCGTCATCATAGCCACGCACAAACTCATCATAATCGCTTTCGTCGAGCAGGACCGTTTTGGCACCAATCGTGACGGTGGACAAGGAAACGTCCGTCATGGAGTCGTCCTCTTTGTCGTGTTCGGTTTCCTGCTCGTCACGAAGCGTGATGCCTTGCCGGAGAGCGGCTACCGCATCGTCACGCGTTTGTCGCGTGGCCTCTACCACGTCTCTGAGGTCTGCACCCTGCGCCGTTTTCGCTCTGGCGGTTTCTATCATAGCTTGTAAAATCTTCTGGTGTCTATTCATCTCGTTTGCTCCTGTTCTCTTTCATCAGTGCGACTGCTACATCTGCACAAACAGCAGGTGGATATGTGTGGTATCAGTAGGTAGCGTGTTCCCATTGGTGAGCGTGACAGACGCGCTTTGCACGCCGACCAGATGCAGCACGGTTGTTTTCGCCCTGTCACGGCTCATTCCTGCAATCATCGCCTTGATGCGCTGCTCTTGCTCTGGCCCGTACTGATATGCCCACACACTCCGACTCGTGACGTGCAGGTCTACTGTGCCATGCACGTCACGAGTCGCCTGGGTGATGCTGGTCTGTATCTCGATTGGCGTGTAACCTGTTCCAAATTTCTTGGTTGCATCTTGTGTCGCGTTCTGCGTGGTTAAGGCAGTAAATGCTTGGGTCTCGTAGACACTGCCTGTACAGGTGGCGTCTATCGTGACCGTGACCGTTGTTGCTCCTGCTCCTGTCTGGTGGTCAGGTGTCACGCGCTGCGTACACTCAAGCGGTGTAACCAGCGTTTCGGTTGATTGTACTTGCGTTTGGAGTGCTGCCTGAACACTCTGCGCTAAGCTTGCTTTTACGCTCCTCACGACACCTTGAATGTCCTGTGGTGCCACTGTCTGGTACGTTCGTGCGTTCTGTCCCCCTGTAAAGGCACTATTCACAGCGGAAACATTCACGCGACAACACGCGCCGTAGACATCCCCTGCTTTGATATTGCCTTGCGGTCCTACAAGAACCGCATGCGCCATGACACTGCGCTGTCCGAAGGTGGGAAAGGTGGCTGCTGGTATTGTTGCATCGGCATCCGTCACAAGCTGTGTTCCATCTGCTCCTGTGACCAGCGTTCCTACTGGCACAACTTGTGGATATGTTGCACTGTTGTAGAAGGTGAGGATGCCACGTGCAACCGTTGCATCTTGGTGGGCGGTACCCGTTGTGGCTACCATTTTTTGCTGGCTCATCGTCATCGCAGGTAACACTCGTCCTGGGACTTGGTGCTTGGTCGGGTTGGCGGCTCCACTGGTCACAAGCTCTATGGTGCTGGTGGTCGTGAGGTGCTGTGAGGTGGTCACGAGCGTCATTGTTGCAGATGGCGCAAACAGCGATGGAAGTACAACCCCAATGTTGAGGCCAATGAGGACGCCAAGCATGGCAACCAGCGTGAGAACGGGTACTACAAGACGTGGTTGCACTGGTAGGCGTCGCGCTGGTTGTACAGGCGGTGTAGCCTTCTGTGGCTCGGTGGTAGGAAGCGGCTCGGCCTCATCGGGTTGAGACGTGGAAGTGTCTTGCTCCTCAAGGGTACTCTCAACCGTTGGAGGAAGTGCTTGCGACTCGTCCCCCTCCTCCACGTCAATATACACATTGAGAGTGCGGCGTGGCTGGTTCTCGCCCTGTTGCAGCATGGCTTCGTCTTGGCTATAAATGTGGTCAAGGATATCGTCGATGTTGTTAGGAAATTGGTGGTTCATCGGTGCCTCTCACGAGTTCAAACGAGGGGGCATGCATGCCCCCTCGTATCCTACAAGGTGGTAATGTTGTCTCCTGGCTGCACGGGGCGAAATTGCCCGTTGGCATTGATGAAGACGAACTTGTCATTGCCTACGGTGATAATCATGTCGGGCTTGCCATCTCGCGTGAGGTCTTTGAAACTCACTGTCACAACGGCAAGGTCGTTCCCCTCTTGGAGCATCGAGGGAACGATATAGACCTTTGCTTTGGTCGCGTCTCCTCCTGGAAACTCGATGACTTCAATATGCCGATTCAAGTTCAGCGCGATGAAGTGACTCGGCGTCTGTGCATCATTGTGACCGACAGTTGCATCACATTGATACGTTCGGGGGCGTCCATAGTGCAGGTCGTCCTGGTAGGTGGACCACCAAGTGAGCAGACTCGATAGCACAAACCATAGAAGTACCATTGCCACCATGCCACAACCAACGTAGACCAGCACATGGAAACGGCGTTTCTGTCCCTTTTGGCTGCTCCGTAGGGGTTCAGTTTCTTGATTGTCGCCGTCCTGCTCGGGTTCTGGTTGCTGTGTCGTTCGTGGTGCCTGTTGTGGGCGCGGTGCATGTGCGCGTCTTTGACGAACATACACATTCACGTTGTCGTAGTGGTCTGGTCGCCGTACTGCTTGCTGACCTGGGCGTGTCATAGCGCGTTGCTGGGCATCGCGCGTCTCAACGGGTCGGTAGCGTATCGCCGCTGTACGGGGGCGTTGTGGGTAGAGGTCGTCATCCTCTAGGTCAACGTCATAGCCTGATGGCCTCATGACTGCACCTCTACTTTCTGATGTGTTGGGCATACTTTCGGGAAAGCATGCACGAACGGGGGTTGTAGATGGCTCTCGTTGAGACAATCGGGACAATAGAGAAGCAGACCACAGACTAAACACACGGTTTCCCCTGGTCGGAAGGTCGGGGTATGGGTATGCTCTCCCTTGCCGCATTGCTCTAGGGCTTTCTCGCGTGCGGTGGCTCGTTGCTCTGCGGCTGTTGGACGTTTGCGAGTGGTCGTCCATCGTTGTGTGTTCATGACCACCCTCCTTGTATGCTTCTGCCCATCACGTAGTCGGTGGCTTCGTTGAAGGTCATGAGTCCATCGTTGACCGCCTGGGCAATGGGCGCGATGAGAGTAGCGTCTTCATGACAGGGACACGTTGGGTCGGTTCCACAAAACGGGTGGTCGTCGGTATGTTCTTTGGTCATTGGGATAACAGGGATAAAGTTATCCCCGTAAGGACGAATATTGCTCATGGTGTAGCCTTTCGCTTGACGTGGCGGCATCCCATGATGTTACAATCACATGGGGCCGTGTTGACTTCCTAAATGGTTTGGCGTCGGTCCTACTGGCTGGCTCCGTCTGACTTACGGGGCTGGCCTCTTAAATAGCTCCTTTCATAAACCTTTCGCGTAAAGACATGAACTAAGTAATAGCATATATACAAGCCCGTTAGAACCTGATATAATTTGGTTGTTACAACAAACTTCAGGCACTAACTGGCCTAACAGTATTGTACATTGACGTTTCTTGCAGTGTCAAGTAGTAAATGGAACTATATTGTATGTAAGTGGAAATATCTGGTATAATCTGGTAGGTAGCCAAATAAATTTGAGGGTAAAAATTATGAGTGAAGAATGGGTTCCTATGACGGAGGCTGCCCGTCGCTTAAAGGTAAGAGTTAATAAGATATCTCGATTAGCCAATAGAGGACGAATACAAACAAGAGAAAACCCATTAGATGAAAGGGTACGTCTTGTTAACTTTGACGAGGTGCGTATACTCTTTGATACATTCGGTAGCCAAAAGGACAATGACGAAGACGATGAGGAGACATAAACGTGCATAAAGCATACTATATCTATGCACTTATTGATCCAAGAGATAACCTTATACACTATGTAGGTATGAGTAACGATGCTGTAACCAGATTTAATTGGCATCTACATGGTGGTTTTGGTAACATTCGTGAACGTGACTGGCTTGTGAATTTGCAGAGGGAAGGCTTATCTCCAATATTGCAAATACTAGAAACGATAGCTGTTAGCAAAAATGTATCTACAGTCATTCGTGATAGAGAACAATATTGGATACAAGAAATGCTGCGTTTAGGTCATCCTCTACTTAATGTTTACGGTGTTAAACGTCCTTATTGGTATCCACCTAAACATAAAGTCCATATTGAAGCAAAACACAATTACCCTAATAATAGTAGGTCAAATTCAGATAGAGGTACATCTAAGTCTTTAAGCATTTCAGACGTTGCACGCGAACTAGGAGTAATGGAAAAGACAGTTAGACGGTGGATACTTAATAAAGAACTAATAGCGACGAGAGACATACTTGGTCGTTACAAAATGACAAGAGAGGCTCTTGATGCTTTTATAGAGAAAAGGAAAGAGAGGTACAATAAACCCCGAAAAGCTTAGCCTTGAGGTGAAATAACATGCGTGAAGAGAAAACAATGTCCATTAGAGATGTAGTAATAGAAATGGACGTGAACGAAAAGACAGTTAGACGCTGGATATACAATGGAGAGTTACATGCTACTAAAGATATATTCGGACGTTATCAGATATCAAGGACAGACTTGGATGATTTTATAAGGAGAAGAACGGAGCGATATAACGAAGAAAGAGACGATAAAGATAATTAGGCTTAATCGGCTCAACAAAAAAAGACCTCATGGTTTACGTGTGCGCGACGATCCTAGTATGTGACAAGGATGGTTTGTTACATGTGGTGGTCCAGTACAATATGTGAGAGAAGGGCGAGGGTGACGGATGCAATGATCACTATGACGATCATTGCATCCGTCCCTCCTTCTTCTGATGTAAACGCTTACAGCACCTGAGAGGGAATGAACCTTATAGGGAGAGACGTGGGTCCATAGTTGAGTCCCTGCATGATCTCCAAGGGCGTATCGATACGTTGAATAGAATGGGTGCGTTTCAGCAGCGTTTGCAGTGCAATACGTGCTTCCATGCGTCCAAGCGGAGCACCAAGGCACGCATGAATACCAGAACCAAAACTGAGATGTGGATTGGACGAACGCCGAATGTTGAACTGCTCAGCATGCGAAAAATGTAATTCATCGTGATTGGCCGAGATGATTGAGGGTAATACAAGCTGTCCTACTGGGATAGTTGCCTTGCCAATGGTAACTTCCCGTGTCGTCATGCGAAATGCAGTTGGAAAAGGTGGACGACTGCGTACCACTTCTTCAATGGCACTAGAGAACAGTGAAGGGTCACGTCGGAGATCATCCATATCCTGCTCGTTAAGAAAGTACAGCGCCCAGCTCATCAGATGGCGAGTTGTCTCCGCACCCGCATTCAGCAAATTGAAGCAAACGCCAATCATGTTCCACTCGCTTACCTGATGCGTATCAGCTATGAGAAGCATCGCGCTTATCATATCCTGCCCTGGATTCTTCCTTTTCCTTTCAAAAAGAGCATGGAAGTATTCTGGTACTTCTCTGGATGTCTTAACATTAAATGCCGTGTCGCTGGCACTGACCATGTTCGACCAACCAATGAATTGCTCCTGATCTTCGTGTGGAACACCAAGTATATCAGCAATGATCGATGCTGGAAGAGGCACGGCAAGATCAGCCACAATGTCCATCTGTCCTTGCGGAATCGCTCGTGCTAAGTACTCGTCAACAAGGTGCTGAATGCGAGGTGCAATACCTTTGAGCATGGGATTAAATGCTTCAACCACTAGCCGACGGTAAAACTCGTGATCGGGGCCATCCCGTAAAATCAGTGGAGGTGGAAATGCTGTATCGCCAATGGGAACAGCGGATGAAAAGGCAGTAGGATCATCAAGGATACGTTTCACGTCATTGTACTTAAACACCTGCCACGCATGCAATTCCTCGTTGTAGTGTACTGGATGTTCTCTCATGTCAATTTGCCTTTCTTTTTCAAACGCTTGTGATCTTCAACCTTCTTAGGAAGTGGTCTCATGGGAAAAATGCGACGTTCATTCGCCGCCGTTGCCTTATGCATCTGGTGAATATGCCGGACCAATGCTTCCAAAATGCACACATTTGGAATGCTCGACACGTCGAGCATTGCCCAGGGCAATGGTGCGTACAACATCACACACTACCAATTATCATGTCGATATCCTTTCCTTCTACGCCTCTTGCCCAACCACAGAATGTTCAACGACGGAAACACTTGCCAGTTCATCGGTCTCTTGTGGAACCTCTGCGACCACATCGACGCGGCAAAGCAACCCAAACTGATGGTGTTGCACCATATACTCAAAGGTCATGTCACGGATGGAATGAATGGTTTCAGAAGGTGGTACGAAAAAGATCAATGCATCTTCTCCTGGCTCCAAGATCGGTGCCTGTATCGCACTACTCAGTGGGTACAAAGTTCGTCCTGTAACGTGCCGAAATGCGAGACACAAATCACGGGAGCGAATCGAGGAGTAATATGGACCGAGGTCAAGCCACTGCTGGACTTGCGTGAGGTCCAATTGGAGATAATCGTAGTTGCCAAAAACCGGAAGAGTTGGGATAGGAAGAACGAATCGTGCAGTCATGGTAAGTTCCTTTCAGAAAGGTGGAAAACGAGAGACAGGTTCAACAAGAGTGATTTCGTCGTATTTCTGTATCGAGAAGGGATGTACTTCGCTCCTTGAGCTTTAGGTGATGCGCTCATAGAAGCGTGTGACACGAGCATGGCGTTGCAGTTTCATCATGGCCCGCTCTTCGGTGGTACGTACACTTTCACGAGTGATATGTAACACTCGTGCCGTCTCTTCCTGCGTCAATGGTTTTTTCCCACCCCAGCCATAACGCAGTTCAATAACTGCTCGCTCCTTTTGCAATAAGATAGTAAGCAATTGATCAAGTGAGGCAGATGTAGCCTGAGCTATGACTACAGACTCCGGATTGTAGGCATCGGGGTCAGCCTCCAAAAAATCTGCTAAGGTGGTTTCCTCTTCGTTCTCAAGGACTGTTTTATTGAGACTCGCAACGCCCGTCGCGAGTGCGGTAAGGGCGATAGTATCTTCCATCGTCAGCTCCATCGCTTGAGCAATTTCAGTGAGTGACGCGTCCGGGTGTGTCTGCTGGTATCGACGTATCTTTTGTACTTGCTGTGCTTTTTCGACAGGAACGGTGACACTGGTTGAGTTACGGGAGAGAGCGAGACGAATGAAGGCTTTGATCCACCACGTAGCATAGTTAGAGAACGAAGAGTTTGTCGGGTCGTAGTCTTGCGCTGCCCGCATCAGCCCCAGATTGCCTTCCTGGATGAGATCGAGCAATGGAAGCGTCGAGCTCGCGGCATAGCGCAAAGCAATGGGAATGACTAGGCGCAAATTCTCGACGACCAACGCTTGTTGATCGCGGCCTACGTGGGACAATTCTTGTGGAACGTACTGCATCAGTTCGGCTCGATATTGCACAAATGCATCAATTGTATCAACCATGACAACCTCCTTTGTCTCTTTGATAGAGGTGTGGACCGACATACGATGCCATATACCCTGTTGCCAGAATCGAAGGAATTGCGATTCCCATTGCACTCACTTTTAGTCGTGCCCGCGACATGGCATTTCGTATTGGTCGCATTTTGTAATCCCACAAGCCATCACTCTTCGCTTCTTGGAGGCTACGAGTCGCATGAGCAAGTGCCTCTTCACCAGTCTCACCGTAGGTGTAGCTCGCCAAGATACGTTCGTCAATACAATAGGATGGGGCAGCCTCTAACACGGGCAAGAGTACACGCTCTTCCAAGAGCGTCAGCTCTGCTTCCTGCACGATCAAAGGGTGATCGTGTTCAACTGCAAGATACGAGAGCGTTCGTGATGTAGGGTTGTATGCCAGGACATGACCAGATGGGACAAAACCGCGTAGGAGGTGTTGAATGTGGGATTCGGTTGATGGGACGTTCATGATGGCACGGTAGTTGGGACCGAGGGCCTGCAACACGTAGCCCGTTTTGAAGATGGCTCCAAGTTCAATGCCTAAATCTCTTACCTTAAAGTGCAAACGCGAAATGAGAGCACGCAATGGGCTAATCATCTCAAGCCACGTATTGGTATCATGGGCGATCTGGAGACGTTCGCGGCACGCGGCGACATGTTCCTCGCTCATCGAACCGTAGTAGTGACAAGCGAGCATTTCCTCGAAAGGACAATACTCGGGATACGAAAGTATGATTGGATGCAGGACAGCAAATTCTCCAAGAGAAAAGGTCTGCCCTGCAATAAGCCGCGGAGAACCGTCATCATCCAGCACAAGGCGAGAGAAGGTTCGTGTCATTGGATTGAGCGCAAGCACTTCGTGTGCAGCTACTGGCTCTTTCGGAAAACGATAGAGAACCGCATATTCATCCAGGTGTTTTGGAGCAGGGTGTACAGCGTACATAACAGTATCCTTCCTATCTATGAGGAACAAGAGGTCGCATCGTATCACGCGGTGAGCGTGTCGCACGTTCCACCTCGTGAATCTCTATGTCCTCAGTCACAAACATCCTCTTCGCATATGCAACCACCTCATCGGTACTGAACGCATTACACGAAAAGATATCGAGATTCACCATCCCGTAAGGCGACCATGCATGTAAGCTGACGTGAGACGAGAAGATGATGGTAAAACCAGACATACCGTCATCATTTGGCGTCGAGGTTTTAATGTTGCGGAGAACTGGTTGGTCTGCTGCTTCCATCCCGATGACAGTCGGGTACTCTGTCAAAACCTGCATCAGATGGGCACGGTCTACTAAGAGGGCGGCATTTATATGATACAAATCAAGCGTCACATGCTTCATAGATGTTTGATTCCTTTCATCGCTTTAGAGAGTCGTTCCAAAATGTCCGTAACATCTTGGACAGAATTCATGCCGTATAAATGGAGGTGCAATTTGAGCATTTCTTGCACTGGAAACGGGAAGGCAAGCCAGCGTGTTTTAAGGCTTGCAATCTGCTGTGCTTGGTCCATCTTCTCCTGTTGAGAAGCCACGCGCCGACGGGTTCCGTCGCGTATCATCATCTCGTTCTCCTTCCTACACTGAAATGAAGCATTGCTTCATTTCAGTCCGCTTAACCTTTCTTATTTGGTAGTCCTGTCAGCCGATTGAGTAATGACTGAGCATAGATCATGAGGAGCCTGTCGGCATCCTGTGCTGCATCAATGCCAAAGCGTTCCAAATGGAGTGCAAGCAATTCCTGTACTGGTGCAGGTTACTGACGCCATTGCTCTTGAAGTGTTGTCATCGCTTCTTGCTGTTTCGCTTGTTCCTGTTGTTTCGCAATCTTTGTACGCATTCCATTTCGTATCATCAATCTCTCCTTGGCGGCCTGAAGTATAGTTTTACTACAACCCAAGTCGATTCACTCGTTTTATTCTTCACCTTCGTCGTAACAATTCATCCATGTTTCTTGCGTTTAGTATCGTATTGCTCGAAGCTGTACCTACTTTTTGGACAGACAACGCACAATCTTTGGATGAATACGGCTTCTTTGACTGCGGGGATAGGGTATACTTTTCTTTGCCCTACAATCGTTCTTACATTGTTGTGGTCGTGCTAGCTGGGGCATGATCTTTCTGCTTGGAGGCGGCTGGGTCATGTCCCCTCACGAATAAGAGACTCCCTCCTTTCACGTGTCTCTCATAGTATGCGAAGTATACTGATTTTTTTGCAATCTTCCTCACACCAGCAAGTATACATGAGAAAAGTACTAGTAGTGCCTTCTCAAATTTCAAGAAATGGCGTACAGTCACGGATTTTCTTGCAGAAGTGCAAGCGTATACCCAAATTCATGAACAGGCGCAATGGTAAATCCGAACGCAGCAAGTTTTCGGTCAGCATGAGAGATAGCATCCCGTACTGCACGAAGTTCCTGGCCCATCGTCTTCAAACGACGTGCTTCCTCCAGACGAAGCTCCACTTGTGAACGAGGCACATGTGTCAATTCGGCGATTAACTCGGCGTAAGCTACGTATCCAGGATACGCTCGTAACACTGGTATTACTACATGCCACTCATTAGGACTAAATCGTTGCTGGACGATGACCTGATGCAAGTCATTTTTGACCATGAGGACTTGCAAGGTCCGACACTCTTCGTTGGGTATAAGTTCGATCTGTGGTGCCAGAATACGTTGAATACTTGGAAATGAACTCATAACGCACGCTCCCAAGAGTAGAATACTACCTACGCATTGATACTACCTACGCATTGATACTACCTACGCATTGATACTACCTACGCATTGATACTACCGCTTACCTGATACCTTTGTTACACTTATATCCACCTGCTAGGATTGGATGTAATGAATGATTATGCGCTTGCGTATCAAAGAAGTCGCCAAAGAAAAAGGTTTTACTATGGGCAAACTGCGGCGAACCGCCAATGTGTCGCATAATACCCTCCGAACCATTTACAAAGACCCCTACAAACATGTACTTTCATCGACCCTTGATAAGCTGGCAACCGCTCTGGGCGTGGATGTCTCGCAACTTGTTGAGAGCGTTGACGAACAGGACGCTCAAACCTATGAGGAGGGATGATACACGTCTTCTCTCACTCTTGCTATCTTCTTCCTCCATACTCTAGCCTCACTCGCCTTGTTCGGTGATGCACCTCTTGAACGAACGGTACTTCTCTCCATCATCGGCATCATAAGATCAAGAAAGATAAGACACGGAGTTATTTCAGCCCGCTTTTCCAGAGCATCGCATCCATTGGTTGCCTCGACGGACTCATAATCTAGGACGTTCAATAGGTCATGGAAGACATTCCGCACACCCACATTGTCATCCACGATCAATACAAGACCATTATAATCTCTACCTCATAACTAACAGTTCTCCCTCACCATAGCATATTTTTCGTTATTATTCAATAGAAGTATCTATTTAGAAGTAACCCTCTTCAAAGCATTCCCTCAAAGAGTGAATTTAGAAGACACCTATTATGAAAGGTCATTTTAAGGTACACTACAGTAATATTAGGAGACTGGGGGCACGCGTTGTGGCTCGTTTACGGATACGAGAAATTGCAGAGTCAAAAGGCATATCACAGGGATTGCTTGCACGGAAGGCCAACGTCACACAAAATGTGATCCGCAGAATTTGGCGTAATCCACGTCATAATATCAATTTTGACACCTTGGAAAAGATCGCTGCGGCTCTCGACGTGCAAGTACGTGACCTCTTTGAAAACGATGCTAAGGAATAAATGCAAGAACCTCCATCAAAATAAATGAAGAAGAGAAGAATAATACATTCCCTCTTCTTCATACTGCAACAAACTACACCTGCTCTCTACCTGCTTCTCTCAATCGTTATATCTCCCTTTTACGCGGTCTCTTCATACCTTGAAGAAATGCAAGCTGATATGTTTTGTGTCCTATGGTATTACCTGAGTGCTTGGGGGGACAAAAGCCATATGAGAAGGTGATATGGAAGGCAATATGTAGCATGTGATGTATTTGTATATCGTTCAAAGCCTGTCTCCACTGCGACGATCTGTGTATTTTTAAGCGGTCACTGTTGGCTCGTTCCTCCATTGGCGTCTCGATCTGCTGCGCTATGCGTGATACGAGAGTTACAGATATAGCTGTATCTTAGGGACATTTGTCAACGTTCTATAACCATACAACGGCTTACGTTGCTCACTTTGACGTTTTAGTATACTCCATATGCCTACCCCAACCTTGACTCTGTGTGTATCACTACCGAGTCAAGGTTGGGGTAGGCATGACGTAACAGAGAATGGACTATGGTTATTTCAACCATACAAAAGCAATTCTTACAACAAAAATTGAAATTGACATCCGATTCGTATCCTGTTATGCTGTATGCAACAAAATTGAATACAGACTGTCCCGCGTTGAACGAACAGAGTATGAGGATAGTGTCCAACAGCGAGCCGATGATGATGAGAGATTGGCATGGATGTACAACCTCAGAACCGCCTCGTGAGCGGCTGACCGAAGAAAGTCATGTGGCAAGTAGGTACAGATGGATGGCTCCCATGCAGCAAACGAGCCAACAAAAAAGTGGTCTTTCCACGTTCGCTACGATGATGTAGAGGATGTGGGTCGCGAGAGATGCGGCTTCTTTACAACTCGCACCCAATAAGCGCGTTGGGTGAGGATTGAAATAAATGAAGACAATGTGGGTGGTACCACGGGAGCATACTAGTTTGCTCTCGTCCCTATGTGTAGGGGCGAGGGCTTTTTTATTGCCCTCGCCTGCTTGAACTCTCATCTCTAAAGGAGCAAGGCATGATTACTGTTTCTATTGTCAATGTGACGAGCTATACCGCATTGGAATTACTGCGTTTGTTAGCGCACCATCCACAGTTCGTCGTGACCTCAGTCACTGGACGTAGCGCAGTCGGCAAGCAGCTAGGAGAAGTGTTTCCGCAACTCTACGCACGGTCCGTTATTGACCCTACGCTGATTATTACAGAGGAACCTGCTCCAACTGATCTTGCCTTCGTGTGCTTACCTCATGTGGTGGCTGCTGAGTCGGTGCTAACTCTTTTGGAGCAGGGCACAAAGGTTGTCGATTTGTCGGCGGATTTTCGCCTCTACGACAAAGATACTTACGAACAGTGGTACAAGCATACACATCCAGCACCTGCCCTGTTAGAGACAACGGTGTACGGTTTGTGTGAACGCTATCGAGAGCAGATTAGCGGAGCCACGCTTGTTGCGAATCCCGGTTGTTATGCCACCGCCGCTATTCTTGCACTCATGCCAGCATTAGCGGAAGATATCATACATCCTGGCATTATTATCGATGCGAAATCAGGTGTGAGTGGTGCTGGTCGTAGTCCGTCGCTTACCACACTCTACGACGAGGTGAACGAGAACATCAACGCTTATAGTCTCGATGGGCACCGCCATCTGCCAGAGATTACGCAAGAACTCGCACGCGTCGCCTCTGATGGTGGACATCCAGGCGAAGGTCAACTGCGCGTCACCTTCATTCCACATCTCATGCCGATGACGCGTGGCATCCTTGCGACCTGCTACGCGGACCTGAAAGATACCGCGTTGACCACAGAGGATATACACGCTGTCTATGAAAAATACTACGCCGATGAGCCGTTTGTGCATGTGGTCGAGCAGTCGCCGCATACAAAATGGACGTATGGCAGCAATTTCTGCTTTATTCATCCCTTTGTCGATGTTCGTACACAACGTCTTGTTGTGATCTCGTGCCTGGATAATCTGGTGAAGGGAGCGACTGGTCAAGCATTACAGAATGCAAATATTCTCTATGGTTTGCCAGAAACGACTGGATTGACGTCCCTTGCTGTCTATCCTTAATAAATAATCATGAATAAGTAATCATGGAATAAGGAGAACGTGTTTTCGATGGCTATTAGTTTTTCATTGACGCCAGAGGGCGATGTAATTAACGATCAGCACCTGATAGCACAGGTATTAAGCGAGGCTTTGCCGTACATTGATTTTTTGAAGGGCAAGACACTCGTGATAAAATTAGGCGGGAGTACGCTTGAGCATCAGGAGTCGGTGCTACAAGATATTGTCTGGTTGCAAAAGCTTGGCATTTGCCCTGTACTGGTACATGGCGGCGGTCCCTATATCAATGAGTGGCTCGACAAAATGCACCTGCCGACACGTTTTGAGAATGGTTTGCGCGTGACCGATGCTGCGACACTGGAAGTTGTACGGATGGTTTTGTTAGGACAGGTCAATCAAGGGCTGGTCTTGATGGCATCGCATCTGGGTGGCAAGGCCATTGGCCTTAGTGGGACCGATGGTGGTATGGTGCGAGCGCATATTATCAGTGAGAGCCTCGGCTTCGTTGGAGAGGTTGAAGCCGTTGATCCTACACCTGTACAGACACTGATCGAGCAGGGTTATATTCCCGTGGTCGCACCATTAGGTGAAGGACCAGATGGCACCTGTTTGAATATCAATGCCGACCTTGTAGCCTCGCACCTTGCCAGTGCGCTCAACGCAGAAAAGCTTATTTTCTTGAGCAACGTTGTTGGGATTCTGCGTACCGATGGCGCATTAATATCAGAATTAAACGAACAAGACGCGAGGCATTTGATCGAAGACGGTAGTATCAGTGGTGGTATGATTCCAAAAGTTGATGCTTGCCTGGATGCATTGAAGATTGTACCGCGTGTGCATATTGTAGACGGGCGCGAAAAGCATGTGCTGCTTCGTGAGCTATTCACCAATCAAGGTGCGGGTACCATGATAGTTCGCTAAGTGATTCAATGCCGAAAAGCAAAGAGAGGATATAACAAAGCATGAAAAAACGCGCAGAGCGTTTGCGAGGTATGCACGATGTGCTGCCGGAGGCGCACCAACATCAGCAGTGGATCACAGACCGCTTGACCTCTGTTGTGTCGAGCGCAGGTTACGTGCTGATTGATACACCAATTCTTGAGAATAGCGACCTGTTTCAAGCGAGTTTTGGACAGGAGCTATGGCAGAATCTCTATGCGTTTCAACTGCATCATCGCACTCTTTGCCTACGTCCGGAGTACACGGCTTCTATCTGCCGTTTATACCTTGACCACTATCAGCAGCAGTCGCTCCCTTTGCGCTTTCAATACGCGGGACCAATTTTTCGTTATGAGTCACCGGGGAGAAGCCGCTATCGACAACATACACAGTTTGGTATCGAGTTGTTCGGTGGTCACACCGCTTCTGCTGACGCCGAGATGTTGCAACTTGCGTGTGACGTGTTACACGATCTTCATATCCCGCACTACCGTTTAGAACTGGGCCATATCGGAGTTGTCAGTGGTTTTATCAACCGTTTGCAACTTGACGATCAGGCAGCACGCTTACTACTGAGTCTAATGGAGCAGATTAGCCGCTCTGAAGAGGGCGAGCAGAAAGCGCAGGCACGGCTGGAAGCCCTTTATCCACTTGTTGTGGACGAGGGACGAGGACGCGATAAAGTGGTTCCTACGCAAGATACCGACGAAGGACGCGATAAAGCGGTCCCTACGCAAGACTCGCGCTATATTACATCACTTTTAGGTGGTATGAGTATTTCCTTTGGTGACGATGATACGCGACGCGAGGTTGTCGAACGCTTCTTATGGAAAATGGAGCGCAGCGAGCAACGTCGCCAGATTTTGTATGCCCTGGATTTCTTGCGTGCGCTCCACGCTATTTCGGGACCGCCGCCGGAGGTGTTCGATGCGCTCCGTGACCTTTTGCAACGCTATCAATTGGATACGGAGCCGTTGAGCGAGTTGCAGCAACTTGTCTCTATTCTTGAGCAAAGTGGCGTGCCACATGAGCAGATTATCCTCAATCTTTCACTTGGACGTGGTGTTAGCTATTATACAGGGCTTGTCTTCGAGATTCACGCACAGAATAGCGATGGTTTCGATACGCAACTGTGTGGAGGTGGACGCTATGACCGCTTGATGCGTGCGGTAGGCAGTGGACGTGATGTTAGTGCGTGCGGTTTTGCCTTTGGCGTCGAGCGTCTCTTGACGTTGGTTCCTGCAAGTGACCTTCCTTCTACGGTCAACATGGATGCCCTTGTCATACCTGTGAATGTGCAAGAGATGCCATATGCGTTACAGGTAACACGCTCCGCTCGCTCTTCTGGTATGCACGTAGAGCTGGATGTGAGCGGACATGGTGTCGGCTCTGGCATAAAACAGGCCACGAAGAAAGGTATTCCGCTTGCCCTTATCGTGGGTGAGGATGAGCGACAACGCAATGAAGTGACCGTGCATGACCTGAATACAGGGGAAGAGCGAGTGATTGCTATAGCATCACTGGTGCAAAGAGAGGCTACGAAAGGGATATCGTTGTGAGTGCTGAAGCAAAAGTACGACTGGCTCTTCCGGGCAAAGGCGCGTTAGAAGCTGCAACGCTAAGTTTTCTTTCCGAGAGCGGCTTAAAGGTCAATCGGAGTAATCCACGTCAGTATCTTGCACGCATCAAGAGTATGCCAGAAGTGGAGGTGGTCTTTCAGCGTGCGGCAGATATCCCGTTACTGGTGCAAAGAGGAGACGCGACGCTTGGTATTACGGGCTATGATATTCTTGCCGAACATCGTGGCTATGGTGAAGTTGTAGACGAGGATGAGCATGGCGATGAAGATTTAATGGTGCTTGAGCGCAATCTTGGCTACGGTGCATGTCGTCTGGTAGTTGCCGTACCAGAAACGTGGATCGACGTGAGCAATTGCGCGGATTTATGGCATCTCTCCGGCTATTATCTCGAACACAAAGGGCGTGGTCTTCGTATAGCCACCAAATACCCAATTCTTACCGCACAATTTTTACGTCGGCACAATATTACGCATTGCAAGATTTTTTCGCCGCATGGTGCGCTGGAGGCTGCTCCACTCACCGACACTGCCGATTTGATTGTGGACTTGACCGAAACCGGAACAACACTACGCGAGAATCGTTTGAAGCTGTTAGATGACGGTGTTGTGTTACGTTCGCAATCGTGTCTGATAGCGAACGCACGACAACTTGTGCAGGACCCGCGCTCACTCAAGGTGGCAGAGACCATTCTTGAGCTGATTGAGGCCCGCTCACAGGCACGCAACCGTTCGCTGTTGACCGCGCAACTCCGAGCCGAGAGCCACGAGGTAGTCGAGCGTATTGCCGATGAATTACAACAACGCCTGAAAACGCAGACGAGCCAGACCGAACTACGTATCGCAACATCTGAAATTGCAACCTCGACGGACTCAGGCTGGTACACCATTTCTGGGGTCATCACTGTTGGTGGTTTAGCATCAGAATTGCTGCAAACAGTCGCCATCTTGCGTAGTGTTGGTGCGACGAATATGAGCATCACACCGCTCACGTACCGTTTCGCGGACACCTCTGCTAGTATCCACACGTTACATGAACGATTGGAGCGGGTGATACAGTGAACAACAGCATTCTTGTCTTCGACCTGGACGGTGTGATTACGAGTGAAGAGGCGTACTGGGATACGGCAGGTCTCGTGCTGCACGAACTGCTCTATAGTCCGCGCTACTGGAATATCGAAAATACCGCCGAAACCTACCAACCTGTGACAACGGCAGAGGAGAGCCGTAAACTTAGCCGCAGCGTACTTCCAGAGGCTGCAATTGTGGGCTTCAAGGCGCGGTCCATCAATTCTAATTGGGATACCTGCTATTGTGGCTTCTCTCTGTACCTGATTTATTTGTTAACACTTGTACCGAATAAGGACGCGCTGTTTCCTTTTCGACTCGCAGATGATGATTGGATAGCAGCATTTCGAGAGCAATTGACGCAGGTGGCAGACAAAAAAATACAAGACACATCGGTACTGGATGCTATTGATGGTCCCCTGTTTCAGGGCTATTCTGGCCTTGAACTCATGGAGCGTTTTAATAACTATGCGAGTGAAGTATTGGCTAGACCTGTAGATTCTATTTTCACACGCTATAGTTCATCGTGGAAGTTTTGTAGTAACCTCTTTCAAGAATGGTATCTCGGTGACGACTTCTACACGCGCGACTATGGACATGTGCCCAAACAAAGCGGTAAATATGGCTGCATTCACTTCGAGGAACCGTTGTTGCCCATAGAAAAGATACAAGTCACGCTTGAAGCATTGAGCAAACAAGGATATACACTAGGCGTGGCAACTGGACGCCCACGACAAGAAACAGTGGTGCCGCTCGCCGAGTATGATTTGCTCAGGTATTTCGATGCTCAGCGCATTACAACACATGCAGAAGTAGCTAAAGCCGAGGCTGAGCAAAGAGTGTTGGGAAATACTATGTCGCTCGTGAAGCCCCATCCCTACCAATTTCTCCTGGCAGCCAATCCGTTGTATCAATATAATTCTTATAGCCATAAACTACAACCATTCGCGGTTATTGGTGATACACCAAGCGATGTACACGGCGGACGTATGGCTGGTGCCATCACCATCGCGGTGTTGACGGGGGCGAGAACGGCGGCTGCACACATGATGCTAGAGCAGAGCTCCCCCGACTTTCTCATTACAGATGTGACAAAACTGCCAGCACTTATGCAGCAGATAGATGACCTCTCAACGATCCAGAGACTACAATTCACAGAGCGCGAGAAAGCAGAGAGACTATTGCACTTCTGGTTTGCACGCCATATGAACGTACAGGTAGAGCGCGTCACGCTTACGCCCAAGGCGGTATCATTGAACTCTTTCAACGGCTTCTATCAGGTTGACGGAGAAGAGTATTTTTTCAAGACGCATGTCGAAGAGCAAGGTATCCTGCAAGAATATTATCATGCCGAAGTGTTGCGGAAAGCTGGCTATAACATCGTCGAACCATTGCGTACCATTCATGAAAACGGGCAACAGATGGTGATCTATCCTGTTATGTACTGGCCCGTCATGTTCGACTTGATGCGCTCGCTTGAGACAGGGCAGTCAACAGATGGCATCACTATAGCAACACTTGTTGAGGCCGAGAAGCGTGAGTGTGAGCGTTTGCTTGCGATCTACACAGAGACACTTCTGCACACGACAGCGCAAGAGAATGCCGATGCCCCTATTCATCAACTCTTCTGGCATCGCTTAACTGGTGGACGTCTTGAAAACTATTATAGTGGCAAACATGTATCGTTACCCATACATGCAGGAAGTATCTCTTTTGAAAAGCTTCTCTCGTATAGGTGGCGCATCAACGGTGTGGACCAACGCCATACACTGGGTGCATTGATCGAACGTGCGATAGCTGTACTTCATCCGAAGCGTGAGGCTTTTACCATTATTGGACATGGTGATGCTCACTTCGGGAACGTTTTTTTAGAGAATCAACAGGACTATCTCTACTTTGACCCGGCCTTTGCAGGTCGTCATTCCCCATTGCTCGATGTCGTCAAACCGCTGTTTCATAATGTCTTCGCGACATGGATGTATTTTCCATTCGAGATAGCACAATCGCTGCATATGCAGGTGCATGTCGAGGATACAAAGCTCATTGTAGACCACAACTACGTGTTAACGCCTGTTCGACAGGCAATATTGAAAACCAAACAGGAGTATTTACTTGCTCCTCTGTTCGCTCAACTTCGTGCTGCCGATACACTGCATGATGACTGGCTAGAGGTGACGCAATCAGCATTGATGTGTTGCCCATTGTTGACAATGAATCTTATACATGCGGAACGGATGCCACCGAGCATTGGCTGGCTCGGATTTGCAATGGCCGTCTTTATAGGGAATAATGATATAACACACTGGAACAACAGTAACGAGAATTTGGCATAAGGATAACGGGTATGATAGCTCTCATTGATTATAGTGCAGGAAACATACATAGCATCGAGAAGGCACTGGAATATGTTGGCGCGACGGTCCAGGTGACGAATAGTCCCACTATTGTTGCTGAAGCGGAGGCTGTCGTACTCCCTGGTGTCGGTTCCGGTGGCTCAGCAATGGCGCAAATCACCAGATATGGTTTAGATGATGCTATTCGCGAGGCTACACAGAGAGGGCGCCCATTTCTCGGTATTTGCCTGGGTATGCAATTGCTGGCAGATCACCATGCTGAAGGAGAGGTCAACGGCCTGGGCCTGTTTCGCGGCGAGGTAAGACGCATTCCACACGGTCCGAAAATTCCACATATGGGTTGGAATCAAGTCGAGCCTACGCAGGAGAGTTTACCAATTTTTGCCAATATCCCAGAGGATACCTACTTTTACTTTGCACACTCTTATTATGTTGAGCCGCAAGACCAACAAAGGGTTGCGGCTGTTACCGAGTATGGTTCACCATATTGCAGCGTTATCGCGACGGAGCAGGTATGGGGCACACAATTTCACCCTGAGAAGAGTGGAAAGCCTGGGCTACAACTGCTGCAAAATTTTGTAAGGTGGGTGAAGGCATGATTATTCTGCCCGCGATTGATATCAAAGATGGTCAATGTGTACGCCTCTATCAGGGTGATTTCGCACAAACAACGGTCTATGACAACGACCCTGTACACGTTGCCGAACACTGGCATAAGTCTGGTGCGAAATGGCTCCATGTCGTTGATCTCGATGGTGCAACACAGGGGCAGCCGATAAACGTAGAATTATTCAAACGTATGAAGGAGGCAACCCACGCCCATATTGAGGTTGGCGGTGGTCTACGTTTGATGGAACACATCGAACAGGTTTTTGACACTGGTGTAGATCGGGTAATCCTCGGCACGATTGCCATTACAAATCGTACACTGTTGCAAGAGGCACTGAAACGTTACGGGGAGCGCATCATCGTAGGACTGGATGCGCGGAATGGTAAGGTTGCCATTGCGGGTTGGCAACAGACCTCAGAGGTGTTGGCAACAGACCTTGCAACCGAGTTGAGCGCGTTAGGAGTGCGTCGCTTTATCTATACAGACATTTCGCGCGATGGTGCCCTCGCTGGACCGAATATCGAGGCGATTGCACGCATGCAAGAAGCCATCACGCGCTCCACCACGACCTATTCCTTGATTGCCTCTGGTGGCGTCGGCTCGTTAGGCGACTTGCATGTGCTAGCGGCGATGGGAGTCGAAGGAGCTATCGTTGGTAAAGCTTTTTATACAGGCGACATAGACCTGCATGCCGCGATACGAGAATTAGAGAGGTAGTGAAGGTGCTTACAAAGAGAATTATCCCTTGTCTCGATGTTGCAGAGGGGCGAGTAGTTAAAGGCGTCAACTTTGTGAACCTGCGCGATGCTGGCGATCCTGTGGAACTCGCCAAATTTTATAACAACGAAGGTGCCGACGAACTTGTTTTTCTCGATATCACTGCGTCGTATGAGAATCGTGCCACTATGCTCGATGTTGTACGTCGCACCGCTGAACAGGTGTTTATCCCTGTAACGGTCGGTGGCGGCATTCGTACTCTTGCAGATATTCGCGCAACACTGAGTGCGGGTGCCGATAAAACATCATTGAACACTGCCGCCGTGCTAAATCCCGATGTTTTACGGGCAGGCGCGGAACAATTTGGAGCGCAGTGTATCGTGCTTGCCATCGACGCACATTCAAATGAGACGATGCCGAGCGGCTACGAAGTGTTTGTACATGGTGGTCGTACTCCGACGGGCAAAGACGTGTTGGAATGGGCGCAACAGGGCGTTAGGTTGGGTGCGGGCGAGATTCTATTGACAAGTATGGATCGCGATGGCACAAAGCAAGGGTATGATTTAACTTTGAATGCTCGGATATCTAACGCTGTATCGGTACCTGTAATTGCATCCGGGGGTGTGGGAACGTTAGAACACTTTTATGATGGGCTAACCGTCGGAAAAGCCGATGCTGCGTTGGCGGCTTCGATTTTCCATTTCGGCGAGTTTCGAGTGCGCGATGTAAAGCAGTATTTGCAAGACAAAGATGTCCTTGTGAGGCTGTGCTAAATTTTAAGAAAGAAAGTAGAGTGGAATAACGTTATGCTACAGTTTGATCGCCAGGGACTTATTCCTACTGTTATTGTAGACGACGCCACGGACGAGGTATTGATGGTGGCCTTTATGAATGAAGAGGCTTTACAGAAAACACGCGAGACAGGCAATACACATTTCTTCAGCCGTTCGCGTAACACGCTCTGGCATAAAGGCGAGCAATCAGGCAATGTGCAAGAAGTGCGTGATATATTTGTGAACTGCGAGGAAAACAGTCTGCTAATACGTGTTGTGCAGCATGGGGGTGTCGCCTGTCATGAAGGCTACAGAAGCTGCTATTATCGGTGCATGGTAGCTGATGGCACATACCAGACGGTCGCAGAACGGACTTTTGATCCTAAAGAGGTGTACACGAAGAACGCCACTCCAGAGACCACTACTTCCCACGAAGATGAATTTCATATAGACATGAACTACGTACACATCGAAGTACCAGAAGAACTAAGAATCAAGATGAGACAACTTTACGGGGTATACCTGTACTTACGCGACCACGATATGAGCGAACAGTCGAATACTTCCAGACTCTTACAGGAACACAGTCAAAGCTATTTAGTGTCACGTCTAGCTGATGAGTTACAAGAACTGGTAGACGTACAGAGTGGAGAACATGTCCATGCCGGACGCGAACCGGATACGATCTTAGAGGGAAGCCAAGTAGGTTACTGGCTATTCTTGATCGCGGCAACACTACAATTAAACTATAACGACTTTGCACCACACGAAGCCTTACTACAGGGATACGAAGCACACTACGACGAAGGCATGATGATTGAACAGTGGCAGGAGTGTTTACGCCTTAGTGCTGAGAGTGAGCCAGATGCAATTGCTCAAGGACTGCAATTTGGTTTTTCACTGATTGGTTGGGCATGTGGTGAAGCAAAAATTAGCCCTATTATGCCTGTGGAGTTCGATCTTGATCAGATGAGACGCAAGGGTTTAGTGAAGTAATTTTACGCAGATGTTGTTGTAATTTGAGACTTTGCATTGCAGCAACAGGATTCCCCTTTCCGACTCAGGACGGAACCTACAGAAAATGCCCTGTCATCCCGAGTCCTTCAGGCGTCCTCCCCGTTTCTTCAATCAGATTGAGCCAGACTTGGGGTGGTAACATTTTTTCGTGCCATTTTTCCCGCTAAGCCTTCCCCAGGCACAAAGCTCCCCGCTTGAGGATAATCACCTGGCTATTGCGTGCGACCAGTTCATTGACCAGAGCGATGACTTCAGCCGTACTGCGGCCTAAGCGAGAAAGTTCAGTGACAATGAGCGTATCAGAGTCGGCCAGCATCTGAAGGACTTCTTCAATACGCCACTTGGTAATTGACCTAAAATCTCGATGGTTGCTGCCCTGAAAGCTGCACACTTGCCCCAAATCCTGCACTGTGGGACACGCGTTTCTTGGGAAAGCCGTTCCACACCTTGCATACTGGAATGGAATGTTGGAAAGAAAAGCATAACGAATTACTTGATCAGTTATCGCTTCTAAAGGTGGAAGACCGGGATAAAATCGGTGAACTTAGCGGCGAGATTCGCAGGGTCATCGAAGGGATCGCCATCCCTCAAGACATTAATGAAGGGATCGCCCGCCTCCTCTCCAGGCTTGATGAAAAAAATGCCTATGCAGTACGATCCAGCGCAACTGCAGAGGATTTACCGATGGCTTCCTTTGCAGGCCAGCAGGATACGTATTTGAACATTATCGGAAAGGAAGCAATCCTAAAGCATATCAGCAAGTGCTGGGCATCGCTATTTACCGAGAGGGCAGTAACTTACCGCCTTCAAAACGGCTTCGACCACCGTAAAGTCCATCTGTCTGTGGTTGTTCAAAAGATGGTCTTCCCGCAGGCGGCAGGAATTTTGTTTACTGCCGATCCCGTCACTTCTAATAGGAAGGTGTTATCCATTGATGCCAGCTTCGGACTTGGTGAGGCCATGGTCTCCGGCCTGGTGGTGGAAGGTTGTTTGTTGATGTCACACAACAGCTGGCGTCACCTGTCAGCAGAGAAATTGTATTAGATGCCTTGGGACAATCCGATCCACTCATAAAAGACGCACTTATGACCATAATAGAGCGAGGAGATTTTATAAAATCGTTACCAAATGATAAAAAAGAACAGAATCTCAGTAAAAGCAATAAAGGTATTCCGTCTTCGGGGTTTCATACACAAATCGAAAACGATCCGACAATCGTTTCTGATTTGATTAAGAGTAGTCAAACATCGATAGAAGAGTTAAAACAAAACATCCAAACGAAATCAGGATCAGATTTATTTGATTTTCTTCTAGAAGATATCCAGCAATTAAAGAATATCTTATTTGACCTACAAAGTTAACTACCGGATGGTAAACGAAAAGCCAAAGAGACAAAACGAATGATCAGCCTAATCCGGAATTTCATCGGTTATCGTGAATATCCAAAATACGGCATGATTAATCGCTACTTCGTTTATAAGCAGGCTTTACTGAAAAAAGCCGAACAACTCGTACAAGCCAACGTTATTCATGAAAAAGAAGATATCTACTATCTCACTTTTGAAGAACTTCGCGAAGTCGTACGCACAAATAAACTGGATTACCAGATCATCAGCAAACGAAAAGACGAGTACAAATTATATGAAAAACTAACTCCCCCACGTGTTATCACGTCTGATGGTGAAATCATTGCAGGTGAGTACAAACGAGAAAATCTCCCAGCCGAAGCTATTGTAGGTCTAGCTGTTTCTTCCGGAGTTATGGAGGGACGAGCACGTGTCATCTTAAACATGGAAGATGCTGCTATAGAAGATGGAGATATATTAGTCACCTCCTTTACTGACCCTAGCTGGACACCATTGTTTGTATCCATAAAGGGCCTGGTCACCGAAGTTGGTGGACTGATGACCCATGGAG
>JAABVA010001520.1_pt1 | contig 24733 bp, 24 predicted proteins | sample 5560331 | NCBI WGS metagenome assembly JAABVA01 (sample SAMN12812661, study PRJNA571458) | rock metagenome | isolation source: Antarctica rocks | place: Antarctica: Victoria Land, Mt New Zealand sud | collected 2016-01-07
GACCTACTGGACAGGCTCACCGCGACCCCGGCGCAGATCATCAGCGACCTCAGCGTCACCCTGGTCCAAAACCCCATGGCCGTCGCGCTGCTCGGCTGGCCCAAGCACACCTCAGGACTGCAAGCCAGCTTCCTCTATCAGTGGTTCACCGATCCAGAGGCCCGCAGCCGCTACCATCCCGGCGAACACCGCCACCAGTCAGAGGTCTTCGTGGCCGACCTGCGAGCAGTCACCGCCCGGCGAAGCAGCGATCACCTTGTCACCGACCTCACCAGCCACCTACTCGACCAGAGCCAGGAGTTCGCCGACCTCTGGGCCCAGCAGCAGGTCGCCATCCGACGCTTGGACCGCAAAACAGTGCTTCACCCCACGCTGGGTTCACTTGAACTGAACTGCCTGAACCTGCTCAGTGAAGACAATACTCAGCGCCTGCTCTGGTTCACGCCCGTCCCGGGAAGCTCAACCGTCGAAAAGCTGGAGCTACTCCGTGTCGTCGGAAATCTCACAGTTGCTCAGTCCGAGTCGTGACCAACGGGGTGCCTGCCCTACTGACTTGCATCCACCGGAGGCGCGAGGTTATTCCGGTTGTTGTAGAAGTTGGGTGGTGGTCCCTCGCCTGAGACCTGCCTCGCGGTAGGTGTCGGGCGTCACCCTCAGCCGGGAGTACGTCGCCGACCTGCGCGCCACCGCGGGCCGCCGCAACGCCGACCCGGCCGTGCGGAGTCTGACCGACGGACTGTCCGCGGCCAGCGACGAGTTCGCGACGATCTGGGCCCGCCAGGAGGTCGCCGTCCGCCGCACCACCCACAAGGTCCTCCACCACCCCGAGGTCGGCCGACTGGACCTTCAGTGCGACGTCGTCCTCAGCCCCCCGTCCGGGCAGCGCCTCGTCCTGTTCCGCCCCGAACCCGGGCACCCCCACCCGCGACCGCCTCGCCGTCCTCGCAGTTCTCGGCGTCCAATCGTTCCCCAGCCCGTCCCGTCGGCTGATCGGCCCGCCTGACGTCGGGGAACCGACGGGACAAACAGCCGCCTTGGTCTCCGCCGACATGCGCCACGCGCCACCACGACAACCCGCGCCCGGCCGAGCGGATCGAGCCCCTCACTGCTTGATCTACGGCTGGAATGCCTCATCCGAGGGGACCGCCGGTGAGCAGGAGCCGGTTGACGGCCCGATGGAGCCGAGTCGAAAGTCCTTCCCGAGCGGTCACCTCGGCCGGGCCGGCCGTGGGTGGGTCGCATGGTGGCTCGCTACCCGCAGCACCACTCGGTGGGTCGGCCGCGGTGGTGGGCTGGGTCAGAGGAAGGTGAGGACCTCGTCGTGGGGGAGGCGGGGCAGCCGGTCGAAGGTCGGCTTCTCGCCGGGGTGTCCGATGTTGACCACGAGCACGGTCGACAGCGAGGTGCCGTCAAAGAATTCGGCGTCGATGCCGGGCCCGTCGTAGCCGAGCATCGGCCCGGCGGCCAAGCCCACAGCCCGCACGGCGAGGATGAAGTACCCGGCTTGGAGGGTGGCGTTGTACCGGGCCGCGGGGTGGCGGACGGCTTCGGCGGCGAAGACGTCCTTCAGCTGCGGGCGGCCCGGGAACGTGCGGGGGATGAGGTTGTGGAAGTCCAGGTCCGCGGCGAGGATCGCTACGGCCTGCGCGGACCGGGTCTTGTCCCGGTTGCCGTCGCTCATGAGCGGAGCCAGGCGGTCTTTGGCTTCGGGGGTGCGCAGGTAGGTGATCCGCAGCGGTTGGACGTTGGCCGAGGTGGGGGCCCAGCGGGCCAGCTCCCAGATGTCGGTCAGCTCGGCGTCGCTGACGGGTTCGCCGGAGAAGGCGCTCGCGGTGCGGGCCGAGGTGAACAGGGCGGCGCGGGCCCGCTCGTCGAGGGCAAAAGCGGGGGAGACGTCGAGCGTCGTCATGGGGCTCCTGGTGATGGGGCGGTGGCTGGGTGAGGGAGCATGCGGTGGAAGACCGCACCCGATGCGGTCGTGGCGAGCAGAACCGGGTGGCGGGCGGCGGTCACCGCAGGGGTCGCTCGATGAGGTGACGCAGCACCAGGGCGCCTGGGGCCTGGATGAGCCGGCCGCCCTCATCGGTCCGACCCAGCTGCAGCGCGGTGAGCCCGAGGTCGCCGATGAGGGCCGCGATCCGGTCACCGGCGTCCGGGACGTCGGTGGCAAGAAAGATCACCCGGCGCCCGACCGCAGGGTCGAGCTCGGCGGCCAGGGTGTCGGCCGGGAGCTGGTTGAACGCCTTGACGACCTCGGCGCCGGGAAGGTGCGCGGCGGTGTACTGCGCGGACGTCCGGCCCTGCAGCGTCTGCTCCCAGTTGGGCGTGTAGACCGCGTTGGTGGCATCGACGACGGTCTTGCCCGTCCAGTCCGGCCGGGACCGGCCGAACGCCTCGATGGCCCCGAACGGGATCGCCAGGAAGATGACGTCGCTGTCCAACGCCTGCGCCAACGCCACGGCGTGGACGCCGGCGCCGAGGGACGCGGCGAGCGGCCGGATCGACTCCGGCCCGCGGGTGTTGGCGAGGGTGACCGCGAGCCCGGCCCGGGTGAACAACCGGGCCAGGGCCGACCCGATGTTCCCGGTGCCGATGATCGCGGGTCGCGTCGATGTGGTCATACCCACCTCCTGGTTAACGTGTCAACCAGACGGTAACACCAATCTGGTTCATACGTCAACCATCCGTTAGGATGCTGACGTGGCGCGGGCGACGTGGTTGAACGACGACGAACAGCGGGCCTGGCGCGCCCTCAGGACGATGCAGGACGGTCTGTCGGAGTTCCTCGAACGCCGGCTCCGCAGCCGCTACGGACTGTCCAGCGCCGACTACGAAGTGCTTGCCCATCTGTCGGAGGCACCCGATGGCCAACTGCGCTCCTTCGAACTCGGCGCCCTGCTGCACTGGGAGAAGAGCCGCCTGTCCCAACACCTCGGTCGGATGCAGGACCGCGGCCTGGTCGCGCGCGAGCGGTGCCGCACCGATCAGCGGGGAGCGGTGACCGCCATCACTGCCCGGGGCCGCGACCTGATCGAGGCCGTCGCCCCACAACACGCGGCCGACGTCCGCGAGGCGTTCGTCGATCACCTCACCGCCGGAGAGCTCGCCACCATCGCCACCATCGGGGACAAGGTGCGCCAACGGCTGGCGGCGCTGGACCACCCGCACTGATCACCCCTCCGGCGGCCGCGCCCAGCCGAAAGCAGGGAAGAACCCAGCAGGCGAGGACACGTGTCCCCGGTTGGGCGAGGCCACCAGAAGCCACACCCGTCGTGCGTCCCGAGCACTCAAGGCTGTCGTCATCTGGTCGCCCGCGCCTTCAATGAGGGGCCTCCTCAGCCGGTCTGTGTGACGGCCACGGTCTGGAGGCCGCGACGGGCGGCTCAGACGACAGCGGGGGAGAGTCGGTCTCGGCGGTGTCTTCGATCTGCTCGTGAAGTCCCATCTTGATGCGGCTACGGGGACGGATGCGGCACGGTCACCGCGGTCCGGTCTGGTCGGCTCGGGACTGGGGGCTCGGGAAGGGCTCGGGCGATGAGCCGTCGTGCCGCCACTCCACTCGTCCCCAGGCCTCGGAGGACGTAGCAGGCGTAGGTGTCGGCCAACGCGTCGGCGTCGGCCTCGGGTTTCGCGTCGAGGCGGGCGAACAGGGCGATGAGCGAGCCCGCGGCAAAGTCGAGGGCCGCGTCGATGTCGTCAACGACGAGACGGCCGGCGTCCGCGGCGAGGATCAGGTCGCGGCGGGCGTGGGCCATCAGCCCTCCCGGGTGGGCCAGCAGTTGGGCCATCCCGGTGTTGAGCAGCACCCGTGCGAGCTGCGGGTAGGACCGCTGCCAGCGGCCGGACAGTCGTAGGCCGATGCAGAACACCTCGAGGGGGTCTTGGACGGTCTCGCTCAGCGAGCGGGTCCGGTCCCCGTGGACCTGCATCGCCTCGGTGACCGCGGCCGCGAACAGCTCATTCTTGGAGCCGAAGTGGTTGTAGAACGATCCGAGCCCCACCCCGGCCGCGGTGGTGATCTCTGCGACGCTGAGCCCGCCGCGGCCGTCGGCGAGTAGTCGCTGTCCGGCGTCGACAAGGGCGGCGCGGGTGCGCCCGGGCCGCGGGTCGACCCGACGGCCGCGGGCCCCGCCGTGGCGGCGGTCCGGCGGGGTCGACCCCGTCGACGCCATCCTGACTCCTCCCTCCGCCGGTGACGGCCAGTATCCCGCGGCCGGCTGCGCCCACGTCGTCACGACATCCCGAGGTACGGTTTTCCTGACGAAACCGTCAGAACACGATGTGGTCAGAACACGATGTGGGGAGTGGACTGTGGTCGACGCTGGACGGGTCCTGGTGACGGGTGGCTCGGGGTACATCGCGGGCCACTGCATCGCGCAGGCGCTCCAGGCCGGGTGGCGGGTACGCACCACGGTCCGGGATCCCGCCCGCGAGGCGGGGCTGCGCGCCCGTGTGGGCCGCTACGCCCCCGCCGCTGACCTACTGGAGGTCGTGAGCGCCGACCTCGAGGCGGATGACGGCTGGTCGGCGGCCGTGAGGGACTGCACGTACGTCCTCCACGTGGCGTCACCGTTTCCGGTGGTCAGCCCACGTGAGGACGCAGAGCTGGTCCGTCCCGCCCGCGACGGGACGCTGCGGGTTCTGGCCGCCGCGCGCGGGGCGGGGGTGAGGCGTGTGGTGATGACCTCCTCGACGGCGGCCGTCGCCTACGGCCGGGGCGGGCGGGACACGCCGTTCACGGAGGCCGACTGGTCCGATGAGACCAACCGCGCTGACACCTCCGCGTACGAGCGATCCAAGACGATCGCGGAGCGCGCTGCGTGGGAGTGGGTGGAACGCGAAGGTCGGCGGCTGGAGCTGACGACCGTGTGTCCGGGGGCGGTGCTGGGACCGGTGGACGGGCCGGACCGGTCAGCGTCGACCGGAATCGTCGCTGGGCTGGTGGACGGATCGCTGCCGGGTCTGGCTCGGTTCGGCTGGCCGGTGGTGGACGTGCGCGATGTCGCGGACCTGCATCTGCGGGCGATGGTGTCGCCGACCGCGCCCGGCCAGCGCTACCTGGGAGCCGAGGGGTTCCTCTGGATGACCGACATCGCGCCGGTGCTGCGCGAGAGCGTACCGGAGCTCGCCGGCCGGGTGCCCCGGCGCCGGTTGCCGAACGCGGTGGTCCGGGCGTCCGCCTTGTTTGATCCGATTGTGCGGGGACGGCTCTACGAGCTCGGCAAGCACCGGCCCGTGACCTCGGACAAGGCACGCCAAGACCTGGGGTGGACACCGCGGCCCGCCGGCGACGCAGTCGTCGCGACCGCCAAGACCCTGCCCCGGCCGGGGGACGCGCACGGCTGAGATGCACCGCACGACGTGCCCCGGCCGGGGGACGCGTCGGGGCGCGGCGAGCAGGGTTAGCCCCAGCCGCTGCCTATCAGGCGATCGTGCCAAAACCAGGAGGTCGATTTCGGGACGGGCGACCGAGCGGGGCCCCCTAGCGGAGCGGGTGGCAGGCACGCCGCGACGGGTTCTCTTACGGTCGTTCTCCACCCCGGCCGGTGGCCCACCGCCCCCGGCTGGGTTAGCCGCGCTCATCGAACTGGACGGAGTCACATGACGTCGATCGTCGTTGCCGCACCACCTTTTACCGGCGAGATGCAGCCCCTTCTGCAGATCGCCGGGGGCCTCGCTTCGCGGGGCCACGACGTGACCATGCTCACCGGCAGCAGGTTCGAACAGCAGGTCCGAGCCGCGGGCGTCGGCTTCGTCGCCCTGCAGGGCGACGCGGACTTGGACGACCGGCGCCTGGCCGAGCACAGACCCGCGATCGCGGATGCCGCCCCGGGCTCGGACCAGCTGAACGCGTTGTTCGGTGCCGCCGCGGACGCGCTGCCCACCGAGCACCGCCAGGTCCAGGCCCTGCTGGAAGCCGACCCGGACGCGGTGCTGATCACCAACTCCGTCCTGCTGGGTCCGTGGGCGGTCGCGTTGGGGGCGCCCGGCCGGAGGCCCCGGCGCTGGATAGCCGTCGGCTGCAACCCGCTCGCGCTACCGAGTGAGAACACCACACCGCTGGGACCGATACCGGCTGGTCCCGATGGTGACGCCCGCGCCGCGAACCGGGCGGTGAACGCGCAGTTCGCCGAGATGACCGAACCCGCACGGGCACGCATCGAGTCCGCACTGCGCAGCCTGGGCGCAACCGATCCCGTGCCGGGCATCTTCGACGGTGTCGTCACGGTGCCCGAGGTCTTCGCTGCGCTCACCGTCCCGGGCCTGGAGTTCGCGCGCGGCGACGCGCCCAGCTCCCTACACCTGATCGGGGTGCTGCCGGCGCCTGTTCCGGCGGGATGGCAGCAGCCCTCCTGGTGGGCCGAGCTCGACGGGCGGACCGTCGTGGCGGTGACCCAGGGGACGCTGTCCAACGGTGACCTCGGAGCGCTCGTGCAACCCACACTGGACGCCCTCGCCGGCGAGGACCTACTCGTGGTCGCCGCCCTCGGACGTGACCTCGACGGACTGCCCGGACCGGTGCCCCCGAACGCGCGGGTCGAGCCGTCCGTCCCGTTCGGTCTGCTCCTGCCCCACGTCGACGTCTTTGTGACCAACGGCGGATTCGGCGCCACCCAGCAGGCCCTCGCCGCCGGTGTACCCGTGGTCGTAGCCGGGGACACCGACGACAAGCCGTTGGTCGCCGCGCGGATCGCCGCGCGGCAGGTCGGGCGGAACCTGCAGACCGGGACCCCGAAACCGGGCCAGATCCGCGACGCTGTCCTCGGGCTGTTCACCGACGAGGCCGTCCACCGGAACGTCGCCCACCTGGCACAGGAGTACGCCCGCCACGACCCGATCGTGACCATCGAGTCATTGATGTCCGAGCCGTGAGGCTGTCCGGGTAGTCCCGACCACACAGCTCGAACCGCACTTCGTCGGCGCCCCGCCTGCTCGTAAGACTCAACTCCGCGTCGAGCACGGACTCGAGCACCGAATTGGTCAACCCCGTGACCTGCGGTGACGTGGAGCCGACCTCACGTGGCCGCGTCGCGGAGAGGCTGAGCGGAGGTTGCCGCGGACTCGTCGGGGTAGATCTTGGTGTGGGCCGGGAGGAACAACGAGGCAACCGCGGCCGCAGATGTGGGATCGCCGAGGCGGTGAGGGCGAGCCCCTACCGGGCCGGTGGGAACCAGCGGACATCAGTTGCCCTCTGACCTGACATGTCTACGACGGAAGTCAGGCGAGTCCGGTGGGCGGGGACTGTAAGAGCCGGGGTAGCGCTGCTGTCCGCGCTGGCCGCGTGTTCGGCCACCTCGGCCACCCCGGCCACGTCGACGGCGGTCTTGAGCCCGGCGGCCGTCACGGGTCCCGCGAGCCGGTCGGCCGTCCCGACGCTCGCCGCGCCCCATACATTGACGCAGACCGTGACGAGAACGCCGGGACCCCCGTTCACGCCGCCGTCGACCACCGTCCCCGCCTCACCTGTGACGAGTTCCGGGTGCCCTCGGACCACGGCCACAGTTCCCGCGGGCGCGGCAAGACGCGGCACCGTCGACGTGGAGCTCCGCCGCTCACGACCAGCAGCCGGCGCGCCACCCCGGTGTCGAGGTGAGCTCCGCCCCCGCGCCGCGAGGTCGACTGGTGACCGTCGACATGGACCGGCGAGATCGCCGCGAGCTCGGGTGCGTCGCCGACATGGTGTCCGCGTGGGCCGGGGACCGCACCGGAGGGGCGTGATGAGGACCTCGCACGGGCCCACGGCACCGGTTGGTGGGCTCACCGTCGAGCGGCCTGGACCTGGTGCGCCGCGGCTGGTCGTCTCCGCTGCCCGCCGGCTCCGTCGGGTGATGTCCCCGGCGTCCGCCGATCGACGCGGCCGGCCCTCGACCTCGCCGGTACCGCCCGGGGCCGGCAGAGGCCGGGGGCCGCGGTGAGCGCCGGTCTCGGAGCGCGGCGTGGCCGACTGCAGGATTGCGCTGGGTTTGGGGCGTTCTGGACGGCGTCGACGGTGTCGGGGTTCGGCAGCTACGTGACCGCCCTCGCCGTCCAGGTCCTCGTGGTGGTCACCCTCCACGGGACCGCCGCGCAGGTCGGGCTGGTCAACGCCGCGGGCTGGTTGCCGTATCTGCTGTTCGGGGTCCTCACCGGGGTCCTGGTCGACCGGGTCCGCCGGCGCCCACTGCTGGTGGCCACCGACCTCGCCCGCGGGGTCCTCCTCCTCGCGGTGCCGGCACTCGCGGTCACCCACCGCCTGCACCTGACGGTGCTGATCGCGCTGCTGGTCGTGTTCGGGACGCTGTCGCTGGTCAACGACGCCGCGTCGCAGTCCTTCCTGCCCCGCCTGGTCCCGGCGGGTCTGCTGACCCCGGCCCACGCCCGTCTCGACCAGAGCGCCGCCGTCGCCCAGACCTCCGGGCCGGCCCTCGCCGGGGGACTGGTGTCGCTGCTGGGGACGCCCTGGGCGGTCCTCGTCGACGCGGTCAGCTACCTGGTGTCCGGGGTGCTGATCGCCCGGATCACCGTGGTCGAGCCGTCCCCGCCGCCGCGGCCGGACACCCACGGCGGACTGCGCGCGGAGGCGGTGGAGGGTCTGCGGTGGGTGTACACCCACCCGACGCTGAGGCCGTTCGCGGTCGGCAGCCACGCCTGGTTCGTGTTCAACGGGGTCGCCGGCGCGGTCCTGGTGCCGTTCGCGCTGCGCACGCTGGGGTTCACCCCGTTCGGGCTCGGCGTCGCGCTGTCCGCGGCTGGGGTCGGGGGGCTGCTCGGCAGCCTCGCCGCGACCCGGCTCGGGGTCCGGTTCGGGGTCGGCCGGGTGGTCATCGCCTGCTGGGCCGCCCAGGGGGTCGCCTACGCCCTGCTCGCGTTCACCGCCGCTGACCGGTCGGGGTGGGTGCTGTTCGGGGTGGGGCAGCTGCTGTTCGGGCTCGGGCTCGGCGTGGAGAACGCCCCCTCGATGGGCTACCGGCAGGCCGTGACCCCGGACCGGCTGCAGGGGCGGATGAACACCACGATGCGGTCGGTGAACCGGGCCATGATCGTCATCGGCGCCCCCCTCGGCGGGCTGCTCGCCGACCGCATCGGCTACCGCCTCGTCCTGTGGATCGTGGCCGCCGGGTTCGCTGCCGCCGCGGCCGGGCTCGGGCGGTCCCGGTTCCGCACCGCCCACCTCGGCGACACCCACACCCGACTCGCCTGACCGGGCCGGGCTCAGAGGAAGGTGTCCCCGTCTCCGACATGCCCGGGTTGCGGGTCCGCCTGAGGTTCGCCGAGACCGGCGCTTCATCGGCGCAGCAGCACGAGGGAGTCAGCCGTCACAGAGGTCACGTCCCGCCGGCTACTCCCAGGACCGCGCCGGTGACGTAGGTGGTGTCGGGGCCGAGCAGCCAGGCGGTCGCGGTGGCCATCTCGTCTCGGTCGCCGACGATGTGTCCGCCCTGGGCACGACCCCACTCCTGACCGGGCGCCGGCCGACCCTGAGCTGGCCAGCCAAGCGGCCGGTCCGGGGGCAGGCTGATCTTCGGTGGGAACTGGAGGGGTGCGTGATTTGGCGCGGTGGCTGGGGTCGGCTCTCGCCGGGCCACCGAGGACGATGGGCTTGTGACCGGTTTGATGGTCGCGCCGCTGTTGATGGTGACCGGCGCCCCTGGTTCGGGTAAGACGTCGATTCTTCCGGACCTGGTCGCGGCGGGTGTCGGCCGGTTCGTGGTCGCCGACATGGACGAGATCCTCACCGACGGGCATCTGATGGGGGCCGTGATCGCCGGGCCGGGCGGGGAGCCGTCCTGGTCTGCGTACAACGAGCTGTGGGCGCGGGTGACGATGTTGATCCGGCGATCGGGCACACCGGTCGTGTTGCTGTGTCCGGTGGAGCCGGCGCAGTGGCCGGGGGAGGGCACCGTGGTGTGGACGCATCTGGACTGTTCGGACCCGGAGCGGCGTCGACGGTTGGCCGAGCGGCACTGGGACCGTGAAGCCGTGGACGGGGCGCTGGCGGACGCGCGCTCGCTGCGGTCGGTGGTCGTCGATCGGATCGTGACCGACGGGCTCGGGGCCGCCGAGATCGCGGCCCGGGTGGCCGGCCGGGTCCGCAAAGCTGCCGGGTGAGGTCGGGGACCCGACCGCGCGACGTGCTTCGACCCGATCGGACGCCCACTCGGACGGCCGTGGGGCGGTCGGCGCTCACCTGCGTCGTCGCACACAGCTGATCTGCAGACCGGCTCCGTCGACACGTGAACTTCGCCGTGGCACGCGACGGCGGGGTCGCGCCCGGTCCGCACCCGCCGGTCGAGCCTCTGCTGAGCCGGTCGCCGCTGATCACAGCGGTCACGCGGGTGGGTCACGGTCGAGGCGTCGCAGCCCCACGGTCGGGCCGGCGGTGAGGGGGGAGGGACAGCTGGCCGAGGAGGCCGGCGATGACGGGGAAGGCGCCGGCGAGGAGAAGGAGGTGCGGGCCGGGGGTGTGGCCGGCGAGGACCCCGGCGAGGGCGGCTCCGGCCGCGGTGGCGGTGATCTTCGCACCGGCGCCGAGGGTGAACACCTGGGTGCGCAGGGCGGGCGGGGCGCGGTCCTGACGGGTCACGAGCAGCGCACCGAACAGCGGCCCGGTGCCGACGCCGGAGAGCGCGAAGAGGACCGCGGTGAAGGGCAGCCCGGCGGGTAGGAACGCGGCGACGGTCAGGGGGAGGCCGGCGGCGGCGAGTCCGGCCATCACGACGGTGGCGGCGTGTGCGGGTGCGGCGGGTCGCCAGGTCCAGGCCAGTGAGCCGAGGAGTCCTCCGGCGGCGACCGCGGCCAGCAGCCAACCGGCCGCTGCGGGGTGGTGGTGCTGCTCGGTGAGGATGACGGTGACCACCGGCAGGGCACCCAGTCCGACCTGGCCCAGGCAGGTGGCGCCGGTCACGGCGGCGAGGGTCCGGTCGCGGACCAGGACCCGTGCGCCGGCCAACAGCTGGCCTTCGGTGGGTGGGGAACCGTTCGGGGGGTGCGCCCGGATGGGCAGGGCGGCGATGAGCACGCCGCCGGTGACCGCGCCGGCGGCGAGTGCTCCGGTGGCCACCGCGGCGGAGGCCGCGGCGGCCAGCACGGCTGCCGCAGCCGGGCCGATGATGCCCGCGCTGTTGTAGGTGAGGGAGTCCAGACCGAAGGCGCGTGGCAGCCGTTCACCGGGGACCAGGGTGGACAGCTGGCTGGTCAGCCCTCCGGTCAACGCCGGACCGCAGCATCCGCCGGTGACCAGGATCACCAGCACCACCGGGAGCGGGAGCCGTCCGAGGGCGGCGGCGGTGACGCCGAGCGCGCCACCGAACCCCAGCGCCGCGCCCGCGAGCAGGAACCGGGGTCGCAGCGCCCGGTCGGCGAGCAGCCCGACGATGGGTGCGGCGAGGACGTGGGGGACCAGCAGGGCCGCGATCAGCGCGCCCCCGGTCGAGGCGCTGCCGGTGCGCTGCACCGCCAGCAGCGCGAGTGCGACCCGGGCGCCCTCGTCGGCGAGGCGCACGAGGACCGCCGCGACCGCGTAGTGCACCAGCTGACGGGTCACGGGCCGCGCACCCTTCGGTCGACAGTCGTACGTCACCCGTTCGACAGGTGACGGTGAGGGACCACCCTTGCCGAGGTTCGCGTCACCGGTCAAGGTGGTGGTGTGACGTTCGACTTCATGGGCGACCGGCCGGCGCTGAACTTCGTTGCGACACTCGCCGAGCGCGGGAGCACCGACCTGGAACAGCTGGACACCGGTGACGACCTCGCCCGCTGGGTGGCGCAGTCCGGCCTCACCCACAACCCGCTCCGGGTGAGCACCGCCCAGCTCGAGGGAGTTAGATCCCTGCGGGAGGCGATGTTCGCCCTGATCACCGCCCTGATGGACCGCACGCCACCCCGGCCGGTCGACCGGGAGCGGGTCAACGCAGCCGCGGCCCGGCCCCGACCCGTCGTCCGGCTCACCCCCGCGGGTGCTGTGCGCCGGACCGGTGACCTCGACTCGGTCCTCGCCCTGCTGGCCGTGGACTGCCTGGACCTGTTCGACGGACCCGACCGGGACGCCCTGAACCGGTGCACCGACCCGAGGTGCACGCGGCCCTTCATCGACCACTCCCGTGGCCACCGCCGCCGCTGGTGTGGGATGAAGGGCTGCGGTGACCGAGCCAAGGCCGCCGCCTACCGGCAACGACAGCGCGCCGGGCAACCTGCGACCTGACGTCGCCGGCCACCTCACGGCGTCGAGACGGCCTCGCCTCGGCGAGCTCGGCCAACCCACCTCCGGCGGCGCGCTCACGGCTCCGTCGGTCGAGGGCCAGACAACGAGGGGAGACGGTGTGGGGGAGTCCGCCATGGGTGGTCTGGTCCGGCGGATCAACCAGCGTGCCGGGTGCGGCCTGGTTCACCTCGGCGACGCCGACCTGGGCGAGACGGCGGGTGCGGCCTACGTCCGGTGGCCGGACGGGCGGCTGAGCGTCGTGACCCAGGCCACGGTCTCTGCGACTCGGATGCGTCAAACCGCCGAGGTGCTCGAGCTGGCCCGATCACAGGAACTTCCGGTGCCCCGTCACGAGTTGACCGTGGAACTTGACGGCGGTGTGGTCGCCGTCGTCCAGCAACGACTCCCCGGGGACCGGGCCTCCTGTGTCGACGCCGACGTCGTCGACGCTCTGGTGGAAGTCAACGACCGGTTCGCCGGCCTGCTCGCCGACCGACCGGACGTGCCGGTCCCGCCGCTGAACCTCGCCACGCCCGGCGCCGTCGATCCCGGGCACGAGTGGGTGGCCCGCTACAGCGGTCGCAGTCGGCGGCTGCTCCGGCGGATCCGGGAGATCAGCGCCGCGAGCCCGGAAATGACGGGGACGGACCTGGTGCATCCCGACTTCACCGTGCCCAACGTCCTGTTCAACGACGGCCGGGTCACCGGGATCGTCGACTGGAACAACGGGGCCGCCCGCGGCGACCGCCACTTCGCCCTGGTCAAGCTCCTGTTCGACCTGACCTGGGACGCCGCCTCCCCGGCCGGCGGACAGCAGCACGTCCAGGTCGACGCGACCGACCGGCTCCAGATGCTCCTCCACCAGACCATCGCACCCCACCTGCTCCAGCTGTACTGGGCGCACTGGACCCTCACGATGCTCAGCTGGACGATCCCGGCAGGTGACCCGGCCGCGGTCGATGTCCACCTCGCCCTCGGTGAGCGCGGACTCGACTGACTCGGCATCGGTCGGCCGCCGACGTCGGCGGGCTCGGGCTTGGTGCCGGGCACCGGCCGCCGCCGACTTCTGGTCCGGGGACCTGGCTCGGACGGGGCCGGCCGGGTGAGGTGACACTGCTGCCATGAGCCCCGCCGGTCACCGGCGCCGCGGGCGTAGCGGCTGGCCCAGCGCGACCCCGGACAGCGCCGCGCCGGTGTGGCGCCGACCGTGTCGGGGCCGCTGACCGAACTCCAGCGGTCGGTCCTTCAGCAGCTGCTCGGCCACGCCCGCTCCTCCACAGGCGCGCGGCCATGGGAGCGGCGGTGCAGGCCCACGTCTCTGTGTGGGGGTTCGCCTGGAGGAGATCGCCGCCGCAGTCGAGCCGGTGGACAACCACAGCACGCTCCTGCGGGAGGTCGTGCACCGGGTCGGGCGCCCCCACCACTGGTCGAGTGCGGCGCTGTCGGTGGCGGAGTCGGCCGCCGCGATGTCCGGTCTGCTGCTGCGGTCCTGGCTGGTCACCGTCGACGGCGAGCCCGCCGGTGGCTCTGATGAGAGCCCAGCCGGGGGGCGAGGTGGAGGTCGTCTCCTTCGGCCTGGTCCCTGACCGGGTCGGGCACGGCTACGGCGGGGCGGCGCTCACCCGGGTGGTCCGCCTCGCCTGGGCCCTGGGTCCGGCCGACGACGTCCCGGTCCGACGGGTGTGGCTGCGCACCGACTCCCTCGACCACCCGCACGCACTGGGCAACTATCAGCGCCGCGGTTTCCGCGTCTGCCGCACCGAGCACCGGCAAAAGACGATCCCGGGCTGACCAGTCGAGGCGGCATCAGAGGAAGCGCCCCGCCCGGGGGATGGGTGACGACAGGCATGCCTCGTGCGCCGGGCGGGGCGCTCCTGGGGCGCTGGATCACGGATCCGGCGGCGGGGTGCCGCGGGAAGAGCCGACCGGCGTCGGACCCAGCCCGGGTGGCGCACCGCGCGGCGGGTCAGCCGGGTCGGTGACGATGAGCCGGTGGAGACCTTCACGCGGTTCGGTGTGTTCCTGCAGCCGGATCCGGCGACCTGCGCGGCGGTGACCGCGGTCACGGGCCAGCCTGCGCGCCCAGTGCGGGTTGGTGTCAGCGGGGGCGTTCCCGCCGCACGTGACCCTGGCGGGGAGTCTGCCGGTGGCCGGGGACGAGGCCAAGCTGGTGGCCGCGGTCGACGCAGTCATGGGGTCGAGGGCGGCGTTCCCGGTCTGCAACCGGGGAGTGAGCCGCCTTGGGAGCGTCCTGGTCTACGACGTGCACTGGCTGGGGGACCAGCCGAACCGGCCGCTGGTCGACCTGGCCGCGGCGGTCGACGCCGCGGTCCGCCCGCTGCTCACCGAGCCACCGGCGGGGCAGCTACCGGCCGACGTCCACGACCCGGACCGGTGGCGGGGGCACGTGTCGTTGGCGACCCATGAGCTGTCCACCCGTCCGGAGCTGCTCGGCGAGGTCGAGGCCTACGTGCACAGGCTGGGTGTCGCGGTCCCGGCGTCGTTCACCGCCGACACGGTCGGGTTGTACCGGTTCCACCACTCGAGCTGGGCGGGGCCGTGGTGGCAGGACATGAGCTGGGAGCACCTGTGCGGGTGGACCCTCCCCGCGGCGACCGACTGACATGCACCGGTCGGGGACCGGAGCCCCGCGCCCGGGTGTGCTCGACCCGGCGTCGCGGGCGGAACGGGTTCATCAGCAGGTGATCGGTGTTCCCCGGCGGGCGAGGAGGGGCCGAACCTGTTTGAGGTCCTGGTCGTCGTGGTCCCCGCGGCGGGCGGCGGCGCCGATGACCGCCGGGTCCAGGTGGCCGCCGCGGTTGAAGGCGACCGCGAGTCGGCGACGGCGGGACAGCCCGACCACCCGGCGGCGGTGAAGGTGTCCGGTTCAGGACCGGCAGCGGCCCGTCCCACAGCTTTATCGTCAGTTGATGCCGGTCCCTCGTCGCATCGAGATCGTCGGCGACGTCGTGCGGCGCCCCGCCGCCGCGTCGACCCCGACCGTCCACTCCCTGCTCCGGCACCTGTTCGCCGCGGGACTGCCGGTCCCGGAACCGCTGGGCATCGAGGCGGGGGTGGAGACCGTCCGATTCCTGCCGGGGGATGCGGGTGAGGGCGCGTGGCCCCACCAGACGACGACGGCCGGGGTGCGATCAGCTGGTCGTCTCCTGCGGGCCGTCCACGACGCGACCCTCTCCTGGTCCCCACCTGCCGATGCGGTGTGGGCCGTCCCCGCCGAGCCAGGCGTAGGCGGGGTGCTGTGTCACGGGGACCCGAAGCCGCCGAACATGACCTGGAACCGGGGCCGCGCTGTTGGTCTGTTCGACTGGGACGACGCCCGTCCGGCACCACGACTCAGTGACGTCGCCTACGCCCTGCAGTGGATCGCGCCGTTCTTCGAAGACGACGCCGAGCTCCGCCGGCGCGGGCTGCCGGTCGGCGTCGACGTCATGGCCCGCGCGGAGGCCTTCCTCGACGGCTACGGCTGGTCTGAACCGTTCGACGTCCTGGCGGCCGTGACCGCCCGCCGGCGGCAGGCCATCAACGACGTCACCTACCTCGGCGAGCGGGGCGTCGAGCCCTCCGCGACCTGGGTGGTGCAGGGCTGGCCGCAACGATGGCTCGACTCCATGACCGCACACCCCCACTACCGCTCCTCCCCGGGCCCGCCCGCCATCGGCGACTGACCGGGCCGGCGCGTCCGCTGCACCACCGCAGCCGGCCGTCACAGCAGCGGCCCGCGCCCGTGCCTGCACCGACGACAGCAGTCCGGTCCAACCAGGGAGGCACACGGTGCGCGACGCTGACGCCGCGGAGGACACGGTCCGGGAGCAACCCGGGCGGGGGCTGTTCGCGGCCCTCTTCGTGGATGCTCTCGGCAGCGGACTGTGGCTGCCGTTCAACCTGATCTTCTTCACCCAGGCCCAACGGATCGCCCTCGGCCCCGCCGGGATCGCCCTCACCGTCGGCGCCCTCGCCGGCCTCGTGGTGGGCCAGCTCAGCGGCGGGGTCCTGGACCGGGTCGGCCCCCGCCGGGCGCTGGTGGTCAGCAACCTCGCCCGCGCGGTGGTCTTCGCGGCCTACCCGTTGGTGCATCACCCCCTCGAGGTGGCTTTCGTGGTCGCGGTCGCGTCGTCGGGGGACCGGGTGTTCTGGACCGCGAACTACCCCTACCTGGCCTCCTGGGCCAGGGGCCGCGACGTCGACAAGCTGGTCTCGACGATCCTGGTTCTCCAGCTGGTCGGGCTCGGGGTCGGGGCGGGCGCCGCGGGGCTGGTCGCGACGAACACCCCGGCCCTGCACGTCCTGGCCTGGGCCAACGCCGCGTCGTTCGCGGTGGCCGGGGTCCTGATCGCCCGCCAGCCCGCCCGACCCGTTCCCGCCGACACTGCCGATCCGGGGAAGACCTCGGCCGGGCGGCCGCGGACGGTGTGGCGGGACCCGCCGTACCTGCTGCTGTGCGGGGCGCAGGTCCTGCTGGTCCTGCTCAGCTCCTCCTACGTGATCATCCTGCCGCTGGTGATCCTCCACACCTTCCACGGCCCGACCTGGCTCGTCGGGCTGTCCATCGTGGCCGCCAACGCGGTCCTCGCCGCCGCCCAGCGCCCGGTCGTCCGGTTCAGCCGGACCCGGGCACGGCGGACCGCGATCCTCGCCGCCCTGCCGGTGTACGTGGTGTCCTTCGGACTGCTCACCGCCCTGGGCCACCGCCGGGGCACCGGGCTTCTCGTCGCCGGGGTCCTCCTCGCCGCGGCCCTCGGTGGACTCGCCGAGGCCATCTCGACCGCACTCATGATCAGCGCCGCCGCGGCCGCCGCCCCCGCCGGGTCCGAGGGCCGCTACAGCGCCGCGTTCCAGACCAGCTGGGGACTCGCCGAGGTCATCGCCCCGCTGCTGTTCACCCGGCTCCTCCTCGGCGGCAACACCCTCCTGTGGGTCACCCTCGCCGTCGTGGCCGTTCTCACCGCACCCATCGTCCTCCGGGCCAGCCGCCGGCTCCCACCCGCGGTCCTCGCTGCCGCCGGTGCGCGGTAGGCGAGCCCCCGGACTTCACTGCAGCGCAGTGGGGCTTCCCCTGTTCGTCGATGCTCAGGGGTTCGGGTCGGCGGCACTGGGGAGGTGTGCGGTCACGTATCGAGCCATGTCGGTGGGCAGCTGGGCTGCGTGGGTCGCCCCGGCGAGCCCGCTGACGTGGCTGAGGACCGCGGCGGTGGCGTGGGCAGCACGACGGAGATCGTCGACGTCGAGGCCGGTGACCGTGGCCTGGATCCCTGGGGGCAGGTGGTGGGGGTTCTCGTCGAGGACCTGGGACAGCCCGTGCCAGGGGTAGGTGGCGCCGGTGGCGGCGGCCCACAGCGCCCAGATGTGGTCGCGGGTCTCGTTCAGCCGGTGGTGGGCCTCCCACACTGAGCCGCGCCGCAGGTATTTGCCCGTGTCGGCGAGGCCGATCCAGGCCAGGAATGTCCAGTCGTGGATTTGGTCGGGAGTCGCGGTGTCCGCCGGCGGGAAGGCGTCGACGGGTGGGCGGTCGGGCTGATCGGCCGGGGCTTGGGTGGCGGCGCGGTAGAGGGTGATGAAGTCCGGGGCGGCGGCCCCGCGGCGGATCCCGGTGTCGGGGAGCACGGCGAGGTCCAGTTGCAGGCCGTCGTGGAACTGGGCGAAGACCCGGCGGACGACCAGGGCCGGGGTGGCGACCTCCGCGCGCAGCACATCCACGACGGGTCCGTAGCCGGGCAGGAAGTCGACGACGGCCTCCTCGACCGCACCGACCACGGCTGCGCTGGACGCTGCGTGGGCTGCGGTGACACCGAGGGCGGCGTCGACGTCGGAGAGCGGGTCGGCTGCGCCCCGACCCAGGGAGCAGCCCACCGACAGCGACACCGCCAGCGGTTCGCGCTGGCACAACTCGAGCAGCCCAGCCAGCAGCCGCCGGTGTCGGTCCAGCTGGGCGGGCAGCCCGGCCAGCCACCGCTCACCCGCGGCCGCGCCGTCACGATCCACCGCATCCTCCACGTCGCAGCCACCTCCGGGCAGTGAGGTCGGACCGGTACTCGTCGGGGCCGACCACGGCGGTCACCGCCGCTGATCCCGCGGACAGGCCCGTGAGGTAGGCACCGTCCACGCCCTCGGATGGTTCCGTCCAACCGGGCCAGCATCACCCAGCCCGGGGCGGGCCTGCGGGTGGGGTCACGTTCGACCAGGTACTCAGTCGCCGGGCTACTCAGTGGGAGCACGGCCGTCGCGGAGGGCGAACGCGGTGAGGCCGGCGGTGTCGCGCGCCGCGTTCGGGGGGATGTGCTGGCGACGGAGTGGTCGGCGGAGAACTGCCCGGGTCGGGGTGTTGCGGTGGGGGCTCTGATCGGGGTAGGAGTGGGGGTGCCCCTCGGATCCGCTCAAAGGCGGGTCCTTGCGCGGCTCCACGTGGAGGCCGGTGATCTTCACCGAGGAGCCGACCCGTGACCCATCCCCTCTCAACCCAGCGTTCGACGGCCGGGCGTTCGGGGGTGCGGCGGTACGCCGCGGTGTTCGGCGCGCCGGGGGTGGGCCGTCCGGCGGTCGGGTCGGCGTTGGCGGCGCTGCCGGTGGGGATGCTCAGCCTCGCGGTGCTGCTGCTGGTGCAGCAGCACACCCCCGGGTTCACCGACGCCGCGGCGGTGGTGGGACTGCTCGGGGCGGGTACCGGGGTCGGGATGGCGGTGCAGGGCCGGCTGATCGACCGGTTCGGCCAACCGGGGGTGCTCCTCCCAGCGGCCGGCGTCCAGCTCGCGGCGGTGCTCGCGCTGGTCGCCGCGGCCAGGGGTTCGGCCCCGCTGTGGGTGCTCGGCGGGTTGGCGGTGCTGGCGGGGTTGAGTGAGCCGCAGGTCGGGGGCGGGCTGCGGGGCCTGTGGCCGGACCTGGTTCCCGCTGAGCTGCTGGACACCGCGAACGCGGTGTCCTCGGTGCTGTTCATCGGGCCGGTGCTGCTCGGGCCGCTGGTGTTGGCGGGGCTGCTCGTGGTGGGGGACCCGGCGGTGGCGGTGCTGTCCGCGGCGGGATGTTTCGCGGCGGGGACCTGGGTGCTCGCCCGGAGTGGGCCCGCCCGGGGGTGGCGGCCCGCCGGCGGGGTCGGCGGTGGGCTGTTGGGGGTGTTGGCCAGCCCCGGGGTTCGGACGGTCGCCGGGCTCAGCGCCGCGCAGGGGGTGATCACCGGGTGTCTGCAGGTGCCCGCGGCCGCGGCGGCCGCAGCGCACGGGGTCCCCGGGCGGGCGCCGCTGCTGTATGCGGCCCTGTCCGCGGGTGGGCTGGCCGGCACGCTCGGCTATGGGGCGCGCCGGTGGGTGGGGCCGCTGGTCGGGCGGCTCACGGTGCTGCTGGGGTTGGTCGCGGCCGGCGGGGTCGGCTGCGCCGTCGCCGCCGCCGCGGGGAGGGTGGCGCTGCTCGCGGTGGGACTGTTCGTGGTGGGGGTGGTGATCGGCCCGGTCGGGGTCTGCTGCTACGCCCTGCTCGAGGCGGTGACCGGCCGTCGGGTCGGAGTCGAGGCGGTCACCACCGTCACCGCGGCCGGGGTCGCCGCGTTCGCTGCGGGTACCGCCGCCGCCGGGCTGGTCGTCGACCGGGCCGGACCCGGCGCCGGGTTCCTCACCGCCGCCACCGTTGCCTGCCTCGCCGGGGTACTCCTCACCCACCGCCGGGACACCATCGACCCTGCTCGTGTACGCGGCTGACCAAGAGGTCGGTCGGCGAGGACGAGGGCCAGGCGGGGTCGAGCAGCACCTGGACGGTGGACGGCGGTCGGCGGCCGCCTGGGGGTCAGCCGATCCCGCCGCCGGCTCGGAGGTTCTGTCCGGTCATCCAGCGGCCGTCGGGGCCGGCGAGGAAGGCGACCACGTCGGCGATGTCGGCGGGCTGTCCGAGCCGCCGGAGGGGCTCAATGCTGCTACCGCGGTCAGCGCGTCGGCGGTGTTCGCCCCGCGGAACATGTCGGTGTCGGTGGCCCCCGGTGACACGGTGTTCACGGTGATCGATCGGGCGCCGAGTTCGCGGGCGGCGACCGCGGTGAGCTGCTCAACGGCGCCCTTCGCGGCGGCGTACAGCCCGATCCCCGGCGAGGGCAGGATGAGCCGCACGCCCCGCGAGGTCAGCTCGTCGACGATGTCCCGGGCGTCGGCACGGATCGCGCCAGCCGGTCGAGCTTGCTGACCACGAGGGTGTCGCCGGCGCGGCAGGCCGCCAGCGCCTCGCGGAGACCGGGTCGGGCCCGGTTGGTGCCGGTCAGGCCGTGGTCGACGTAGACCCGTTCGGCCTCGACTCCGAGGGCAGCGAGGGCGTCGCGTTGGGCGGTGAGGTCCTGGCGTTCGTCGACACCCGCGCGTACCCGATCTTGAGTCCGGTCACCTGGTCAGTGTCGCCGGTTAGCCCCCCGGCACCGGGCTCTTGTGCGGGCGGGTCGTACGGCAACGGCGACTGATGCTCCTACCGCTGCTCCTGGTGCCGCTAAACAAGATGATGACGACCGTTCCCGCTGGACGGTCGGCTATCGGGACGGGCAGCGACAGGCAGGTCAGCCGTGCGGTCACCCGCTGGATGTAGTCGGCGTTGCCGTCGGCGGAGAGCAGCTCAGTCGACCCGGGCATGGGGGCCGACTCCGCTAGCGCTGGCCGCCTCCGAGCGGCTGGCCCCACACGCGCGCTGGCGCGCCCGACTGTCGGGTCCACGCTGAAACTGGGTTCCGCGCCTGGTACAGGAGGATTGGCCGTCGCAGGGCACCGGAGCGTATGGCCGCCACCCCCACCAACGCAGAGGACCCGGGCGCATGGGCCCGGGTCCTCTGAAAAAAAAGGACGAGAGGCCCGAGGGGCATCGGTCCCTTTTAGACTGTGTGCGGCGGGGCCGCGTGAGAAGGCTACCACAACCCGCCGGCGTCCCGGCAGAGTGCGCTAATGACCGCACCGCCTCCCGCGACCGTCCCTGGCTCTGATCCGGCGGCCGTCCTAGCCCGGGTCGTCGATTTTAGTACGGCCAAGGAGGCATGGCCGAGGCGGCTCTGGGACTTCGGAGCGGTGCTGTCGCTTAAGGAGCTGCGCGAGTCCTGCTCCTGGGTCGCCGAAGGGGCGCTGCGTCAGCCTTCCGTCGACTGGCAGAAAGCGCGATTGCAGCCGCGGCTGGGGCCGGACGCGGGCCTGGGCGCCGGCCCGCTGCGGCGTGAGCTGATCGAGCTCCTCAAAGGGCCACTGGTCGCGCCGTCGTCTCAGTGGCGGCGGCTCGCCGACCTCATCGAGATGGCAGAGCTCGGCTACCTCGACCGGCACGCCGCGGCCCTGGACGCCAGAGGTTCCACGAGCGTCGAACGGCTTGCGCGAATACTGGCGGCGCATCTGCTCGACGCCGGCCTCAGCATGCCCGCGGTCCGAAGGTGGGCGGTCGGCCACGTTGGCGGGGCTGCCACGACCAGCGACCTGCTGCGGGACGCGCAGGCCTTGGCCGACCGCGGACCGAGGCAGTTCGAGGTGCTGCTTCCTTGCTCAAGGATCCCGCACCGCCAGACGCTCGCCGAAGGAGTCCCGTCCTTTCGGCCTCGCAGCCAGGCCCTCCGTTGGTTGACCGAGCACGGCCACGCGCCGCTGACGGAGCTGGACGGCGCCTTCTGCTTCACCGTTGAGGCGAGGGATCCGCTGGCCGCCGCCGACCAGGCCCGCGAGCTCGCGGAGCGCCTCCTGGCCCGCGACGCCTTCGGCGCCGATCGCAAGAACCTCCAGCTGGCCGACACGGTCTACGCCGAGGGCGTCGAGGCGCCGCTGCCCCTTACCCGGCCCAGCCGGCACGGTCGTATCCCGAGCCTGCACCACGAGGCGCAGCTCTACACGGTCACCGCCGAGCGTGGCCGGCTCGACGCGGCGCTCGAGCTCGCCGCGCCGCTGAATCACGGGCCGATCGCGCCTGCCGTCAGCGGTGCTTGGGCCGCTGTCGAGAGCCTGCTATTCAGCGCCGCGGACGCCGAAACGGACGAGCGAGGACGGGTCGTGGTGGCGTCTAGGCTTGCTCGGCTCGTCGCGTGTTCGTGGCCGAGGGCGGAGCTGACCGCGCTGAGCTACCGGCTCGCGCTGGGCTTGGACACAGCCCTGGACGAGCGGCTGGAACGGGCCGGCTCGAACCAAGAGCGGGCTGCTGTCCTGGAGCGTGCGCTCGTCGCCGGGACTCCGGCCCGGCCCGCCGCCGGCGGCAGGCACGCGAGCGACGCCTGCGCCCTGCAGCGGATGCGGTTGCTCGCGGCCGACCCGCTGACCGGCTTGAAGGAGGCGGCGGACGTGTTCGAGGTGGCGTTCCGTCGCCTCTACCGCAGCCGCAACGTCATAGCGCACGCTGGCGCTACCGCCGCTCTCTCGCACGACGCGACTCTTCGTGTGACGGCGCCACTCGTCGGCGCCGGCCTGGACCGGGTGGCACACGCCTACCTGGTGCGTGGCGTCGATCCACTGGCCCTGGCTGCGCAGGCCGAGAACAGCTTGCTACTCGTGGGCGCGGACCCGGGCCGCGGCTTGACGACCCTGCTCGAGTAGTCACCATCCCACCGTTCGCGGGGCGTGGGATGCCCCTGGCCTCCGCCGACCGGCTCGCGTGCCGATCCCGGTAGGTACTCGTGGGCGGGTCCTGACACGCCTTCGCCTGTCAGGAACCGACGAGCCGGGCGACGCTGTCGCAGTAGTCGTTCCTTGGGTTCGCCTACCGGGCGTCCGTGGACGGTGCACCTTGCCGTTGCGGCGGGCCGGTGTCCGACATGGTCCGTACCCGCGGCCCGGCGGCATCCCGCTGGCGGACTGGGTCCTCGGCGGGGTCCACCGGACGGCGGCTGACCTCGCCCGCCGGGGCCTCGGACGGCCGGAGGCCGTCCCGGCCCGGAGCTGGGCGCGGCGGCAGCGGGCCGCGCTCGCTTTCATCCGGCGCAGACGACATGGCCGCCGCGGGCCTCGATGCCGGCAACGAGGTCGCGCCGACCTTCCCGCAGGTCACCCGGCTGCAGGATCAGACACGCCCTACGCGTGCGGCCAGGCGGGGGCGTCCTCGTCGAAGTAGTCGCCGCTGTCGAGGTCTTCGAGCAGGGTCGGGTGCGTCGGGGTCCAGCGGAGCAGCGAGCGGGTCAGCGCACTAGAGGCGGGTGCGTCGATGGCGAAGGCGTTGGCGATGAACGGCACGGCGAACAGCGGGGCCATCTCCTCCAGGGTGAGCGACGCGGTCGGCAGACCTAGCTTGCGGCCGACCGCCTCGGCGATGGTGCGCTGGGTGAGCCCGCTCTCGTCGGCGCCATGCAGGCAGCTGCCGGCTGGTGCCTTCTCAGCAGCGAGGCGGAACAAGGTGGCGGCGTCGCCGCGGTGCACCGCTGGCCAGCGGTTGGCACCGTCGCCGATGTAGGGCGCGACGCCGGCCTTGCGGGCGGCGGCGATGAGCATGGCAAGGAAGCCGTAGTCGCCCGGCCCGTGCACGGCGGGGGACAGGCGTATGACGCTGGCCCGCACGCCCTGGTCGGCGAAGGCGAGGCAGGCCCGCTCCCCGGGGATCCTGAAGTGCGCCGCGGAGGACTCGTCCGGCGCGTCGGTTTCAACGCTGACCCGACCGGGCGTCATGGCGAAGGTGCCCGAGGTCATCACCAGCGGTCTACCAGTTCCCTGCAGCGCCTCACCCATGGCCGTGAGGGCCTCGGTGTCGAGGCGCACGAGCCCATCCGGGTCGCCGAAGTCGGAGCTGAAGGCCATGTGGACGACACCGTCGGAGGCCGCGGCGCCTGCTCGCAGCGCATCGAGGTCGGCGAGCTCGCCGCGGCGTACGTCGGCACCGAACCCCTCCAGGCGGGCTGCTGCGGCGTCGGAACGGGCCAGACCGGTGACGCGATGGCCGGCGGCGAGCAGGTCGGAGACGACGGCGGGTCCGGTGAGTCCGGAGCCGCCGGTGAGGAACACGTGCACGAGGGCCTCCTGTTATGAGCGTTGTGGTGACAGTTACTGACCCTACGCATGTGAGGTCAGCGGCTGACGCGACGACTAGGTTCGATGTATGCCCCGCAGCGGCGAGCAGGCCCGACGGCGTCTGCAGCAGGCTGCGCTGGAGCTCTACGTGGAGCGCGGGTACGACGCCACGACCGCGGCGCAGGTCGCGGGTCGCGCCGGAGTCACCGAGCGGACCTTCTTCCGGCACTTCCCGGACAAGCGCGAGGTCCTCTTCGACGGGGAGGCCGAGTTGCGTGCCGACCTCGAGCGCGGTGTCGCCCACGCGCCTGCCGGCCTGGACCCGTTGGCGCTGCTCGCGCACGGGGTGAGGGCGGCCGTTCCCCTGCTGGAGCGGAACCGGGTCTTCGCGGAGCCAAGGAACGCCGTCATCGACAGCACCCCGGCGCTACGGGAACGGGCGTTGATCAAGGAGGCTGCACTGGTCGCCGCGCTCACCGCAGCGTTGGTGCGGTATCTGTCAAGTCAAATGAGACAGGGTGCTGTCAGGTTGTCTGTAGTTCTGGTTGGGGTTGGTTGATCCAGGCGTGGTCGGGGATGCGGGGTGGCCGGGGTCGGCGGTTGAACCGTTCGGGGT
>JAABVA010001522.1_pt1 | contig 24678 bp, 13 predicted proteins | sample 5560331 | NCBI WGS metagenome assembly JAABVA01 (sample SAMN12812661, study PRJNA571458) | rock metagenome | isolation source: Antarctica rocks | place: Antarctica: Victoria Land, Mt New Zealand sud | collected 2016-01-07
TTAAATCTTAAGAAGATATGAATCATTATTGATCTCAGAATTATCAGAAACTAAAATAAATAAATATTAATATTAAATTAAGCTTTATATATAATGAAAATTTTATTAAAAGAAAAGATGCAGAACTGTTTAATTATTAAAGTATTGATGAAGCTGAAATTATATATTATACTAAATGAATTAAATAACATTATAATAGACTGAGTGTGTAGATTTTAGATTTTATATATGACATTAGTGTCTGTAAAAAAAATGCAAAAAATAGATTATAGAGTTTAGTTTTGTAATGTATTATTTGTAAAGATTAAAGTTAATATTATAATTTTATATAATTTATAATTATATAACTTAACTCTAAAAAATAATGCTTTAATGTCTTAATTTAATCTAATACACATAGAGTTAATAATAATCTGACTTACAGATTAAGTCAGATTTTTATAAAGTTATAGATGATTTTTTAAACTTAACTTAACTTTATACTTAGTTTACATTATAAAAGTAAATAATGTAAAACTGTAATAAATTGTAGAAAAGTTAATGTACATTATATATAAAATTTAATTAAATATAATCTTTATAATAAAATATTTAAGTTAAAATCTTATTGACACATAGATAGAGTATATTAAAGCTGTAAAGTGAGTGTTATAGTATTTAAGAAGAATTATAAGCTATAGTTTAAAGTATAAATTAGTCATAAATATTTATATAAATTAAAATGTAAAATATATATATAATTATATAAATAGCAATTATACTGAAGATATTGTAAACTGAAGATTCATTATAAGCTATATATTTATATTGAATAAAGATGTTACAGTATGAATGTTAAAGAAATAACATATAGTATTAATATTTATGATAGAAGTTAAGTATATAGTGTTGAGATATGATATTAAATAGAAAATATAAATATAAAGATTTACTAATGAATTAAAGTTAAATAAAGTATTCTATAAGACAGTTAGTGAGATGTATGTTTTAAGAGATCAACTTGTTTAGATTTAGCAAGACTACATTGAGTATAATGTGTGTCAGTTTAAGTTTGATGTCATCAGTTTAAGCAAGATATTCTTACTTTATTTAGACACTGCTTTTCAACACTGTCTATAAGACACTCTTTTTCTTTTCTTTCACCTCACTCACAACTCTCTCACCTACTACCTTCACCTCTCAACTCATCTTCTCTCTTTTCTGCCTTCCTCTACAAGGCATCAAGGCCTGCCTCACCTCAGACTCAATCTCAGTCTCAGTCTTACCTCTGTGTCTTTCTTGCCTCACCACTTCAGCTTCAGCACCACAGCTGCTACCCTCTCAGCACAGAGGCTGTCTCACTTCAGACAGGCTGTGACAACCTGAATTCAAGCACCAGCTGATCATCCTGGCTGCACAGCATCGCATGGTGCCGTCGATGTTTTGTCCCTTCAGGCGGTACCTTCTTGATCTGCTGCATCTTCATCGCTCCTCTCCTCTCCTCAGTTCTCGAACAATTCAATTCTTTGTTGCGGTTCCCTCAACAAGACTCACGCTCGTGGTTGCGCAGGACCGGATGCCAGAGATCTCGGCTACAGTGTCACTGCAGTAGCTTTACACTAGCAACGGCGCAGTACTATCCTCAAAGTCGCCGATGCCCATCCTACGCTCCTTCAAGCAAGCCTCAGTCTGATCTGGCTCGTCGCTAAGGGGAGATGCCCAATAGCAAAAAGGCCTTGCAATCTCAAGACCGGATGTCAGAGATTCTGACTGCGATGCCAGTTGCAGCGGGGCTGGCTACAGAACCCTGCCAACATCTCTCAGGTTGAAGAAAAAATCAAAAGCACCTCCTCAAAACCCCTGAAAGATTGACTAAAGACTGTATCGCCCATAGTGTATGGTCATCTCACCTGAGCTGGCGCCATCAAGCCTTCTTTTTCTGGCGACCTCATTGTTCTATTAGCGCTGGAGGATCTGCATGAGAATAATGGCTTGCCGATTTGAAAGAGATGTTCAGAGAAACTATTGCAAGAGGAAGACATTTGTCTCTCTGACGATGAGAAGCAAACATTTCGCGGAAAGAGCAGGGGTTTGGCGCTGCTCTTAGTATTCCGATGAATCCTGGATGGTTCGTGGGTAGGCAATGATTGTATGAGTTCGAAACGTTAGATGGATTAGGTGAAGTAGGGCTATCACCAAACCGCTATGAAAACTCGTCTGTTTTATGCGGTCTCTGCCCTCAGCCATCCCTAGAAAAGAGCATAGTACCTCATATGTGATTGTTACAACAACTGAGTGTTGTGCTCCGTTCGAGACGTTGGCGAAGTCGGCGCGAAATCGATAAGGCGAAGCTCTAGGCTACGATTTTGGACTGGATCCTTGTTGCGGAGTCGGAAAAGCTGATGCATTAAAGCCATGGTCAGCGCGGTCCATACGAGTAGGTACCAGAACCTCGAGAAACGGGCTCTTACATCGGCCTCCTCCACACAGAATGCCTTGAGCACCTGATGATTGCCTTCCTGCCCATCTACAACAGATGCTATCCTTGGCCGCCAGATAGATATCGCAGCTTCCTTGATTTCACCACCATATTCGATGTCGAACCCAAGGACTACAGCTATATTCCCGTCTGAGCCGCAGATATAGTCGTCTGCAAGCCGCGCTAAGTCTTTCTGCCGTCGCGAGTATGAGGTCTCCATGACGATAAAGGGATACTGAGACTCGGTATGCGCGAAAGACGCGTCCGGTGAACGCTTCGGCAATCTTCCGTCTACGGGCCCATGCCCGTGCAAATAAACATCCGAAGTTGTTTCCGACATGAGTTTATCGACAGTGGCCGCAGTTTCCGTGTGCTCCCGCTTGAGTCTCGTAGTTGCGATCTGATCTCCTCTGCAACCAATTCCGCGAAGATGTCATGTATTGAAGTCGGCATCCATACGCTGATAGTGGAATCCTGTGGAGACCAGTCGAATCTGCCGAACATACACAGTGTCGGTATCATTACCAGCCCAAAATGGTGTGGAAGGCCCTTCACGTACCTTGACTTATCCACGACGAAGGGAAGAAGATCGTCGTCCTTGCCCAAAGAATCCCACAGCAGATCGTACTCATGCGGGTTCAGCGGTAGTTCTACCCACCAGGCTCTTCGAAACCCATTTTGGCTCTGCCCACCCCAGGAGGCCTTGATTACTCCAAGAAATCGTGTGGTCCGCCATCACTTCGCTCAGCAAACTTCGATATTGAAGTCGATCCCAGTTGAGATGGGAACTAGCTCTCGAAATCTCTGGCAGTCTGAGCACATGACCTTTCGCTCATTGCAGCCGCGGTCCAATTAGGCAAACGTTTTAGACTGATGGGCCATTGGAGCGGTGAACTTGGCAAAGCATCACATTAATTCTGGTGGCGGGTCCAGCTCCGAATATTAAGAGCATCATGCTTCGGTCCCTGTCTTCACACTCTTTCAATCGCCTTTTGTATCCTTGCGACTGTTGTTACGGGCTTTGCATAAGTGAATCTTCCTCAATAGTCATATTCTCCAGATTGATCTTCACTAGGAGTGAGTCTCTGGGTGTGCGGATAGGATGTCTGTAGTACCAAACTCTTCAGCCAGCATTGTGACATCCGTGAATATGACACGTATCCGCGAATCTTTGGGTCCGTACCTTGCCAGCACCCTATGACCTCCTTCGACCGATGGTAGACTGATAGCAGGTAGGTGGTTACAGTTTGTAGATGCCAAGTATTCGCAAGCTTTGTGCACAGGCTAAAACCAAAACAACGCGTTTATAGTTAGCCCGGATGCTTTATGGACTTCAGGTTAAAAGGCAACTCATGAGCAAGAGACGTGTTATTTTGAACGCACTTGCCACTTTAGAATCGCGACGTAAAGGCCTCTCATTCCTATACAAGAATCTAATATATTTCGCGCTCATCATGTGGCACTTATTGGCAGATGTTCACTTCGACATTAAAACGCTACCGAGACTTCAATCCTTCTTCAATTTCTACTTGGAACGATTCGAGCAGACACGTCCCCACCATGTGATTTTCTTGGGCGACACGTTCAATGTCAGGAATGGCACAGATACCCACCTCCACCGTGTATTTTCAGATTACTTGCTTTGGATGCTCGACGCACCGCAATCTCCACAAATTCATTTATTGGTTGGCAATCATGACATGAAGAATAGGTACAACCGAACGGATAACGCTCTTTATCCGTTTTCCCTTGTTCGAAACCGGATCAAAGTGTACCAGGAGATTACACGAGCTGATCTTGATGGTCACAAGGCTGTCTTCATACCATATCACCATAATGAGGCACAAGTAGCTCGTTACATCCGAACGCAGCCGTTTGATGAAATACAGTCTACCATAGCCTTTTCCCATGGTTCTTTCCGAGGTGCTATTCGGAACGGAGCATCGGACAGCAGTCATGACGTCTGCCATGATTCTGTAATGAATCGTACCAATTTGGGTCGCTATCACCGCGCTTTTCTAGGACACTTTCACACTCATGGCTCTCTATCACAGTGCTCTAATGTCACATATGTAGGATCACCAATTCAATCTAATATGGGCGACGCAGGGGACCTAGAACGTGGCTACGTCGAATACGATCCAAAAGCAGACACGTGGAATCTAGTAGTCAATCCGGAAGCGGAGTACTATTTGACCATGAGCTGGGCTGAGTCCGTCGAAAGCCCTCATCGTGTTCGGGGAAAGAAGATAAGAGTGACTTTGGAGACAACAGATCAAGCTGAGGGTGCGTGGACGGACGAAGCTGTAGAAAGGCACGTTGTCAATCTGTATAGCCATGGAGCGGCTCACGTGGACCTGCGACGGGCGCCGCAACTGAAGGACATCTCCGAGCCATTGCTGGAAGCAGGCGAGGTTATGGCGGCCCGTAATGAACTTATGGAGCAAAAGCTTCATGATGACGCTTTGCCATCTATGGAAAATCTTGTTCAATCTTTTTTACGTGCTGAGCGCACAGTTAGCGATTCTGCAGACATCCGTGACACACACAGTTTGACATCAAACCGTGAAGATTACTTGCTCCGAATTATTCACGACCATCAACAGCAGCATGGAGTGGCCACACCTGCCACCACCTTCCATGCCGACCTCTTGTGTATCGAAATGTGTAACTTTCGCGGCGTTTCCGGCAATACTAGCTTCAATTTGGAGGCTCTGTCGCGCGGGACGGTATTCCTAGTGGCATCTAGTAATGGAAACGGCAAATCCACACTCCTTGAAGCCATATTTTGGTGTCTCTATGGCAAGTTCCTGGACCCGGACGTGAATGCCGAGGAAGCCATCCATACTGGCAAGCGGTCATGTAGCGTTGCGCTTTACTTTCGCAACGGGTATACATTCACACGCTCTCGAGCCGGAAAACGTCCAAAGTTTGAGATCTCGCATTGTGGTAGAGTTGTCGAACAAGGCCACGACGCGGGAACGACAACTCAGCACCTGGAGTCGCACCTCCTCCACATGACTAGCGAGACCTTCCGTCGTACAATTGTAATTGCTGATCATGCTAGTTCAGCATTCTTGGCAGTGCGAGACGCGCAGCGTGCACAGAGCCTAGACATCATGTTCGGTTTGGACGTGCTCCGAAAGTATCGTAGCCGGCTTGAAGAGGAGTCTAAAGAGACCAAAAGTCGTTGGAAGGAGGTCCAGGCTGACTGCGACGAAGCAAACAAATCTCTGACGAGGCTCGAATCTTTACGCCAGAAATGTTCAAGTGAGCTAGACGATTGCAAACTTACTATAGAATGCAAGAAAACAGCCATACAGACTGAGAGGCGAAGGAGCGAAGAAATTCAGGGCCAGTTGCAACAAAAGGAAGACTCTATACCGAAACGCCGGCGTACGATGGAAATCGTGAAGGGAAAGATTGCACAACTTCGACATCAGGCCAAGCTCTATCAGACAATGGAAAGTGTAAGAAGCGCTCAAGCAAAAGTCGAACGGTATCGGGCAGCGCTGGCAAGAGAAGAGGAAAAGCAGGAGCGCCCTTGGATACAGGTTTATTCGTTTGTATATCGATTGAGCCAAAACTATCTAATCCCTCTAATCAGCACCATTTCGTATGCGGGTGCTCAATTACCTTGGCTCAATCGATTACTTGCGCCAGTCGTACAGGGATCACTGACGCGACTTACACTTTGGGCATCGCCACCTGCGACAGCGCTTTCCCGAGACGGCCTAAGAAGGCTCATGGAAAAGTTACAGAATACTGAGGCTCTTCTGCATGTGTTAACAGAAAAGACCAGCCCGCGACTCCTGAAGCCAAGCCTAAAGCATAAAGAGGCTTACCTTCAGGATACGCATGGAGACGAAGAGGAGCAGACTGCCGATTTGTGCTCTGCAAATGATTGTGTATTTCGTTCAATGGATGAATTGCAGATCTTCCAGCTTGGACAACAGACTGAAGGGTTCTTACAACTTGCAATAGAGAAGCACATGAGGATTCAGGCTTCGTTAACAGGAGACGAAAAAGATCACTTGGCGATGAGCCAGCAGGTCCAACAATTGTCGTGCAAGATTTCCCGCCAAGAGGGCCAGCTGGAACAGATGATTCAGCAGGAAAACTCGCATTCTCAGAAAGCAGACCAGTTGACGCAGGAGCACAAAGACTTGCTCCTGTGTCAAGAGTCCAGCACGACTGAACGTACTAAAGTTGAAACCAAGCGGGCACTCGAGACGTTCTGGCTAGACCAGCTGCAAGACGCTGCAACGCAAAAAGGGCCTTTTATTACGTACTGCCGTGCACGCTATGTTCGCTCGCTCAATGCGCTGATAGCACAAGTATTAGAGGAACTCAATCAGGACATCGAAGGAATCGTTACACAACACCTTGATTTTCAGTTACAACCAGACTACACTCTAGAACCCATCCATGGTGCCCCCTCTATGGGTAAACGCAGTAAAGGTCAGAAAACACGCACTTATCTCGCCTTGTTTCTAGCCATGTTTCAGCATACGCGGTCTCGGCTCCCCTTCCGCACGTCATTTGTTTTCCTGGACGAAGTCATGGATACTCTCGATCTGCAGGGCATCGAGTCTCTACAGCAATGGCTCCAGCGTTACGTCGAGGTGAGGGGAATGCAGGCTTTTTTGATGACGCACAGAGAGACAAGCTTGCTTGGGAAGGTCATCGAGGTGGTAAGGGACCGGAAGGGAGGCACGGTGTACAAATTAAGGCAGGGAGAAACAGCGAGCTTCATCCCTAAGCTCAGGACCTAAGAACCACCAAGGTCCTAAGAACCAGCCAGATCCTAAGAACCAGCCAAGATCCTAAGAACCACCCAGGACCTAAGAACCAAGTTCCTAAGAACCACCCATGATCCTAAGAACCACAAGAGGGATAGACCAAGGAAGCGAGGGATGGACCTACATGGACCCTGACGTAAAATCACGTGCTGTATTTTGACCAAACATGGTCGCTGCGCCCCAGCTCCATCCTGGCAATCGCCAGCTAAGTCCTAAGAACCACCCAAGGTCCTCTCTAGCCCTGCTCCCAACACTCTTTCTCATCTCCGCCTCCGTCCACTTTTGCATCCCTCTCCGCTCTATTTCTGGGTGCCCTTCTCGCTCCACTTCTGGATGTCCTTCTCGCTCCACTTCTTGATGTCCTTCTCGCTCCACTTCTTGATGCTTTCTATTCGTGGCGTATCACCATCCATGGCATGCACCCCCAGCCGTGGTCCATACACCAACTGTGGTCCACACCACCAGTCGTGGTTTACACCATCCTTGGCATACGCTTCTCTGGCATACACTTCTCTGGCATACGCTTCTCTGGCATACGCTTAGCATACTCTAACTCATGAGGTCATAGTTATTTTAACTAACTTTCAAAATGGCGTGCTACGGCTGCACCCTACTTCAGAACAGTGAGCGAGATTTCCTAGACTCCTGAAATTTGCTCAAGAGCGAGGGGCGGAGCCTATTGGTGTATGCATGGTGGTTTTGCCGTCGGGCTCTTTCCCAGAGTAATGGTACAATGGTTGTCAAAAGTCTTCGCTCAGTTAGCTAGTTTTCACATGTAAAGTCATGGCCAGGAAACCCCCCTCCAATTTAGGCTGACCTCATGCTTACCTAATTCACCACTTTTGACATCTTTCTATAAGAACTCTCCACATCTCTTCTTCTTAATCTGTTCATCTTTTCTTTCTTTTCTACTTTCATGTATCATACTACACACATCAGTCAACCTCTGTGTCACATTCTCTCTTTCTGAAACTGTCTCACTGCTTCACTCTCTTCACTTTTTCAATCATCAATTCTTAATTCTTAATCATCTTACATCTTTCACTGCAGCTTGCACTCAATATCTTCTTCATCATCAGAAAGCTCAAAGTGCAGCTGTTGTAACAGATATTGTGATGTATAAATGTCTTAATTACAATTCTTAATTAATTAAATACATCAACATCTCTTTCATCTCTGTCTTATCTGCTTCATCTGCTTCACAATATTCTGCAATTATCTTTTTGTCTTTCATATCTTCTTTAAGACAGCTCTGAATCTAAGCATCAGCTTTTATTTTAAATATACTTTTCTTATTTAATTACAGTCTTTTTTCAAAGTCTTTTGTCAATTTTGCTTTTCTTCTTTCAGCTCAGCACATATTACAACTTAATAACTTAATTACTTAATTACTTAACTGCTTGATGATTGTGTTGCTGAGTCAAAGAGATTTAACTAAAAATGAATATTATGATGCTGCATCTTGCTGTTTAGCAAGAATCTTAAGAATCATTGTAATGTAACTGAATGTCATTAATGCTGTAGTGAGACATAATTTCTTGCACATACATTAAAATAAAGACTGTACTAAATATCACTATCTTTTCTGTAAATAGATATTCTCATTCAGAGATGAAGAAACAGCTAATTTAATCTCATTTAATGTATAGTAATGAATTCTGCATGAACTGCAGTCAGAGTGCTTAATAATGATGAGTTATTTTATTAACTATATATATTAATGATGAGTCAGCTTTCTTGCTAACATTTTAATGAGAAATTAATTTGCTTTAGACAGTCATTATAACTATTATCTTTAACAGCAAGTGCAGTAAGTTTAAGATTCTAATGAGCTGAAATGTAAGGTTATGCAGTTAAGAGTTTAATTTATACTGAAGAGTTTATAAAAATTACATTTTAAATAAATAAAGCTGCATCTGCACATCTCTAAATCTCTACTCTCAGTGCTTTCTGTCTTCATCTTTTTTCAAAGTAAATCTTAAATCACTTATATCTTTTCATCTTAATCTCACTTTACAATGAATTCTATTTGCTTCTATTAACTCTCTTAAATGATAATCATCTTTAGCAACAAGATAACTCATTTTTCATTTATCTGCAGTTGCTCAGCCATCATGTCTAGACTGACTGTCAGGCTTTTTCAAAGCTGATTTTTTGCTTATTTTGCATGCCTTGTTAGTCATAAACAATTATAGTGACAGAAACATAAAGAATTTAAACAAAACTTTAGCTGTGTGCATTAAGCTTGAAAGTGATTTAATTTTTATGATTTTAGGCTCATTTTGTAGAGAATTGTGAGGGATTTCTAATGATGTAAAAATTACCAAAATTACTCAACAAACAATGAAAATTACACAATATTACAAGTTAAGTCAGGCCTCAATGTTGAGCTTAATGAGTCAGGTTAAGTTTTGAAAGTTGAGCTTAACTTAACTTGATGATTACTTTAATTATATCTAGTGAGAATGATCAGCAACACATTATCTGAGATGCTGCATTGAAGTATGTTGAGATTGTAAAGATTGTAAATCTTATTACATTTAATCAGCAAAGAGAACACATTGTAAAATGATAGTTTAATAGTAATGACTTTAATAGAGTTCAAGATCTGTGCTTAAAGTGTTAAAGTCTTCAGAGAATTAATATTTAATATAATGTAAAAGATTACACATCAAAAGCTCTGAAAGACAATTGCATTAAGAATGATGCTGATGATAATAATTATAATGATAATAATAATGATAATAATAATCTTTTATCTCTTTAAAACATTCTCTTTAAGATAAAGTTTAAGAAAGCTATAAAAAATGATGCTCTGAGTCTGAAGCAGTATATACTTATTTAATAATTAGTTGTTATGAATAGTTTAAAAGACAATTCTGTTAAGATTGATGCTAATACAGACACTACTGCTTTAAAACTCAACAATAATGAAAATAAATATTTTATCTTTTTAAAATCTCTTTCTGAAGTTCTTCTTAATTGTTAACTAACAATTCTTATCAAATCACTACAGAAAACTCAATTAAGCTGAATCACAATGACTTAAACAACATAACATTTAGTTCAGATCATAAAAGTCTTAATTTTACTTCTATAAATAATTAATTAAACATCTACTCTTTTTTTAATGATCTCTTAAGTAAAATTGCAGTGAGCTATCAGCATATTAATTCAGCACTTATTAAAGACATTAATGACAATTAAAAGATTGACAATCTTAATTATAAAAGTATCAATAAAGAAAGTGTTGACAATAATTACTAGTTACAGTCTGCAGCACATTAAAGATCTGACTGATCTGCATTGAATAGTTAAATTGTAACAGAAGTATCTAAATGCAATAGCTTAAATTAAGTATCATCAGCTTCTGCTAATAATGTTTATAATGTTTTTGCAGAATTTGAGAGAATTCTTAACAGAAATCAGTCAAGACATAAACATCAAAGATAGCAGCACTGACTATTATCTTTAAATCTCAGTAATTCAGTCTTAAAACATTCTGTAATCTTCATTGATGCTGTCAAGATGTTTTACAGCATCATTAATAAATTAAGCAACATTGAGAACAATGTCACTCTAAATCACAGTAGACACTACAGTCATCAAAACTTCAACAGAAACAATGATAAAAATAGTAATACTAAATTACTGAAAGTCTTAATCTCATTTAATAAAGACTTAAGAAAAATTCTTTATCTTATATCTGTGATTTAGCTATCTAATGCATTGTCTATCTATAACTGCAGTGAGACTTTCTGACAGCTTGCAAAAATAATCTTATTGATGAGTAACTTTCTTTCAGTGATTGCTGCAGTAGCAGTTTACAACAACAATCTTTTTAATTTCTTTATAGAAAGACTCATCAAGACTGATGATCAGAAGAATTATGTTAACTATAATAACTGCAAAGAACTAAACAACAAACTTAATATAAAACAGATGTTGTTCTCTTCTTCTTAAACAGTCTTAATCTTATATCATTCTTTTCTCTTTGTAAGTGACTTCACAAGAATCAGAAGCATCAAAATAAGTTAAGTATCTTTTTAAATAGATAATTAAGATAAGCTCAACAGTCTGTCTTAAATTGTTTCTGAATGTATTCTAATATATATTTCTCTTGATAGATCTCATCTGTAACAAAATGATGAGAATGAATTGTCATAATAATGAGAATCATGCAAGTTCTTTGCTGAAAGAGCAGCAGAGTTTGAATGCTTTGTTTAGTAACAACACTTTGCTGCTTAACATTAGCATCTCATCTCAGCAAACTCAACAATCTTTAATGTACTTAAGAAGATCTAAGCAATTAATTACACATAGTTGCAGTACTGTCAGCCTGAAGTTTACATCAATGTTGCAAGCAACAATTAGTTTAAAGACAAACTGAAAAAGTTATAAAGTCAATCTTTATTTTATTTATAAGCATCATCTTAATCACATCATCTTTCTTCTTTCTCTCTGACTGACAGACTCAGTTGATGACAAGAAGATCTATATGAAAGATTATGTTTTTGTGAGATGCAGTAATAATGATGATGATGATGATGATGAAGAAGGTGAGGCAAAATTATTAAAGATAGTAAGAATTAAGAAAGTCTATTTTAACAGTTAATTACAAGTTCTGTAAGTATATCATCTCACTCATTTAAATGTATCACAGAAACTCAAGTTCAGTCTTTATAAGATATTTCTCTTTAATCATAAAGATACAGTTCAGATTAAGTATTTAATGAGATTTACTGAAGTAAAGAAAAACTGTAAAAGCTGTGAATGTACTTCACATTGATGTTGAAACAAGTGATATAAGATTAGATAAAGAAAGATTATTGTTAATGATAAATTGATGAAGAGATGAAGGCTAAGAGTGTAATGAGACAAGAAATGAGAATGCAGTTATAATTAACTGATTTAAAGCATTGTCACTGTCTCTTCACTGAGATTATGAGAAGATCAAAGCTAATTTGTTAACTACTTAAGTGCAAGACTTTTCTTAACTGTGTACTGCAATCTCAGAGCATCATCTACACATCTATGTATGTAAGTAATTACTGTCTTAAGATCATCTTCTTCTTTACTCAGCACTATTAATAAGAAGAATATAGTGTAATGTAAAGTACTGCATCATTTAAGAATAAGTTAATAGTCTTCTGAGTCTTTTCTTTTAATATATATATTGTGTTGTTCTTTATTCATCATGCACAGCATGTTGCTCTGACCTGCTACTGCTCAGTTATTCTTCTTAAAGTCTGATTGCAGTTAAGTTAATAAATCTTTTAATGCATTCTTAAGTCTCTGTTTACTCATCACTCATAAGAGACTTCTGTGAGAATGTTGTTTGCACATAATTGTTAAAGTTTGCTATTAATCATCTAGATCTATAAAAGACATTCATTGACATTATTAAAGTTGCTGATATTCTAACTGCATCACTGTTGTGTCATAAGAGAGACAGAATTTCAATTAAAGAAGTTATAGAAGCACTAGACATCATTTAAAGAGTCTTGTAATCTACAGTTATAAAGCATTTAATGACAACTTTAAATGAGACTGACTTCACATTTAAGTTAAACTGACTAAAGAATGAGCTTTAATTCTTTATTTCTTTGTTTAATTAATAGATCTTTAAGTTCTTATTTACAACCTTCTCATTTAGATATACTGTATGAGACACAGTATATTGTAGAAATAATAATGAGTTCTTGTTGACAGTGATAGTGACATTGTTCTTGAGAAAGATAGAGTCATCATTGTTGATGAGGTTAAGAATAGAAATAGAGTGTGTGAGTTAAGAAGCTTAAATAGACTGTAAGTTAACTGTTTTCTTCATTTAAGATGTCTTCTTCTTTGTAGAAGAAGTCTTTATAGAGGCTTTTTGTTTAGTTATGATGATAGTGATAATGAGAATGACAGTGAGGTTTAATTAAGAGTGAGTAAGTAATGAGAAGAATTTTTGACAGGTTTTACATGTATTTTGTTATAAAATTTTGCCAAATGACCTTTGGCACAGCACTTCTAAAAATTACTGTAGCATATCACACAGTGCATAGTGCACCTAATAGTGATAGAAAGATATGACTAACAAGAGTGCAGAGATCTCTCATATCAAGAGTGTTTTAGTTTATAATAAAGAGACTAATGTGCAGTACAGAGTACAGTTTAGTCATTTTAGTAAAGAGTACTTACAAGAGACTTAACATCTTAGTTATGATTCATTAAATCTTGCAACAATAAAAGTCTATAGACAATACTTATGATCTGCTATAATACAAGATAATCTCATTAAAGTATCTAATTCACTCAGTTCACATAAAGTTAATCATACTGCTTAAAACACATGACTGCACTGATACAGCATAACTATTTAAAGATAAACTGTTACAGTCTTCTAAGCCTAATGGCTAAAAGCTATAACTCTAATGGTAAAACTATGATATGAGTGAAAGATGAGTGAATGTAAGAGCTACAATGACTACTTAAATAGTAGCTAAGTAACTCACTAAGGCACATGGCTGAGTCCATGTGGCTAAATGGCTAAGTAGGCTATTTGCCTAATAGGTGAAGGTGGTGGTGGTGAGGTAAGCTGTAGTCAGGTGATAATCCTGATAAGTGTCACAAACAAAAGAAACTGCAATGCTCTCATCACTATGTCTTTATTCAGATAGTCTGTGCCCTATGAGCTTGAAAATGCAGCAATGGTGCTGAGCTTATGAGACAGCATTGAGGTGTTATGATTAAATGGCTCAATGATGATGTAATATCAAGACATCTTGAAATTGATTGAACAATGAGATGTCAATGAGATGATAGTGTGAATGAAACACTTACATAAGTCATGAACTGTTAGATAAGACTTTGTGCTGTAAGAAAGAGATGTGATGAGCTTCTTTTATATAGATATGAAGTCTTGTGAAGTCTTTGTGTCATGACAAAAATAGTTATATAGATTGATGACAATAAGGTGTGATATGATGTTCATGTGATGATTTGATGTAGTATCTTCACATAGTAAGGTAAGTAATAAGGTACTTAAGGCTGTCAAAGCTGACAATTTGTCTTGTTGTGATGGTGTTTTGACTTGAAATTGACTTGAAAGAATGACATAATTAAGTCTTCATTGATGAAGAATTTTGTGCATAGTAGGCTGCATGATGATATGCATGTCAGTAGAATTTTAAGGTGTTTTAAAGACTAAATCAGCCTCTCAATAGTCTATAGTAAGCTTATTTTGTTTTAAATCAATGTTAGCTTCTTCTCTTGTCAAGATATCCATTTCTAATAGAACTTCAGTGTAAAGATTATTCACTAGATAGACTATGATATCTAGTCTTATTGATGACATCAATGTGACTATGTAAAGTGATAATTTCATCAATTAATCAAGTATCTGCTTTCTGAAAAAGCCTTTCACCATTATAAGAAGTGTTTGTTTGATTTTAGCCTTATTCACTAGACTTTAATCAATAAATGTAGTTGTGCTTTCAGTATCTAGACAAATAGTCATTTTCTGCTTGATGTCATGTCAAAATAGAGTTGCTTTGACAGTGATGTATTCATGAACTGATGATTGTGAGATGACAACAATGTTTTAAAGGGCATGCTCAATGTAATTAACTTGCTGAGTAGCTGCCTTAGTGATACTGAAATGAGTGTCAACTTTATATCAATTAAGAATGTGATTTCAAAGGTTTTTGCTTGTTTCTAGAGGCATTTTACATGAACAACATGAATAAAGTGAATCATCATATTGAGTAGGCTGCACAGAGTTGTTAAAGAAGACATTAGTGTGATGTGAAGATTCAGAGATGTTGACATAATGTAAAGATTTGTTTTTGACATTATTATCAGCAGACAATGCATCATTTAGTTTATATGTTCTGTATGACTCATTCATTTTGATGAAATAGACAGAGCAAGATGATGATAAGACTTCATTTTGATGTTTAAATTGTGATTTGTTTCATTAATCATTTGAATACTCAGAACAATGAAGCTGTTAATTGTTACTAATGAAATTATATGGCAGCATACAATTTAATTGTTGCACTTCATAGTCTCAATTATTCATTTCATAGCCTTGATTATTTGTTTCATAGCCTCAATTTGCAGCATTTTTGAAGGCATTATTTGACAAGTAGTTGAAGTGATGAGGCTGTCAGTTGTTATCAGCAAAATTGTATAATGATGATTAACTTTAAGATTGCAATTCATAATCTTGCTGTTCATATCAGTATGAAGGCTGACTGAACAGACATTTTCACATGTCTTTATGTTTCTCTAGCTGTTCAATAAAGCTAATCATCATTGTGTCATATCTAAGCTGCAGAATGTCACACTGAAGTTTAGAATTGAGCTTGTTTTAGATTAATGATAGCTGATTTAATGTAAATAAGTCAGTGTTTCTTTCATTTTGAATCATTGCTTGCACATAAGCTGTAAGATTAATGTGATCATTTTGTAAGTTGTCAAGAATAAATTATAGAGCAAGTAAGACATCTAAGATGACTTGCTCTGACTGTTTAAATTGAGTCATTAAGATATCTACTCAGTTTTTAATGCTGAGGCCTTCATGTAAATCATTCTGTTGTAGATCTGACAGTTCAACAACATATCACTGTTGAGTGAAGTCACAAAGACAAATGTGAAGACTAATGTAAATAAGATGTATGCTCTTAATCATGACAGTGGCCTTTGCTTGACTCAGAAAGAGATGCACATTGCAGTAGTACACATTCTTTTTTAGCTGAATGAAATTGCTCTTTTCATATGCATTGTTAAGATGTGAATCAAAATAGTTAATGTTCTCTGATTGAAAGGCTAGTGACAGTGTAGCAGTGAGGTGCAGCAAGAATTCTTAATAATAATTATGTTTAAGCTCTTCTTTCTTTCTATTGTCAATGCACTTATTGCCCATTTCTTTCATATTATATTCACTATTATAATCATTATTTCATCTCAGCTCAAAAGCAGATCATCTTATATTGAGCTTGAAAGCAGATCTTCTTGCTGAGATAAATGTAAGAGCTGAAAGATGTAAATATGATAAACTAATTGTTGTTGACTTCTCAGCTTAATAAGATTGATCAGATAATTTTAAAAAGCTGATGAATTGTTGTGACTGTGATCTTAATTCAGAACAGTGAAGCAAAGTAATTAGAGTTTCTTATATATTATTCATCAGCTTGTTTATCATATAAGTCTGTCATTTCAAGACATCTAGACAGGCAGATTTGCTAGATGACTGTTTAACTTCAGAAGAAGAAGACAACAAGATTTATACAGTTAAAAAGCTTTTTTTTATGTCTTTTAGATTGAGAGACTCATTTTAAGCAAAAGAGTCAGATAAATAAGCTGAAGACATAGCTTCATACTGATATGAAAGTAAAGTAAGATAGTAGTGTTTAGTTTGTTGAACTACAATGACTTAAATGAATGTAGAGTAAAAAGATAGAGTAGTAAAAAGATAATTAGACAGATAGACAAATTAATGTGTTGCTGATGTTTTGATGAGGCTGAGAAAGGTGATGAGGTATTGAGGTGAAGTGAAAGTGAGGTGAAAGCAAAGAACAAAGAGATTATTAGATATAAAGATTTAATGCTAAGTCTTCAAGTTAGTGCTATCATATTGTTACAGTCTTCTAAGCCTAATGGCTAAAAGCTATAACTCTAATGATAAAACTATGATATGAGTGAAAGATGAGTGAATGTAAGGGCTACAATGACTACTTAAATAGTAGCTAAGTGACTCACTAAGGCATATGGCTGAGTTCATGTGACTAAATGGCTAAGTAGACTATTCACCTAATAGGTGAAGGTGGTGGCAACAAGGTAAGCTGTGATCAGATAATAATTCTGACATAAACAGAGATTGTGTTAGTCTCAGTATATTGTTAAGTTCTTGAGAGCAGATCAATCACTATAGCTTTTGTGATTAGCTGTTTAATAGTTAAACAATGTTGTATTATATAATTATGAAATTCAAAGTGACAGATAAGAAACTTAACTGAATGACAGTCTTCTTCAATATTGTAGTTAATAGATAGAGCTTTTCTTTTAAGTTTGAAAACATAGTTATAGTGAATAAAAAGCTCTCAGTGATTGCTTGTAAGTAAAAATATACTGAGAACTTTGAATGCTTCATATAACTGATCTTGCTTCAGACAGACTTGCATATTATAGACAGTTTAATTTTCTTTTACTTATAGATAAATAAATTCAATCTCATTACAGACTGAATGAATGACTTAAATAAACAAGATAGATCTTAATATTCATTATAACAAGCTCATTCAGTTATCTATAGTGATAGTGCTGAAGAGATTCATATTCTTCTTACTTCATAATGATGAGAGTTAATATTCATCACAGACTCAATCAGAACAGCATTTTGATATTTATTGTCATGATGCAGATTTAGATTGCTTAATAAGAGATTGACATATTGCACTATTCAGAATTAATTGAGTTTGAAGTCAATGTTAAATCAAATAGAATGAGTGTTTAAGCATCTAAACATTAGCTTCTCTAGACTAAAGAATTGTCAGAGTATTTACTTTTTAAATTGTAAATCTTAAATTAATGTTTTTTCATGATGAGTCTGAATGATTCACTGTGTTGTAAGAAAATTCATAATCTAATAAGATTAAAGTTAACTTCTTTATTTCTAGATATGTTTAAGTAAGCTTCTCTGTTTCTTTACAGTCTCAGTCATTCTTAATCATGACAAATATATCAATCATCAATATTGAGAGATACAAGTCAGCAAGTATGATGTTGACTTTAATATAAAATAAGACTGAGTTAAAGCAGACTAAGAGTGAATGATAATTTACTTCTTAAATGATTATGCTGCAGATTAAGTGTCTAAAATGAGACAACAAGACAGTTTAAAAAGATATGTAACAAAAGCAACAATGATTAAAAAGAGATTAAAGTTTCTTAAATGAGGTTCTGAAAGTTATAACAGCTCATAATAGATAGTAAAAAGACTGAATGTGATTTCTTAATCTAAGATGTTTAATATTAAATTGATATGACTACAAAAAGAAAGAAGATAATAGTGAGCTGTATTTAAACAATGTTATAATAAACTGTAAACAGAGATCTTAGTAGCTGAACTTTTTGTGAAATAATGCTGTTTTATTGCATCAACAAGAATACATGCAAAGTAAGTGATGAGAAAGCAATTTAATATAAATTAAAAATGAATCTATTGCAATATATTTCTATAATCTCTTTTACACATTTACATTCAGACTTTAGTCACTCTCTGTTCTTTGCTGCATTCTTTATTAAATTATAATGCATTGATGATTCTAACTCTGACATTGAGACAAAAAAGTTATTGATATTTTTAAAGAACTCAACATCTAATGATTACAGAAGTTAGCTATTTAAATTAGTCATTAAAGATTCTTGATATAAGTATCAGAGCTAATATTCTTTATGAATTTATTTCTATTTATTGTCTTAATTAATTTATAATGTTGATACATTCTTCAATACAGTACATCTTACATATTTTTCAACTTTAAATTCTTTAAACAACACTGCTCTTTAAGTCAGACTATGACTTTCTTCATTTTCTCAGCATTCAGTTTGCTTCACATTACATTTAATTTAAAGATATCAATGTTTAAATTGTAAAAATATTTAATTTCAGTCTGTTTCATAGATCAGTTAACTTCTGTATCATAGTAGCTAGATTGTAATATAATAACACATTAAGTAGTTTTTATTTCTCATTAAAGTGACCATCAAGTCAGATTAATCTGACTTGATTTGAATAAAGCTTCTGAGTCAGATTAGATTGAGCTTTAATTGTTAGTTTAAGAATTTAAGTTAAACTTAAACATTGAAGCTTAACTTATTTCAGAAGCTCTGTCTGAGTTTTAAAAATTCTGAGACTGATTAGTAAGTGAGTTCTTGAGACTTGACTTAAGAGTAAAGATTATGAACTTAAAGATTATTGATATATGAGTGTTATAAGTAAGCATTATATATACATAGTTAAACAGCTTTCAATTTAGTCTATTTATTTACTATATTGAGAGTTAGATATTCTCAAAATAGTCTAGTAATGATTGCTTTAATCTGCATCTTTAAATGTGATATTTCAGTTATATATATATCTCTTAATGAGAGACATGTTCTTGTGCTGAATGATAACTTATTTTGCATAAATTGCAGTCAGATTGACATCTACATTCTGTTAATTGATAAATGATAATTACTGTACAGTTCATTAAACATACTTTTAAAGAAAACAACAATATATGCTTTTACTGCTTTCTGCAGACTGTTAATGACTGAGCTTTAAAAGCAGAACATCTTATGTTGAGAGAAAACTTTTTTTAAATAATTTTAAGTTATTTTGCAACAAAGTCTTTGAAAAAACAGTTTCACTATTAGAAAATCTGTTGATTTCTGATAGTGATGTATTTCATAAAGAATAATGACTGTAGAACAGAGCATTATTATTAAATATTATATTATATATTAAAATTAAGCTTACTGCCTGACTTTCAGTGATGAACTGACTTAAATGCTTCAGTATTTTTTTTCTGTATTTACAGCATTATTTTTTTTCTTTTTCTCATCAACATCAATTTTTTCTTTTTTAAGTGTCTTTTTAAATGTTCTTTCTGCTGCTGCTGTCTTCTCTTTATCTAATACAGTCTTTATAACACTGCATCTTGAAGTTTTCTTAATATGTATCATGATGTAATATAACAGTACAATGATGCTTTAAAATTAAGTTAATAAAAGTATTATTAAAAAGCAGTTTAAATGCATCTTTGAATGACAATGAGTTTTAAAGTGATCTTGTAGTTTGAAGATGCATTGTAGTTTGAAAGTGTGTTGTAATTTGAAAGTATGTAATTAAAAGATGTATTGAGAGCTTTTAAATGTTAATGATACTTAGATGTTAAATTGCTGATAAATAATACATTTATTTATAATATATACATTAATGTTATAAATAAATATATCAACACACTTACTTTTAATACTTAATCTGACACTTTCTTATCTTCATCTTTGTCACTCAATCTACTACATTCACTCTATCTCTACTCAGTCTCTATACTCAATCTCTACACTCACTAAATATGTTGCTCAATGCTATCACTTATTTTACTGCTCATTTCTTAAGATTTAATTTTATACATTATTCTTGTACTTCACTCTGATGCATAGCTGTGATGTACACATATAATACTTAATTATGTTACTCAGTATAGAACTCAGCAGTTAATTACATATTTTAGATTTTTGTCATAACAGATTTAAACATTAAGCTTTCACTGCAGACTGCAAAATGCTTAACTTTTAATTTATTCTTAATTTTTAAAGAGAAATCTGACTGCTATGACTGTTCATAGAAGTCTATATATGATTTAAAAAGAACATTTAATAAATACTTAAATAACTTAAAGACTGTATATGCAAGAAAGAAATGACAGAAATATATGAAGAATAAGAACTCTAAATAAATTAAAAATGCAAAGATGATGAATTGTAAATCTGTAAAATGAAAAAAAGATACATTGAAAAAGACTAATTCATATCAGACTGTGAACTCAGCATTAAAGAAGATCATGAAAAAGAAAATTAAAGATAAGATCTTAAAGAAGTAATATAATTATGAAATTTCTTGTAAGACTTCTTTAAAATTATTATACTTAATTATATTGCTTTTAACTATCTGCAGATGTCTACTATGAAGAAGGGTTGAAAAATAAGTTAATGAAGAATAAGAATTGAGCTTGACTTAAAGAGAAGACTGAGAAGAAGATATTATTTGTTGAAGTTTTTGCATTAAAAGAAGAGCAAGAATTTAAGAAAGTAAAGTAAAAAATATGTTACATTTATATTTTTTATAGACTCACTGACATTCTTTAAAATATCAATAAAGATAAAGTTATTTAGTAAAAACACATCAACATCAATTATTAAATTGAGAAGCATTTAACAGTTATAATTAAGCACTGAGAAAGAGTTCTTAATAATACAGAAAAATAAAAGCTATATAATGCTGAAGACTCTGACTCTATTAAGATTATGCATTGCTTTTATAGTGAAGTTCTTGATTTTAAATACATTAATGATTTCAATTATACATAAATATTATATCACTTAATTATAACACTTCTTAACTTTAACATTAACTAGTTACATTTAAGAGTCTGTATTTGATCAGAAGAAAGAAGATAAAAAGAATGTAATTAAAGATGTTAATAAAGCTTGTGTAATGATGTCTAAAGATGAGAAATTTTTAAATAATGATTTCATTAATGAATTTGTTTTTAATGACTTAATTGATGACAATGAAAATAATAAGAAGAATGTTGAATCTATTAATGATGAAGAGAGTAGTAAGAAAAATAATAAGTAGTCATTATTAATTGAATAGAAAGCTAATCTTTAAAGATTAAAGATGTAAGATAAAAAATAATTAAATAGATCTTTAATTATTAATTAAAGATTTTTCAATGAGAAATCTCTTCATTGATACTTAATATTTATTATATATAGTAATTTTTGAATAATGTCTATCATGATTAATATTGTAAAAAATTCATGTTACATTTAAATACATATTCTGTCATATGACTACAATCTTATATATACTAATTTTGAAATTCTCACAACACATTATCATCAACACATCACTTAAAGTACAATAAAGTATCATTTATTTGCTTAACTTACTACAATAACTCAACATTATGTCTTTATACAGCTCATCATTCAGTCAGATCTTAAGCAACTCAGAAAGATCATTTTTAAGTGCTTTCAGTGATAGAATTAAAGCATTTTAATTAAATTAATCTTGTTCTTTAACTCTTGCAGACACTTTAAACTCAAAGTATGTTCTTTAAAGATCTGCAATAAAATAAGAGTTTCAAGATTAATGAGAAATAACTGTATAGAGTCAGAACACAGACATAAAGATTAAGAATTATGTTTAAATAATATAAAACAGTTCAGCTTATTTAGTAAAGATCTGACAGTTCTTTGCTGAAGTAGCTAGTAAACATGATGAAAGATTAGATGTGATGTGTATTAACTGTTATAATATTATGAATTATTCAACATCAAAAAATAATGAAACAATCATCATAAAATGTTATTTGAAAAGCAGCAGTTGTTGAAAGATAAAATCAACATTGAGAAGACAGATTTCAATCTTTGAAGTAATGAACTTAAAGATATGTTATAATTTTCAATTATAATGCTCTAATATAACACTCACTGTTTGACAAACAGCTTAAAAAATCATTGTTAAATTATTTAATTTTATTTTTAAAGTCTTTAATCAACAGATTCTTCAATTCATTATAGTACTCAATATATTCTTTTATACTGTTGAGTATATAAAGTTTTAAAAGCTCATCTGAATGTATTGTGCTGATATTAAGATTTTAAATTAAAGTAAGATTGCATAACTTCTTAAATATTGTGCTGTAAATGTTTAAAAAGATGTACTTACAGAGCTTAAGATATAGATTAAAGTTTTTATTGCATTTAATAAATAAATTTAAATCATTTTGCATTTCTAGACATTACTGCATACTTTATTGATGCTGAGTAAAAATACACAGAGATATTTTTAGTCTTTAAAGAATTAAAAAGTCAATATAATGATGAAAATCTTACTGAGTAGATTTTTAAGATGTTGAAGAAGTGAAATTTAACACATTAATTGCTGATAGTTACAGCAGACAATGTGTTCAACAATTATATATTATAATGTTATTTGAATTGACTTTTAAGTCAGAAAAATATTATTTAAAGTGATGAAACTGAAATCATAAACTGCATAATACATATAATTTAGCTTGCAGTCAGTCAGCTATTTACATATTTAAAAGTGAATACAAAAAATGATTAACTCTTCATTATATTTAATGATGATGAGCTACAAAATTTCACAATTAATAAAGATTACTTCTTTGACATTATATTGAAAAAGATTAGTATATCTTTTATAATACTTTATTATAATGCTTATATCTGTTGAGTTAATATTTTAACAAAAGTCTCATATAGATTCAATTATTAATTATTGTCATTATGACATTATCACAGTGTCTAAAGTTGTTTAAAGATTTGCAGAAAACAAATTCATAAAATATAATTAAAAATATAAGAATTTGATGAAACTCTTTATACAATATGTTGAGTTAAGCATATAAGCTATAAACTGAACTTTCTCAATGAATAGAATGTTTAACTTTGATAATAAGCAGAATAAAACTTCTTAAATGCAATATAAAAAAGTAATAACATATTAAATACATACTGCATCTTTTGAAGCACTTTAAGAACAAAACAGAGACAATAAATGTTATTAATGAGTTAATAATTTATAAGTTATGATATGCATATAATGATTTATTTAATCATCTTAAAAAACAGAATGAAGCAATCAGAAAATTTAAATTGTTCTTCAGTGCTAAGCTGTAAAATGTTATTGATGCATTAAAAAAGAAACTGACTCAATATTATAAAAAGATAGAAATTAATTAAGAATTATTCTGTAATCTTAATGTTATATTGAATTTATACAATAAGCTTAATATATACAATGTAGAATATTCTCAGTTCTCAATAAATATTACATAACAAAACTGACATATTGTTTCAATAAAGAGAAGACTGAAAAGATTTATATTTAAAGTATAAATTTAAGTTTCAACAATATTACAGAGTTAACTATCAGCACTTGAAGAAAGAATCATTAAATGATGATTTGAGAATTCTTGACTCAAAGAAGAAGAAGAAGATAGTAATGATGAATTATATAAAAAATGTAAAAAAACATTAAAACACATCTGTGACAAAAAAAGTCTTAAATTATCTGTAAAAGTTTTTAGTATTAAATGTAAATATTTTAATACTTAATTACTGAAAGCTGATGAAGAACTTAAAATTAATAATGACATTTATTGTAAAAGATATATTTGTAATTTCTGCAGTAAATGTTGAAATAACAACATTAACTTCAGACTTTGTGATCATAATTAAGATAAGAATATTAACTTAAGACTTAACAATGATGATTATAATTAAATTTTAAATATAGAAGTGATACAATTAAGTGTTATAAATATCTTAAACAGCACACACTCAGAATATGTAATTACTGATAATGATCATAATTATGAGTTAAGAAAGATTAAAGATTATATAAATTCATTATTTGAAAGACTCACTACAGAAATTGATGCATCAATTATTAAGATCATCAATGATCTTTCATCTGTTGATATCATTAATGATTATTTAAAGTTAAGAAAAATTCATTCTTTTTTATTTAAAGATAATATTAACATTCATTAATTTAAGCATCAACAATCTCAATAGACATATGCTTAACATAATTTTTAATTTAAACATTAAATTTCTTTA